>Ga0105097_10000959_pt1 | contig 13542 bp, 4 predicted proteins | sample PPLLak12cMay2015_FD_87035 | JGI IMG/M metagenome (GOLD analysis project Ga0105097, IMG submission 87035) | Freshwater sediment microbial communities from Prairie Pothole Lake near Jamestown, North Dakota, USA - PPLs Lake P7 Core (1) Depth... | ecosystem: Environmental > Aquatic > Freshwater >... | reverse complement strand
TGGTGAGCCCCCTTACAACCCTTGATTCAGATCTTGGGTCCGTGATCGATGCCAAAGGAAGCCAGGTTCGTGTTCATGAAACCGGTGACCAGGAGATAAACAGCCTTTCAATATCGATCAATAGCCTCCTGGAATCAAACGAAAATTCTGAGACTGAATTGAAACGATCCCTCAACCAGCTTCTTGCAATCTCTGAAATCAATAAAACGATATCAGGTTATTTGAACCCGGAGAACTTCCTTCCAGAAGTTGCCAACCTGATTCAAAATCGCCTGGATTTGTATTATGTTGGCATCTTCCTTTTGGATCAAAACAAGGAATATGCGGTTCTCAGCGCTGGTACAGGCGAAGCTGGATCTCAAATGCTTTCCAGTGGGCATAGGCTGGCAGTTGGTGGGGTTTCCATGATCGGGTGGTCTACAGCCACGCAACAACCGCGTATCGCGCTTGATGTCGGGAAAGAGGCAATTCGTTTTAGCAATCCCCTGCTCCCCAACACACGGTCCGAGCTAGCCATTCCAATCATCTCGAGAAATGTGACCATTGGAGCGTTGTCGCTTCAATCAGAGAGAGAAAGCGCCTTCAATGAAAATGATATTGTTGCTTTTCAAAGCATGGCAGATTCCCTCGCAGTTGCTCTTGAAAATGCCAATTTATTCCAAGAAGCAAGATCAAATCTTAAGGAAATTCAAGGGTTGAATCGTATTTATCTTCAACGATCCTGGGGGCGAACAGTTGAAACCCAGGGAGCTTTGGAATACAAATTTGAAGAAAAAAGAAAGAAACCTATCAATCTTGAATACGAAACAATTATCATTCCACTTCTTTTGAGAGATCAACCCTTAGGCGAACTCACACTGGAGGTAGAAAAAAGTTCATTATCGCCTGAAGATCAATTTGTGATCTCCTCCATTGCTGATCAAACAGCCCAAGCATTGGAAAACGTTCGATTGCTGGAGGAAAGCCAGCAGCGTGCTGCACGCGAGGAAACGATCAACGACCTGGTCCTAAAATTCTCTGGTGCAGGTACGATCGATGAAATTATGAAAATCGCGGTCCAGGAGATCGGAACTTTACCGGTAGTGTCAGAAGTGAATGTCCATTTGCACTCCGAGGTTTCTGATCTTCAAATGCCTGGCCATTTCGATCAAGTTGGTGAGGAGCAGTCCTAATGAGCGAGTATTCCTCCAACCCACCGACGAATCCAAATTCTGCAAGGTCCATAACCTTTATCACCGATCCTGCGAAGCAAGCAGTACTTCTCGGCAGCGCCTTGATTGGGATTGTCATTTTTTTCTTTAAGGTTTCCCGGACGATTCCTGCTGGCAACTGGGGTATTACCGCCCTTTACTTCGTGGTTTTTATCGGGATTGTATTGCTTGCGTTCATCCGGCCGATTTCAATGAAGATCCGTTACCCCATTTATTTGGTATTGCTTTTAACTATTGGGACGATCGACCTATTTTTGGGTGGACTCGAAAGTGATGGGTTATTCTTCTTGTTCCTGTTTACGGTCCTTACCGCGATCTTCTATCGAAGTAGGATAGGTTTATTGTCGGCTGCCATTCCGTTTGGTGTGATGATTTTTATAGGATTTGCAATGAGTGGAAAGCTCATCTCACCGAATCCAGCTTACACATTTTCGCTTTCGGATTCACCCATCAACTGGATATTCTTCGCAGTAGTATTGCTTTTTGGAGTGATCGCTAGTTTCTCAGGGATTTACCAATTCATCCCGAAATTGACAGAGTCCTTCTTCTCACAACAGAATCAAACAGGAACCCTTTTCAATGAAAACAAAGCTCTGCAACAATCCATCGATGATGCGAATTTAAATTTACAACGAAAAACATCAGAACTTGCTATCGCATCTCAAATCGCCAGGAGCATCGCTCAACAACAGGACCCGCTCAAGTTGATCGATAACACCTTGAACACCATCCGTGCCCAATTTGGTTTTTATCACGCTGGTTTGTTTTTAATTGATTCGAATCGTGAATTTGCTGTATTGAAAGCCGCAACAGGGGATGCCGGAAGCGAAATGGTTAACCAAAACCACAAACTGCGAATTGGAGAGCAGGGTATTGTTGGGTTCGTGGCGGATCAAGGTGTCGCACGTATTGCCGCAGATGTGGGGCTGGATTCGGTTCACTTCCAAAATCCGCTGCTACCGGATACCCACTCAGAAATGGCGCTCCCCCTTCGACTAGGGGAAAGAATAATCGGCGTTTTGGATGTTCAGAGCGAGAAACCCTCGGCCTTCACCCAACAGGATGTGAACATTATTCAAACAATCGCAGATCAGTTGGCAATCTCGATCGAACATGCCAGGGTAGTAACAGATTTGCAAAGGAACCTGGATGAATATAAATCCAAGTCTCAAACGATCACCCAGAAGGAGTGGGCAGATTTTATATTGGGTTTGCGAACTTCGAAATCTATGCGGTATTCGAGTCAGGGTGTTCAAAAAAGTTCATCAGAGTCGACGATTGCACACGATGCGATAACCACAGGCCAAACTCAAATAAAAACCAGGAAAGGAAAGACCGGAAAAACAGCCACGATTGCCGTACCACTTAAATTGCGTGAAGCAGTCATTGGTGTGATCGAATTGAAAATTGATGATCCCTCTGAAATTCCTGATTATAAATCACTTATTGAATCGATCGCAAGCCGGCTTGTTCTTTCATTGGAAAATGCACGGCTAATTGAAGAAATGCAGATCAGGGTTGAACAGGAAAGAATGGTCTCAGATATCACTTCAAAAGTGCGCTCATCCACTGCAGTCAACGATATTCTGAGAGATACGGCTATCGAACTTGGTAAATCCTTGGGACTTTCTGAAGTACGAGTTCAACTCCGTACAAAATCAAGTGTCGAAACAGTCAGTGCACCTCAGGAGAAACAGTCATGACGCACGTCACTACTGGTAACCTCCCATTACCTGTCGAACAGACTCGAAGAATACTTACGAATCGATTCCTGGTAATTCAGTCCGTTTTCTCAGCCATAATAAGTGGCATTTTCCTGGTTTGGGCAATAATTTCGCCTGAGCAGCCCATTTTTCTCCTTTCGGGAGCATTTGCATTTATCGCAATCTCTGGGATCATCCTCCGCTACCAATTTCCCAATTCCAATGAGAATCTGCGGTTATTGATCGCCAGCACATTGCTAATGCTTTCGTTGATTTTATTATCTGGGAGTTTCACGGATATTCTCATACCGGTCGCCATTTTCTGTTTCCTTTATTCCTTTTTGATAGCTTCCGGTTTTATGACGGGTGTTTATTCGGATTCAGAACTAATTCTTGGTTTGCTGAGTGCAGTCGGGGCGATCCTGGCAGGTTTATATTCACCGCTGCAGCAGATTGATTCTCTAGGGATTCTTTTCGCTGTGATTGCTTTCGATGTTATTCAATTGGTCACCATAGCGGTCTTTTTTATCGCCCGGATTATAAACTTTTCCATTCGCGTTCGCTTGATTACCGTTTTCCTCCTGGTCGGACTTTTACCTCTGATCAGCCTCTCATATATTCAAACCACATTCCTTGAAAACGCTCTGATGGGTCAGGCTCGTACTGCCCTTAATACAGCGGCCACCCAGGCGGCTTTGGGTGTGGATAATTTCATCCAAGAAAAACTCACCCTGGTTGCAAAACAGGCATCTCTGCCCATTTTTGCTGATTACTTATACCTTCCCTCCAACGTTCGAGCTGGGTCTGATCAGGAATCGAGAATGATATCGACCATTAACACACTCGAGATTCCCAGTGGAACATATGCGCCATCTTATTCTCTTGTAAATTTATTCGGAATTAAATTCTATGATTCGAATCCTCAGGAAATCGGTAAACAAATCGACAAAGAAGATTATTTTCAGCAACCCTTAATGTCAAATCGTCCATTTTTTTCTCCGGTAATTTTCGATCCGAAAACAGGCGCAGCTTCAATTTACTTCAGCGCCCCAATTAAAGATGAGAATCAAAATAATGCTGGCGTATTAATTGTCCGATATAACGCATTACTTCTTCAGAACCTTCTTCAGGGTTATTCCGGTATTGCCGGAAAACGCTCCTACCCTGTTTTGATCGATGAAAACACCGTACGAATAGCTGATGCCCTCACTCCTGGGCTTCTTTACAAATCGCTCATGCCAATGGATGAGGAAAAAATCACCGATCTGAAATCCAGGAATCTATTACCTCAGTTACCAATCGACCAGCTTTCATCCTATCTTCCAGATTTCGCAAATGCGGTTTTGGATCAGCAAATCCGGGATTTCTTTTCCGCCGAAGTTCACCCTGGCGACCAGAACCACGTTGAAATGGGTTCAACAGCACGCCTTACTTCTAAACCCTGGCAGGTTGTTTACCTTGAGGAAACGGCGGAACTTAATAACTTGCGTGCGCAACAAAACCAATTATCCATCCTATTTGCTGCACTGTTCGCGGCCCTGGTTGGTTTGATCGGCGTTATCGTTTCCAGGTTGCTATCCAACCCGATCGTTCAATTGACTGGGACTGCAAACCGCATTGCCGATGGGGATCTCTCTGCCAAAGCAATCGTTCGCAGCCGCGATGAGCTCGGAACCTTGGCTGATACCTTCAACTCGATGACCTCCCAGCTAAAAACTCTTATCTCAGAGTTGGAGGAACGCGTCCGTGCCCGTACCCAGGAATTGGCTAACCGGAATGAAGCTCTGGTTCTTCGAGGTCGCCAATTGACAACAGTAGCAGATGTAGCTCGCGAAATTACACGAGCCCAAAACCTGGAATCCCTACTCGATACCTTAGTCCGCCTCGTCAGTGAGCGGTTCAATTTCTACCATGCAGGAATTTTCCTTCTGGATGATGAACAGGAATACGCGGTTCTTCGCGCTTCCAATTCAGAAGGTGGTCAGAGAATGCTGAACCGTGGTCATCGCTTGAAAGTCGGCGAAGTTGGCATCGTGGGTTACGTGACGGGGACAGGGAAACCCAGGATTGCCACCGATGTGGGGATTGACGCTGTCTACTTCCAAAATCCTGACCTACCCCTCACCCGCTCGGAAATGACATTGCCCCTGATTATCGGTGACCGGATCATTGGTGCTCTTGACGTGCAGTCCACTGAAGCGAACGTCTTCTCGCAGGAGGATGTGGAGTTGTTCACGATCCTGGCTGACCAGGTGGCAATTGCCATTGAGAATAACCTCCTGCTTCAGGAAACCGTTCGTGCCCTGGAAGCATCCCAGTCCCTTCACCGGCAATACTTGCTTCAAGAATGGGGACGTGAATTTGATGAACGGGACCTCGCTGGGTTCGAATACACCCCGGAAGGTGTGAAAACCATCGATCGCGAGGACTCTCTTACCTTCCAAAAGGTTCTTGAAGCTGGAGAACCTGTTCTAATTCCAGTTATTGATCAGCCATCCGGAAAATCGGGAGTATCGCTTGCAGTTCCGATCTCCTTGCGTGGTGAAACTATTGGTGTGATCAACATCGAAGAAACCAGGAAAGATCGAAAGGATTGGCAAAAAGAGGAGATCCAGGCTGTTCAATCGGTAGCTAACCAGGTTGCTCTAGCGCTTGAAAATGCGCGGCTGTTCGAACAAACACTTCGTCGGGCGGAACGCGACCGAAAAGTTCTTGAAATCACAGGAAAGATCCGCTCCACAACCAACCCTCAAGAAATGGTTCAGATAGCGATTGAAGAGCTCCAGCACGTCCTAAAGGCATCCCGGGCTCAAATATTAATCCAGGAGACAAACCCTGAAGAAGAGACTCCTACATCCACGATTCAATCGGATGCGGAACAAAAATAATCATTAGCGATGACCACCTGATTCTTACGAATCAGGTCAGGAGATGATCGGATATGCCGAAAAGAAAAATTACCAGCCAATTGGACCCACTATATACTACCCGGGGAAAGGGAAGCAGTTCTGCAGTGGGCGAAACCATTCCAAACGGATGGGCTTGGACACTGGATGATAAAGGAAATTATCTTTCGATCAGCCCTCAGATTACAGATTACCTGGGTTTCACCGCTGAGCATTTCCTAGGACAGTCTGCTGCAGTATTTCAGATCAATAAAAACGACCAAGACTCCCTTTGTGATGCGATTGAGGCTTCGAAGCCATTTAACCTAAAAGTGATGATGATTTCTGAATCCGGGAAGGAGTTGCCAGTTGAGTTCACTGGCAACCCGGAAAAGGATACAACTGGAAACATTATGAGTTGGGATGGAAAAACCTGCCTTGTAAGCGATGGCTCAATCTCCCGGCGACCAATGGATTTTGATTATGTGCGACCTGGAGGTACATCCTCACTTGTCGATCTTGGAATGGAGAATTTTTCCATCGGGATCGCCATGAAGGAAGGTGAGATCTCCCCCGCTAACAGAATTCTTACCAAAGCTGGCAGGCAATCAATTTCGCAAAAAAAGACGACTATTCAGGAATCGGTTGGCACAAACCCGACAGCAATGGCAACGCCATTACAGATCCGTCAGCAGACTTCTGGGGTAATCGAAATAATCGATGAGAGATCCGACCGAATTTGGAAGGAAGATGAGCGGTTAATCGTCCAGGAGGTGGCACAACAACTGGGTTTAGCCCTCGAAAATGCGCAATTGTATCAAGCCGCACAAAAGCAGCTGGAAGAGAGGGTCAAAGCCGAATCCGAGACGTTGCAACGAAATGAACAGCTTGCAGCACTTAACCGTGCTGGCCAGCAATTGAGCAAATTGGCCAGCCGGGATGAAATTTTCACACAGCTTTACGAAACCGCGGGTGCTATTCTCGATAACCGGAATCTAACGATCGCTCTCTCAAACGAAAACCATACCTATCTTACATTTCCAGTTCACACCCGAAATGGACAGTTGGAAGAAATGGCAGAAACTGCCTTTGGTAAGGGTGTGATCGAATTTTCCATTCACGCCAACCAATCGCTGCTTTTTTCTAGTGAAGTTGAGCGCGAACTCACCGAACGGAATATTGACGTCCCCAATCCAGTCCCTTCCAGCTTGTTGAGTGTTCCGATCGTTACTTCCAATCGCGCGGTAGGTGCGATATATATCGAGACCTTCGAGGAAGGATCCGCTTTCTCACAAGTGTCTCTTGAACTGCTTTCCACCCTGGCATTTCAGGCATCCACCGCTTTGGAGAATGCCAATCTTTTCAAAGAAGTGAACGATGCGCTTCAGATCATCGAAAAACGCGAGCGGTACCAGGCAAGTTCTGCCGCTGCAGTTGCGCTGCTTTCCGAGCAAGGTACCTCAGCGTTAAATGCGGTATTTGGTATTCTCGCCGGAGTAACTGAAAGCGATAGAATCTATTTTGCCAGGCTAATGGATGACGAGAAGGAACTTTACTGGAAGGGTCAAAGTATTTGGTACAAACCTGAATTAGAGGAGACGCTGGTCGGTTCTGAACTGAACCACATTCCAGTTGGCAATTTTCCAAACTGGGCAAGGGAGTTCGTGGAACAGGGTTGGGCGATCTCGGATGAGAACAATCGAAATACACCGGAATTTCAATTCATCAATCGGCTTAGTATCAATTCGATCTTTCTGCTTTCAGTTTCCGGCAAGAATGCATTTCCCAGTTTTATCGCTTTTGAGCAATTGAAACCCGGCAGAGTATGGCTCAGCGAAGAGATCAATACTCTCCAGGTCGTAGGCGACGCACTTTCGAACACAATCGCACGCGAAGACCTGCTCGCACAGCTTCAAAACTCCTTGACAGAAACTGAAACCCTCTACGAATCCAGCCATCAACTTGCGTTGGCAAATGAGTATTCTGCAATGATCTCGGCTGTTACAACCGGGATCAAGATCCCGGATATCAACCGCGGCATCCTGGTTCTCTTTGAGAATGATTCAGAGGGCAATATTAACCGGATGTATGTGGCAGCAAATTGGCATAGCGGTAGTGGCACACCTCCCCCACCTGTTGGCTCGGAATATCTAACTTCAGCCTACCTGTCGCTTTTCCAGCGATCGTCACCTTTATTCATATATGACATAAGTGAAGCCCCCATCGACGCGTTGCTGCAAAAGGTAATTAAAGATCAACATGTCGTATCCATGGCGGTTTTGCCGCTTACAACTGCGCAGAAACAAATCGGTGTCCTATTATTACAAGCCGATGTTCACCACAGGTTTTCTCAACAGGAACGCCGTGCGTATCCACCTCTGCTCGACCAGATGACCACCGCAGTCGAAAACCTTAGATTGTATGCCCAGACGCAGGTTTCCCTGGCTGAAACTGAGCTTCTTTATAAAATGACGAACGAAATCTCGCAAGCTGTAGATGCCCAGGACCTTGTCCGCATTATCGTTCAAAGTGTTTTACCAAAATCTGCAACCCGAGCCTCCTTATTCTCTGTCGCCCAATCCGGTGATATTGAACCGACTGAGTTGGAGCTAACCGGTTTCTATGACCTTCGTGGTCAATTCATTCGATTGGGCTCTCGATATTCACTTGCATCCTTACCCGTTCTCAATCAACTTTTTCTGGAACCGTTGAATATTGGAAATATTCTTAATGAAGAGGCCTTGGATGATGTAACCCGCAAAACATTGACTGACTTGGAAATGCTGAGTTGTGTCATCATACCCCTTCGCAGCGTTGGGAAATTAATCGGGTTATTGATCATTTCAGCAACAACCCCTTCAGAATTCCAACCGGAGGAGGTCCGCATTCTGCGTGTTGTTGGAAACCAGATATCAGTGACTTTGGAAAAGCAGAGACTCCTTCGCGAAGCACAACGCCGCGCGCTTGAGCTGCGTACCGCCGCTGAGATCGCCCGCGATACAGTAAGCACCCTCTCACTTGAGACATTGTTGAAACGGATCGTAAACCAGATCTATGACCGGTTCGGTTTCTACCAAGTATCACTATTCCTACTGGATCCGGAGGCTGAATATGCGGTCATTCAGGAAGCTACAGGTTCAGCAGGAGATACATTTAAAAATACCGGTTTTCAAGTTAAGGTGGGAGCTAACAATCTTATCGGACAAGTGTGTTCCACAGGCGAACCGATTATTATCAATGATATATCCTCAAATGAGCTCTTCATGCCGTATCCTGAATTACCGAATACCCGCTCGGAAATCGGGATTCCTCTGACAATTGGTGAAAGGATTATCGGCTCACTGGATATCCATGCGGACACAGAAAACGCATTCACTCCCGATGATGTAACTGTTCTGCGAATTCTCGCTGACCAGATCGCTGTGGCGATCGAGAATGCCAGGGCTTTCGAGCTTTCTCAAAAAGCCGTGGATGAATTGCACGAGCTGGATCGCATCAAGAACCAATTCCTTGCGAATATGTCACATGAGCTGCGCACCCCGCTCAATTCAATTATCGGTTTTTCTCGTGTTATTCTGAAAGGGATTGACGGCCCGATCAATGACACACAAGCCCAAGACCTATCCGCCATCTACAATTCAGGTCAGCACCTTCTTAGCTTGATCAATAACATCCTTGACCTTTCCAAAATCGATTCCGGAAAGATGGAACTTAAATTATCCGAGATTAATATCAGCGATGTGATCAACTCAGCAATGACGACCGCCACAGGATTGGCGAAAGATAAACCGATAAAATTCAAACAGATCATTCCACCAGACCTTCCAAAAGTACTGGTAGACCCCACCCGTATTCGTCAGGTTTTGATCAATTTTCTCTCAAATGCCTGTAAATTCACAGATGAAGGACTGATAACCATCGAAGGTTCCACGGTAACAAGTCCCGAGGGTATTCCAGAGATCATGATCACTGTCACCGATACAGGGCAAGGTATTGATGTAAAAGATCGCTCAAAACTTTTCCAGCCTTTCTCCCAGGTGGATGATTCACCTACACGCCGTGCCGGCGGAACCGGGTTGGGCCTATCCATCAGTCGCTCTTTGATAGATCTCCACGGCGGAAGGATCGGGTTATTGAGTAGTGAGATTGGCAAAGGCTCGACCTTCTTTTTCACTCTTCCAATCCCCCAACCAGACAAGAAACGTATCGTCACAGGGATGTTGCGGGAATCCGCGTATGGGAAATTGCAATCAAATGAAGGAGAAGTGACCAAACCAGCGGCCGAATCCGTCGAAATACAATTGGAAAAGCTGGAAGAGGTTATTCCTGAAAATATACCCGCGCAAATCGCCCCAACCGAACTTAAAGCGGAAGAAGCGCCGGAAACATCGCTTCAAAGAATGGCGTTTGTTTCCTCCCAATCCACCCTCCTCCCCCGGTTTGAGAAATTGGTATCACCGTTGGGTTTTACGTCTACGATTTTCATGGAATTGGAAAATCTGGCTCAAGACATCGAGAATTTCAATCCGTTCGCGGTTGTTGTGGACCTGAACGCTGCGAAGTTAGACCCATGGGAAGGTATTCGGAAGATAAAAACATCCAGATCAACAAAATACGTCCCCCTGATCGTCATGGGAGTGTTGGAAAGACGGGAAAAAGGGTTGAGGGTTGGAGCAGAGGACTACCTTGTTAAGCCATTGATTCAGGAAGAAATGGAGGATTTGGCCAACCGCTTATCAACATCCCAAAAGCCAACTAATCTTCTTCTTCTCGATAATAATCCCGAATCGGTTCGGAAATTCCAAAACCTTGTCAAGGAAAACAAGAAGATACAATTGCTTACTGCCAAGACCAGTGAGGAAGGTCTAAAATTGATGGTCACTTTACAACCAGATATGGTCATCCTCAATCCGCAACTAGCGGATACAGATATTTATAAATTGTTGGAAACCATTTTCGGTGATTTCCGATTGAGACAAATAAATATCACCATCCTAACTGGAGCGGACATTACCGAAAAGCAAGCAGTGAGTTTGTCCGGTTTTAACAAATTATTATTCAGCAAACAAAATCTTGAAGAGGTTCCTCTGATCAAAGCGCTTCAAAATTCAATGCGCAAATAAAATTATGGAAAACTGATAATAAATGGCTTCCCATTTCATCATTGAGTGCATGGATTGCGGGCATAAAACCCCGTTCATAGCCAGCGCGTCAGATTGCCCCAATTGTCACAGTACCTGGCGTGAAGCCATGTACGATTACAACCGATTATCTAAATCCCTGTTACTGCAGATTTCGGGTCGTTCCTTTGACTTGTGGCGTTATAAGGATTTGCTGCCTGTTCGAACCATGGAACCTGCATATTCTCTCGGAGAGGGTGGAACCCCTCTTTTACGGGCATCCAACCTTGGGGGCATGCTTGGTTGTCCGAATATTTTTATCAAGGATGAACGCCAGGGTCCAACTGGTTCATTCAAAGACCGCCAGGCAGCAGTCACTATTGCAGCCTTGAAAGAAGCTGGAATTAATGAGTTGGTTGTTGCCTCCACAGGAAATGTTGCCATTGCATATTCAGCTTACGCAGCCCGGGCAGGAATTCGCCTTTGGGCGTTCCTCACAAGTTTGGTCCCCGCGGAAAAAATGCGCGAGGTCGCGCTTTATGGTACCCAGGTCATTAAAGTGACAGGCTCGTATGACGAGGCGAAACAGGTGGCAGGCGAGTTCGCACGCCAGCGCGGGATTTTTTACGACCTTGGCGCTCGGACGATATCCTGCGTGGAGTCCATGAAAACTGTCAGCTTTGAAGTTGTTGAACAGCTCACTGCCCTTTTGGGGCCTCCTCCCAACCCGGATAAGAATAAACCCGGCTTGACCTTCTTTTCTCCGGATTGGTATGTACAAAGCGTTAGCGGCGGGCTTGGACCTGTGGGGGTTCATAAGGGATTTCATGAATTTAAGAAAATGGGTTTCATCGATCACATACCCAAAATGGCCATCATCCAGGCTGAAGGATGCGCGCCTATGGTTCATGCCTGGAAGCAAAACCAGGAAGTAGCCATCCCCGTGCAAAACCCCAAGACTGTGATCGCCACACTTGCAACAGGAGATCCTGGAAGAACGTATACAGTCCTTCGGCAGAAAATGATTAGCACAAGCGGGGGTGCTTTCGAATCTGTCCTAGATGAGGAAGCTTTCCGTGCCATGCATTACCTTGCAAAAATGGAGGGGGTTTCAGTCGAGCCGGCAGCGGCTGTGGCATTCGCCGGCATGATCAAACTCATCCGCGCGGGGGTGATCAAATCCGATGAAGTGATCGTGATCAATTGTTCTGGGCATACCATGCCCATCGAACAAAAGATCATAGGTGAGGGCTGGTCCAGAGATGTAAAACCATCCGCCAAGGAGTTGGAAAGTGGTTCGGAGGAGGGCTTACTTTCTGCGCTAACTCAAGAATCGATCCAGGGATTCCCGAGGATAGCGATCGTTGATGACGAACCCGACGCGCGCAGATTGATCCGTCGGATCCTCCAATCTCAGGGGAATTACACCATATTCGAAGCAACAAACGGGAAGGAAGCGGTCGAAGTGATCAACCGGGAGATTCCGAACCTGGTGATCCTGGACTTGATGATGCCCGAAATGGACGGCTTCTCCGTGATGGATGCTTTAAGAAAGAAACCTGAAACAGCGGAAATTCCCATCATTGTCCTCACCGCTAAGGAGCTAACTCAAAATGAAAAGATCCGTCTGCAGGGGCATATCCAAAAATTAATGCAAAAAGGGGATTTTCTCACAGACGATCTACTTGATGAAGTGAATACATTGCTGCGGTAAACATCTATGCGAAACCAGGGGAAAACTCTCGGTATTATTGCTGCCGCCAGCTCAGCTATTCTGCTGGGTTTAACTCCGATTTTTGGTAAGATCGCGCTCCAATTGGGTTTTTCTCCCCTCTTTATCGTTTCCTTCCGTTCCATTTTGGCCACACTTCTTGTTTTCCTCTTCCTGGTAATATTCAATCGGTCATTTCTTCGGATCTACTCGTTGGGCTTGTTGGGATGCGCCATCGCAGGAGCGGTAAATGGGTTAGGCTCGATTCTCTTTTACACAGCGCTTTCCTTTTTGGATGCCAGCATTGGTCAACTACTTTATTCTTTTTACCCACTCATGGTGGTTTTTTGGCTGCTTCTTGATCGGCAAACCATCACTAGGCTGACGATCATTCGCTTGGCGATATCCATTATCGGTGCTGTTCTGTTGATAGGTGCATCTGCAGAAAAGGTCAGCATTCAAGGAACAGCGATGATGCTTGGCGCGGCTGCGCTCTACGCACTACATTTGATCATCAACCAGAAAGTTCTTTACGAAGCACCTACCCCCACAGTCACCTTCTATACGCTTCTTTCGATGGCAATTACCGTCAGTGTGGTTTTTCTTTTCTTTGACCGCCAACTCCCCCCGCCTGAAGCTACTTTACAACCGGTGATTCTTTTGGGAGCAGTTACAGCCATCTCCAGAGTTTTGCTATTTCTTGGGGTAAAAAAGATCGGTGGAATGGAGACTGCCCTACTCGGCATGGGCGAGCTGCTGGTTACAGTTGTTACAGCGCAAATATTTCTCGAGGAATCCCTCACCGGCATCCAATGGGTTGGCGCAGTTCTGTTGCTTTTTAGCTTGATTTTGGTGGGATTCGACCGCTTGCCTCCGCAAAAACGTGGTTTGGACGGGATGCTTTCGTGGTTG
>Ga0105097_10000957_pt1 | contig 13569 bp, 5 predicted proteins | sample PPLLak12cMay2015_FD_87035 | JGI IMG/M metagenome (GOLD analysis project Ga0105097, IMG submission 87035) | Freshwater sediment microbial communities from Prairie Pothole Lake near Jamestown, North Dakota, USA - PPLs Lake P7 Core (1) Depth... | ecosystem: Environmental > Aquatic > Freshwater >... | reverse complement strand
CGAGGGTAAGCAGGCCACCGACGAGATGGTGCTTGCCTACTGGAAGGAACGGCGGGAAGGGCTCGACAAGGGCGACCCGACGTACGAGCAGGCCAGCAATCAGGTCCTCCAGCTCACGTACGCCATCGAGCAGTCGAAGCAGGACCTCCTCCACCTTCAGGGCAGGATCAGCGACGCCCAGTATGCCCAGTTCTTCATCCGCTGGTCGCGGAAGGTCCCCAAGAACAGCGAGTTCTATCGCGTTCTCCAGAAGGACGCGGCGCAGCTCATCGAGAGCAGCAAGGCCCAGTCGCGCGCCAGCTCAGAGGCGGCCAAGGCTGAGGCGTTCAACGCGTTCGTGGAGGGCACGACCGCCCGCGACATTGCAATCGGTGACGCCATGACGAAGGCGCTCGACGCCCTCTCGAAGGAGACCGGGCTGTCCATCACCGGCAACGGCGCAGAGCTGCTGGCCCTCCTGACGAAGGAGGTCGAGGCCAACCCCAACGAGTACCGCGCCCTGATCGACACGATCAACAAGGGCGACCCCAACTGGAACGGGCAGTTCACCGAAGGCTACTTCAGTGCCCGCATTGACGCCGCCGTCAAGGGCTACGACCTCATCGCAGACCGCGCCCAGAAGCAGGGATATGTGTCGGCGTACGCCAACGCCACGCAGGGCATGTCCAACATGTCCCAGTGGGGGCAGAACATCAACGTGTGGCCGGTGGCGCAGACCTACTCCACGGCGGAGAACGCCCTTCTGAGGGTGTGGGGCGATCCGAACGCCTCCCAGATGGACAAGATCGAGGCTGCCAGTAGGACCGCCGCAGCGTACGAGTCGCTGGCGAACACCCCCGGCGTTGACGCCGGAACGCGGACGATGCTCCTCGCTGACGCGGCCCGCCTGCGCGGTGAGGACGCTGGCGATGCGCCTTCGTTCGGGACTTCGATGCTGGGCCGACCCGGCGTGTCGCCGGAGATGGCGATGCAGGTCGGGGCTTGGGTCCAGACCAAGGCCCAGATGGACGCGAACCCGCTCGCGTGGGCGTACGGCCCCGTGGACGCGAGCGGCAACTACGACGCCACCGGGAAGGGCGCGTTCGGCATGGTCCCGGCGGGACAGGTCCCTCCGGGCGCTCAGGCCGTCATGGTCCCGGGCTACAACGGGCAGGCCGTCATGGCAATGGTGGTCCCGCACGCCGTCTACGCCGTAGACCCGAACAATCCGAATGGTAATCCGAAGCTTGCTGGCTACCAGATCACCTACAACATCGGCGGCAAGCCAGTCCAGCTCTGGGGCTACAAGGACGAGAAGGGCGGCAACCACTGGTCCCTCGTCTCGCCTTTGGCTGAGGGCTCCGCCACGCGGGTGGACACCAACGGCGATGTCTTCGTTACCCCGCCGACGTCGCCTGACATCAACGCCCAGCTTGCCGGGCTGAAGGACAGCAACGGCAACCCGATCCAGCTCACGGACCAGCAGCGGGCCAGCCTCGCCGCTGGTGGCAGCATCACGACGACGAATGACACGTCCGACCGGAACAAGGCGGGCGTGAAGACGGTCGTGACCATCTCGGCCAAGGACGGCTGGCTGGTCTCGAAGATGACGACGTCCGAAATCGATGCGACCGGGAACGTCGTTTCTTCGACCACGACCCCTTCGCAGTTGACGGCGCCAAGCGAGACCGGGGTGTACAGCCCGTCCCGTCTCTCGGCCGGTGAAATCCCCGGCGTGACGTACTCGTCCCCGATGCAGGCGTCGGTTAGCGCGGCCGCGTACACCCAGACGCAGGATCAGGTCGGCCGCATGGCCAGCGATCCCGCCGTCCAGCAGGCGTTCCTGTCCCAGACGATGCAGACTCTTGGGATCACCAACCCATACGACCCGCGCATTGCAACTGCGTGGAAGGAAATCACCTCGCCCAGCAACGGCACCGTCGCAGTGGGCCGGGTCCCGATGGACCCGCGCATGAGGCGTGACCTCAACATGCCGGGCACCACGCCAAACCCGGACGCGTACACGGGCCAGCTCACCGTGAACTTCGGGAAGAGCGGCGAGCTGAACCTCCCGGGGCTCCCCAGCTACTTGGGCCAGCAGCAGGTCAACCTCAGCCCGCTTGGCGATGCCGTCAGTCAGGCGCAGGGCATCCTTGGCAACCTCCTGCCGGGCCTTGGGGCAATCCCCCAGACTCCGACCGGCAGCCCGACCCCGACCGTCACCCCGACGGCCCCGGGCCCGACTCCAGTGTCCACCAAGCCCGGGGTGGCCCCCACCACGGTTACGCCAACGGCCCCGTCGGCCCCCACCCCGGCGCCGACGCCCTTGCCCAAGCCCAAGCCCCCGCCGGGTGGTGGCCCGAAGCCGCTATGATCGACTGGACCAAGCTGGGCCCGGGGAACTCGCCCTCGCCCAACGCTCCTGACACCACTGCACCCATCGCGCCCCAGCCTACGGCCGCGCCGTCGAACCCGCCCGTCGGGCCCGACCCCCTTGCCGCGTTCGCGGACCCCGCCGCTGGTCAGCGCTACGAGATGGGCAAGGGCTTCAACCCCAACATCTCTCAGGAAGAGGTTGACGCCATGGACCCCGGGGCCCGCATCGGGCGCGGCCTCGATGCCCTCGGCTACTACCTCTTCGGAAACCCGGAGGGGCAGGAGCAGTACGGCCATCAGGCGCCGCTCGCCGGTACTGGCCCGCTGAAGGACATCATCGGCGGTGCTGGTGACTTCATGCGTGGTGGGGTAGACCTCACCGTCGTCAAGCCGTTCGAGGCGTTCGCGGCGGGCGTTGCCCGGGTCCCCATGGCGTGGCTCCCCGGTGGGGCGGATGACAATTTCAAGGCGCTTGGCGAGTGGGCGGAGAAGAACGACCCCAAGGTCTATCAGGAGTGGCTGCTCGTGAAGGCCGCGTCGGATCAGGACATCCTGTACGGCGGCAACATGAAGGCCGATTTCAACATTGAGGTAGCCAAGTACCTCGATGACCAGCTCTACGAGTCGCAGCTCGGGACCACCCCGGAGCTTGCGATCGGGCGGGCTGCCTATGGATCGCTGGGCGGCGCCCTGTCGCAAGCCATCACCGGCTGGCTGGGCGTCGCCTCCAACTGGACCCAGCGGGAGCTGGCCGAGATTGGCGCGTTCGACGTCATGGGCATCCCGGATAGCGTGACTTACGAGGACCTGAAGAGCGAGTACGCCGGGAAGCGCCCTACCGGGACAGTACACCTCAACAGCGAGCTTAGGGATGCCTTCGAGGCGCTGGAAGAGGGGAAGATCACCGAAGGGCAGGCCCAGAAGTTCGTGGAGTCCGTGCGCGGCGGGGGCCGCAACCGGATCGAGGCCAGCGCCGCCCGCATGGAGGCTGGTCTGGAGGTCAGCGACGTCGAGAAGATGGCCGTTGACGCGTGGCAGTCTGGCGCGTGGTCGATGGAACACGCGCAGGACTGGCTCGTCTCCCACGGGCAGGGCATCAGCAGCAACTTCGGCGTCCAGCTCATCGGCTCGCTCGTCACCGACCCCCTCACGTACGCGACCATTGGGGCTGGCGGCGTTGCCTCGATGGGCAAGACCGGGGCCCGGGTCATCGAGAGCGGCTTTCAGGCGGCGAGCAACTACGAGCGCGCCGCCGTGGCCGTCCGTCAGGCACAGCTCGTCCGCCTTGGCAACATCCAGAAGATCGTCAAGGGCGTTGACATGGGCGAGCTGGGCACCGCCTTCCGCATCGCTCGCGGCCTGATTGATCCCTTCGCCGTCTACAAGCCCAGCACCGTCCAGCGTGCCGTTACGGACCTGAAGAACGGGCTGGCGCTGGAGTCGTTCCATCGCGCCTACGGTCAGTTCGCCGTGAAGGACCTGCGGGCCATCGCCCGCGAGTTCAACCTCGGGCCTGAGATTGACTCTGCCATCGCGTCGTACTCGATCGATCAGGCCAACCTGATGATTGCAATTCGGGCGCAGCGCGAGATGCTGGAGCAGGGCCTTGGTGAGGCCATGATCCACACCAATGTGGACGATGTCATCGACCCCATGGTGCGGCAGGCCGGGCGCGATGCGTTGGATGATCTGACAGACCACATGATGTCCACGGCCAAGAACACCTTCACGGCAGAGGAGGAGGCCAGCCTCGCCGGGCGCCTAGCGTCCACGTTCGGTAACGATGTCCCCTACTGGGCCAAGCGCATGGCTGGCATGTCGGACGACCTGAAGCGGGGCCTTCATGCCGTCACGTACAAGGTGGCTGAGAAGGACTTCATGGAAGCCATCGCCAAGGTGATGAAGTACGAAGGCGAGTTGCCGCTGGACCGCCTTGTCCTCATGACCGCCGACACGCTGGACGACGTCACAGCCAAGTCCATCGCCAAGAACATCATCGACATGCTCGCCAATGAGGTGGAGCCGGAGCGCATCGCGGCTGCCACCGCTGAGTGGAACCAGCAGGCGATCCGATACCCAGCGATGCAGAGCATCGGCTACGCCACCGGGGGCCAGACGCAGGTTGAGGCTCTGGTGAAGGAGCTGAGTCGGCAGGTCGAGGCCGGGCAGATCACGCGGCGCGCCATGCCGGGAGAGCTGGCAGACCCGGCCCTGAAGCAGGTGCGCGACGTCCTCGACAGGCACAGCATCCCGGTGGGCGTTACGTTGAGCCCGTCTGAGCTGGCCGCCCGCGCGCAGCAGACGGCCACCGACGCGGCGTACTCGGTCAATCAGTTGGGCTTCCAGACCGTCTCCGCAGCCAAGTTCTACCCGGCCGCAAAGAAGGCCGTCGTGACCGACCTGATGAAGAAGAGCGAGTACGGCAACATGCGGCTCTTCCTCTCTGGGGATGGAAAGTCCGGGTTCGCCCTTGCCAGTGATGGCACGGTGGCCTCGACGTTCGGTGATCTGACTGAGGCGTCCAAGCACTTCGACAACCTGTCCGCCGTCGAGCGCGGGGCCGGGTTCCAGCGCGGCGTCTCGTTCTTCGACATGACGCCTGAAGATCAGGCCGTCGTCGCCCAGCGCCTTGTGGATCAGGGCTACCTGTTCCACGGCTCATCCGTGGACCCCCGGACTGGGGGCAGCGTGATCGCTGGCGAGGGGTTCTTCACCACGGAGAGCTTCGAGTACGCCCGCCTGTACGGGCGCGGCACGATCAAGAACAGCGCTGAGGCGGCCGCGAACGGGTCGGTCTACGTCGTCAAGCGTCCGTCCAATACAGCGGACCTTGCTGACCCAGCATTGCAATCCAAGCTGAGGGAGAAGGTTGCTGCCGATCTGGAGGTCCAGTTGGAGGCGCGGCAGGGGCTCGGTGCGTCCGCGCTGGAGCGCGCCGCGAAGCGTGTTGCCAACGCGACCACGGACAGCGAGATGTCGTCGGCCCTCTCCGACTACGCCATCGAGCGCTCCCGCCTCCTGAAGCCCAACATGCAGGGATGGGACACCACGTTCATCAACAAGATGCTCCGTGAAAGCACGGATGCCCCGGCCGTTCGGTTCCCGGCAGAGAACATGGGCTCCGTCGGTGGTAAGCAGGGCGATCTGGCCCCGACCGTGGTCTTCCTGAAGAAGCCGGAATTGAAATCGATCGATGACGTGATCGGGTACAGCGCAGAGCATGAGGCCAAGGTTGCTGAGTACGGCGTCGCCAGCAAAAGCTATGACGCCGCAGCCGCGAAGTACGTCGAGGACATGAAGGCGTGGAACAGCCTCGATGAGGCCGGGCGGAAGGGGCAGAAGCCCCCGGTCGAGCCGGTCAAGCCGGTCAAGCCCCGGGCCACCTACGCCGACGCCTCCGTGCTGCCGACCGTCCCCGGCAGCCAGCCCCTTTGGCGGGTAGGCTTCCGCCCGTCCGAAGAGGTGGCGTGGGGGCTTCGACGCAGCGATGAGACGGGCCTCTACATGATCGACCGTGCCCCGACCATCTCGCACGTCGTGGACGCAGTCCCCGGTCGCCAGAAGTTCAGCGATACCACCCGGAACTTCCTTGGGCAGATCATCGGGAAGAGCGGGGCGGAGCGCCTGAACGGCCCCATCGAGTCGATGGAGGCGCTCATCAACACACAGCGCGATGTCGTGACCGGGCGGCGCCTCGTCATGAACATGGAGCGTCGGTTCGAGAAGAGCATGTTCGACGCTGGCGTCCCCAAGCCCATCGCCAAGGACATCTTCGCCAAGGCCCGTGAGGTGGCTGGACTCGACTTCACAACGATCCGGGGTATCAGGCCCACCAACGTATGGGCTGCGGTCAATGACCTGATCCCGCGCGATCTGGTCCTGAAGGACGGCTCTCGCATCAACGTCCACACCATCATGGACCACCTGCTGGAGGCTGCTGAGGGCGACCTCCGCATCATGGGCGTTTCGTCCGTTCTGTCCCAAAGGATGCGCAACCAACTCCGAAAGTTGGGGGATGGGTCGAACTGGGTCGGCATGATGACCACGACCATGTACAACAAGCTGCGGTACAGCCAGCCGACGTTCCTGATCCAGCGTGTCGTTGACGCCCCGTACTACTCGATCCTGTACGGAGTCACCCCGCTGGGCAAGCCCCTGAGCGCCCTGACCGGAGGCAACGCGGCCCTCCGCAAGATCACGGACAACATTGGGCGGACTGGTCTGGCTAGGCACTTCAGCATGGACATGCCTGAATACGCCACCCGCTCGAACTTCACCGAAGGCATCAAGAGCGCCATGCAGGAGGCCGGGCTGAAGGAGAGTATGCTTCAGCGCATCATCGAAGCGCCCGACACAATGATCGCCAACAACATGACGAACATGCTTCATGCCCGCCTTGGAGACATGGTTCGGGGGACCCTCGACAACCTTCAGGCGGCAGCCGCCCGCGACCCAGAGTTGGCCGCCGAGATGCTTCAGGCTGGCTTGGTCCTGACCCGCTCGTTCGAGGACTGGCGGGCGGTGTACAGCCAGATGGTCGGCCGTGTCCTCGATGACAATGAGGTCGGCCTCATGTACATTCAGGACCAGCTCAACGCATGGCGCCGTCACGTCGTGAACGAGGACGGCACGCTCGACTTCAGTCGGCTCATCCACGAGGGCGACATGTTCATGCCTGCCGACCTTGGGCAGATCGAGAGCATCAAGCCAGCCCTGCTGGCGAAGGAACTGGGATACGCCGACTCCACCGCCCTGCGGCGCGACGTCGTCGGCCACATCGAGAAGATCAACGGGGAGTTCGTTCTGGTGAAGGGCGAGCATGACATCGCGTGGCTGAAGGAGGTCCTGACCGGGCCGAACGGGCTCCACGCCAGCCCGGACTACGTCAAGCGGGCGATCGCGTACTACTCAGAGACGTGGGACGACTTCTGGCATCGCCTCTCCCTCCCCATTGAGAAGGGCGGACAGGACATCTCCGCCCACTACGCGAAGGAGGCGCAGGAGGTCATCGCGGGGCTGGCGGCGGAGCGCGGCATGGACCCGTGGGAGTACCTGTCCGGCGTCATGCTGACCAACATCGGGCCCGAACAGCTCGACACCGCCATGGGCCGCTTCGTCAACTTCCTGAAGGGCGGCACCGGCTCCGCCACGCCGGGCGACTGGGGCGTGTTCTTCCGGTCGCACCTCGACCCGTCGGCCCAGAAGACGCTCACCGACGAGTGGGTGCGGATGCAGGGCGGGACGGCCGTCCCCCGGGCTGTGCCGCAGGGCTTCACCTCAGATGCGGCCGCCGCGAACCGTGCCGCCAGCGGGCACACCCTTCCGCCTGAAATCAAGCGCGAAGGCATCTTCCATGTGACCGTCGCCAAGGACCGGGTCATGACGGAGGGTCTTAGGACGGCTGGGCCAGCTCCGGCCGCTGCCGCCCCCGCCGCCGGGGCCGCTGCGGCGGCCCAGACCGTTGTCCCGTCCGGGGCGCAGGTATCCATCCTCGACGTGGTCACGGCGCTGAGGAACATCGCTGGCAGCGATCAGAGCATGAATACCGCCCTCCAGAACGCGGGCAAGGTTGGGACGATCCCCGATCTGGCCAAGTGGCTGGGCGACGTGTACGGGATCACGGACTCCGTGACGGCTGAGACCTTCCTCCGTGCGCACCCCGAAGTCTTCCAGCGCCTTGGTGGCCAGTCGGTTGGTGGAACCGTAGCCCGGAAGCTCGACATGTCGCCGCTCCCCGGCGTGGCCCCGGTCAAGGTGGCCCCGGCCCCCGCCGCCGCCGCACCGGCCAAGCCGGTCACAGAGGGCTTCGGGTCTGCTGGCGATGCGACCCTTCAGGGGCGCGTCTCGTTCCTCACCGACCGGGCTCGCTCACAGACGTACATGGACCGCATGAGGATCGCCGTTCTTGCTGCTCGCGGTGAGGTTAGTGCGGCCGACATCCTGAAGCAATTCGAGGGCGTGTACGAGAGCGGATGGGGTAGCGCCACGGCCGGGCGCAACGCCATGGAGGGCGCTCTGGGGATGCAGATTGGCGATGTCTTTGCCCACTTCTCCACCCCGGAGCTGCGCTACCAGTTGGTGCAGCGTCTCAACGCCGGGCTGGTCGGGGGACCGAACCTGACGGCGCAGCAGCGGGCCGTCATCCTGACCGCTCCGTTCGAGTCCGTCCGCCAGATTGAGCCCAGCCAGATTGCAATGCTGGAGATGGGCATGAAGGAGAAGGCCGTCGTCAACAGGGGCGTTGATGTCGCAGAGCTGACGGCCAAGCCGGAAGACCTGATGCCGCTGGGCACGGGGGCCGTGGACACCACCAAGTTCTTCGATGGCGACATCATCGAGATGCTGAAGGCCCGCGCCGCTGCCGGGCCGCACGCCAACTCCGACGTGGAGGGCGTTCTTCAGGAGGTCTCGAAGCTGGTCCAGAAGACCCTGAAGGGGTCTGCCGGGGAGGGCGAGACGCGCAACACTCTGCGGAACCTCGTGGAGTCGATCCCGACGACCGAAGCCACCCCGTTCAACCGCTCGCAGGCGCTCGTCGTGTCGCTGCTGAAGCAGAAGATCGCGGACTCCGAACAGGACATCTTCCGGCTGGCCGAGATGCAGACCAAGCGGTCGGTCCTCGAACGCTCCCTGAACCACCCGCTCTTCGCCCTGTACCCGGCCTCCTACATGTGGGGCAAGGTCCTCCCGGAGACGGCGAAGTTCCTCGCCAAGAACCCGTACGCCGCCACCTACACCATCGCGCACGTCCAGCGCAGTATTGCAATCCAGCGCGAGTACGACCGCGAGCTGGACGACAAGGTCGCGGCGGTGGACCGCTCCGCCGGGGCGTTCCTGCTCGACTACCTGACCCCGGGCCTCCCGTGGGCTGACCATCAGGCCCGCATGAGCCCGCTGATGCGTGGTGTCCTCGAAGGCAAGGACATCGCGTGGATTTGGGACTCCGAACTGGCGACCGTCAGCCCCCATCGCTGGGTGTCCCAGATCGCCCGTACCGTAACCGAAATCCCCGACCTCGTCACCCGCATCAACAGCAACGAGGGCGACCTCCCCGGCTGGGCTGGCGGGCTCCAAGATGCCACTGGCTCGCCTGAGCCGGTGGCCCCAGTCGAGGGCGAGACTTCGCAGATCACCGGCCCCACCAAGGCGTCGGCGCTGGCTCCGATCCTTCAGGATCACATGAGTCGGCTGTCTTCAATTCTCCTCCAAGGCGCACCTGCCGACGAGGAGTAGCGTGGGGTATTGCAATACCCACGAGAAAGGTGTATGGTTCTCTTCGCATGAGTGACACTATCGACGGCACGGCCACAGAGGGCTCCCTCGAAGCGACGGGCTCGGAGACGACCCCCGACCAGACAGGCACCCCGACGGTGGACCCGGTTGCCCTCGCTAGGAAGCGACAGGCAGGAGCAGAGGCAGCTCGTCAGCAGGCCGAGAAGGAGCGCAACGCAGCGCTGAAGGAACTCGAAGCGTACCGCTCGAAGGAGCGATCCGCCGAGGACCAGAACCTCGCTGACAACGCCAAACTTCAGGAGCGGCTGGCGCTCGCAGAGCGTCGAGCCGAAGAGGCCGAAGCCAAGGCACAGGCCCGCATCCTCGACTCGCTGTACCCGAACGCACGCAAGGAACTCCCAGAGGTGACCGACGAGGTCAGGCTCGCGAAGTTCGAGGCGCTGCTCGCCTACACCGACGACGAGGGAACCGCACCTCCGCCGCCTCAGAACCCTAACGAGAGCAACCGAGTCGCCAGCGGCGACGCCACGCGCAAGCCGAAGGAAGAGTCCTCCGAGGACATCCTCGCCCGGCTGAAGGCGCTGGGCAAGCCAGACTGGCTCTAGCCCGGGCATAGCCCGGAGAAGGAACCACCCAAGAAATGGGCACCGTCATCAGCACTGCGACCACGAACTACAACCAGACGGTTGTGGCTCTGGTCAACAAGCGTCTGGAGGAACTGCTCCGGGCGCCGCTGCCCCACCTCCTCCCCGGCAACTTCCGCGAGGCGAACTTCGTCAAGGGGACGAACAACACCATGCGGTTCATCAACATCGCGGACATGTCCGTGGTTGCCGGTGTCCCGGACAACGCCACTCCGACAGCCCCGTGGCTGAAGGAAGGCACTCCGCCCGACACCGAAGACCTCGCCATCGGCTACGAGGAGTTCTCCGCCAATCAGGCGGGTCGTGTCATCAAGCTGACCGACCTCGCCATGATGGAGTCTCCGTTCGACCTCCTGTCGATCGCCGCCGATCGCGTGGCCCGCAACGCCATCGCCACCGCCGACCGGCGTGTGGCCGAGGTGCTGTCGGCCGGGACGGCCGTCATCTATGCGGGGGGCGCGTCTTCGCGCGCCACGATCCCCGCGAACTCTCCGCTCACGGGTGCCCTCGTGAAGCTCACCGTCGCGCGCCTGAAGGCCGCGTCGGTCCCGACCTTCGGGGACGGCACCTACCGCGCCATCGTGCATCCCGGATCGACCTACGATCTGGAGAGCGACACGGCGGTCGGTGGCTGGATCGACGCCCAGCGCTACGCGGGCTCGGCTGCGCTCTTCTCGGGCGAGGTCGGCCGGTACGCAGGTGTCCGGTTCATCGAGTCGCCCAATGCGGTCAGCTACGCGGACGTGGACAGCACGGTCCTCGCCACGGCTGGCACTGCGGCCGACGCGGGCACGGACCTCATCACGACCACGTCTGCGCATGGTCTCGTCGCGGGCAACCGCATCAAGATCACGGCGCTGACGGGCGGCACCGGCCTGACGCAGGGCAACACGTACTACGTCGTGGCCCCCGTCACGTCCACCTCGTTCAAGGTCAGCTCGACCCTGAACGGGACGGCCATCAACATCACGGCGAACTCGTCCGCCTTCACGGCGAACGTCGTCACCACCGTGCTGAACGCCACCGTCTTCGGCCCGGAGGCGTACGCCTTCGGTGACTGGGGCAGCATCCAGACGTACTTCACCGCCCCCGGTGGGACCACGGACCCGCTGCACCAGCTCTCCCAGATCGGCTGGAAGGGCATGTTCGGAGCCGTCATCATGGGTGAGGGCGCGAACGCCACTGGCGTCACCCCGGCGCGGTACCGCCGGATCGAGCATACGAGCCAGCTCTAAGGGCTGGGGCGTGAAGCTCCAATAGCAATGTGAAGGGCCTCCGGGATTGCGTCCCGGGGGCCTTTCACGTACACTGGTAGGGCGCATGGACACCACACGCGACATCATCTTCCGCAACTTCAAGCTGAACGACGCCGCCATCGGCAGCGCAATCGACAGTACCGATGGTCTCGGGATGGGCATTGCCGGTTGCGTTGTCGATGACTTCGACCCGGATGACGTGGACGTCGTCCAGTTCAGCGAGAAGCGCGCAGAGGCAGACGGCTTGGACGTCGGCACCCCCTTCCTTGGCGGGCGCCGCATCCGCCTGTCGGGCACCGTGTACGGGAAGACCCGTGCCCTCTGCTACGACGCCCTGTGGCAGCTCCGCGCAGCGCTGAACCCGGTCCTCGCGTCGCGGGAAATCCCCGGCGACAAGGGCTACCTCCCCCTGTACTTCGCGGTCCCCACCAACGACCCGAACTACGCCGGAGCCATTGCAATGCGGGCGCTCGTGATGCCGAAGTCCTTCCGGGCCCCCATCAATCGCGACCAGCATGGCGGCGTCGATGAGGACGCTCTGGGCATCTCGTGGTCTGCGCAGATGGTCATGCGGGACCCCAACTTCGAGGGCGAGACGCCGCAGGACATCTACTTCGCGGACACCGTCATCCAGACCGGAACGGCCACCGCCTCCACCAACCTCGTCAACGCGACGGACCACGGGCTGGTCGAGGGTGACCGCATCTACTTCACCACCCTGACCGGCGGGACGGGCCTGTCGCTGAACACCAGCTACTACGTCATCGCGTCGGGCCTTACTACAAGCGCCTTCAAGGTTTCCACGACACTGGGTGGCGGAGAGCGCGACATCACGGTCAACTACTCCGTGGCTGCGTTCGCCAAGTTCCAGACCATTCAGGGCAACTTCCTGAACCGTGGCACCTACAACGCCCCGCTCAACATGATCTTCGCCGTCGGGGCGCAGGCCGGGACCATCACCGTCTCGACTGCTGGGTCCCAGTTCACCATTGCAATCCCGGCCTCGACCGGGCAGCGCATCATCCGGGTGAAGCGGGACAAGATCATCACCGTCGAGGAGGGCAGCGTGGAGTCCCTGCGCCGGAGCTGGCTCACGTTCCAGAACACCACGACGTGGCCCCTGATCCCCCCGGGCACGTCCGCCTACACCGTCACCATCAACGGCTGCGTGCTGGACCCCGGTGCCACGGACGGCAGCCACATGTGGTTCTGGGAGATGTTCGCGTGAAGACGTGGGAGCAGATGCGCCGCGACCGCCTCGCGTGGGAGGATGCCGTCGCGGAGGCTGCTGCTGCGGCCGAAGAGGAAGCCGCCAAGGAAGAGGCCGAACTCCTCGACTCCCTGAAGGGTGATCCGGGCGAGCGCGGTGAGCGCGGTGAGAGCGGCGAGCGCGGGGAGCGCGGGGAGCCCGGCCCGCCGGGCCCTCCCGGGATGGACGGCGCCCCCGGAAGGGATGGCGGGCCGGGCAAGGACGGCAAGGATGGGCGAGACGGCCGTGACGGCGCAGACGGGCGCGATGGGCTCCCGGGCAAGGCTGGCCGCGATGGTCGAGACCTGCGCGAGAGGACGATCGTCAGGACAGAATTGCAATACGAGAATGACGACTCGGTCTTGGGCCGCATCGTCGGAGTGATCGACTACTTCAGCGACGGGACGACTCGGGCTAGGTCTGTCCGCAGGGACGGCGCGGGACGACCCGTCGCCTTGGAGGCTTAGATGGCAGCTCCCAGCTACACCACCGACCTCACCGACATTGACGACGGCAGCGGCACGTTCACCGAGCCGACGAACGCCCTGCTGGGGGCACTGTCGAACGCCGACACCGACAACTTCATCCAAGGCACGACGGCTGTCACGAAGACGACAGGCGCGTCGGGCGCTCCCGCCCTTGCCGGAATGGGCATCCTCGACAGCACAGCGCACACGATCACCAGTCCGAACGCCTTCTACTGCTGGGTGTTCGTGGGCGGCGGCGGGCTCATCGACACACTCGCCAACGGCGGCATCCGACTCCTCATTGGCAACACGTCCGCCAACTACCGCTTCTGGTACGTGGACGGCAAAGACTTCTTCCCCTACAT
>Ga0105097_10000954_pt1 | contig 13585 bp, 23 predicted proteins | sample PPLLak12cMay2015_FD_87035 | JGI IMG/M metagenome (GOLD analysis project Ga0105097, IMG submission 87035) | Freshwater sediment microbial communities from Prairie Pothole Lake near Jamestown, North Dakota, USA - PPLs Lake P7 Core (1) Depth... | ecosystem: Environmental > Aquatic > Freshwater >... | reverse complement strand
TTGTACGCATTGTCATTCTGTATAAAACTCTTTCCAAAACTCCAATGTCCATACATCTGAGGTAATGCATGGGTTGAATAATTATCTATCATCTGTTCTGATGATATGATTTCGATCTGCGCGTCATAATAGTCAAACCCAAGCTTGTTTTTACCTATGTCATCTATTTCATGCCAGAGCTTTTCTAATAACTCAAAGTTCCAGTCTGAATCCGTATACAATGGACTTGAAGCCTTCATATGCCTCTCCTAACTTTATATTGTTTATAATGAGATAACTTCCCTTTAGAAACCTTAACCATACTACTCGAGTCTAATCCTCTATCTCTACAGAATCTCCTTAGGTTTAGGACTTCTAATTCCTCCCCTTCTGGAAGCATAACAATCCAGTTTAGACTTATACTATGTCTGGCATTATCGCCTTGTGGTATCCATTCCAAATTAGACGCATGATTGTTAAGTTTATTCTCATCTATGTGATTAACAGTTAATCCTTCTTCCTCTCCCTTACAGTATGCCATAGCTACTAGTCTATGTACATAGTGAGTGACTCTTTTTCCGTCCTTGTATAGATTAACTACTAAATACCCATTGTAATTCAATGTAGGACGTAGTATTCTGTGCCCTCCGTGCTTCAAACTAGCCATTTCTCCTGCATCCTTAACTAGGTAGTGGCCTTCATATCCTTCTATATCTTTCCACTCCCTAGCATCCATCTCATTTCCCCTTCTTAGAAAAAAGGTTACGCAACACAGGATAGACATCGCTAGGAGACATGAGTCGTCCCTTATTTAATTTAGGGCTGTTCACCTTCTCATAAGTGTGCCACAAATCTTTAAGTTCATATTTAGCTTTCGTCTCTCTTCTTCTTTGGTCTTCTGTCTGTACATACGCTAAATATTGTATCTTGTCTAACAACTTCTCTAACGCCCCGACACACTCTCCATCACTCTCGAAATTATCCCCGTCTGATGCTTGAGCTACATATACATTACTCGTACTGCTGTCTATTCTGTCCTCTATAATTTCATTTATTAAATTAAGGCCGCTTGATACTATAGTGCCTCCTGTTTCCCTTCCGTAGAAAAACTCATGTTCTCCCACTTCTTTGGCTTCTTGTGTATGTCGTATGAATATAATGTCCACTTTCTTGTATTCTTTCTCTAAGAAGAGGTAGAACAACAGAAAGAACTTCTTAGCCAGTAGCTTCTCTTCCATTCCCATACTACCTGACACGTCCATCATCATAAATATAACAGCATGTCTAATTGGGAGTGGCTTTCTAACAAAGTGCTTGTAACGTAAATCTACGTCGTCTATGAAGCGTTCGCTGCCAGTGGCTATACGTCTAGCCAGTGCCTGCTTTAACGTCCTGACGAGTGCCAGACGAGGCGGTGTGCCCTCTTTAGCATATCCACTACGTTGTAGCTTATATTGTATTGTATCTTTCATGCTTTCTTTAACGAAATCTGGTAGTGCCATGTCAGAAAACATCAGTTCTAGGAATTCAGCTTTCGATAGGGTGAATTCAAATTCGTCTTCACCTTCCCCACTGTCACTTCCTCCCGTACCGCTCTCCCCTTCTCCACTCTTACCAGAGTCTATTTTGTCCCCTTTGTTCATCTCCTTATTGCCTGTCAGCACTCGCTTGCCTTTACCTTTCTTATGGTCGAATTCAAAAGAGGGTTCTTGCAGGTTGCGCTTTGGAATCTTTATCTTCTTGCCTTCTGTAGCGTCTGTAATAGAGCCTTCTCCTAAGCTCTCATTTATCTTTTGCTTTATGGCAGGCTTAAGTCGGTCGATGAGACGTTTCCTATTGTCTACACTTTTGTTCTTGCCACTCTTGCGGCGGTCAATAATAGCCATACATCTCTCCTTAAAAGAAGGGGAAGGAAGTACCTCCCCCTCAAGTGGCATTTAAGAGCTTTTACTGTATCTCATCTGCCATTCTACAACTCTCTTCACCTGACGCTCAGTGTAGCCAAGCTCTATCATTCTGTCAATGAAGCCGTCATGTTTCTTCTTGTCTTCACTACTTCCTTGGCCTGTGAAGCTAATTACAGGAAGCAAGTCTTGTGTTTTAGAGAACATTGTAGCCTCAATTACACGTTTCAGCTTCTCATAGCTAGTCCACTTAGGATTGACACCTCCGTTCTGAGCTTGGTAGCGAAGGGCAAAATTCACCACTTCATGTCGAAAGTCCTTGCTGTTAACAATCCCTGCAGGGTTTTCCAACTTGTCCAGCTCTTTGTTTATTGTAGTACGGTCATACATCTGACCTGTATCTGCATCTCTGTAGTCGTTATCTTCCACCCAATGATCTGCAAAAGTGATGTAGCGGTCGAATATACTTTGTCCATACTCAGAATAGGAGTCTAAGTAGGCGGTCTGTATATCTTTCTCTACTTTCTTAGCAAAGCTTGGAGCCAAGTAGTCTTTGATGAAGTGGAGGTATTGCCGTTCCAACTCCTCAGGGTAGCGTCCTTTATCAATAGTGCGTTCTAGTATGTACAACAAGTGTACAGGGTCAGCACTAATTTCACCACCATCATAGTTGAACACTTCCGCCAACACTTTATATGCCATCCGTGTACTAATGCCAAAAAACCCTTCATTAGACGTTGCCATATCTTTATACTCTTGGAAGCTTTTAGCCCTACTGTCCTTATCTTTTACGTTCTGGCCATTATAAACTCTCATCTTGCTGACAACACTTGAGGTTTCTGTCTCTTCTAAGCGAGAGAGTACACAAAACTCAGCCAACATCTCTAAAGTGTTAGGAGCAATTGGAGCCTTGGACAAAGTACTACCACTCAACAGCTTCTTATATATCTTTACTTCTTCGTCCACTTGTAAGCAATATGGAACTTCTACAATATACACTCGGTCGAGGAAGGCTTCGTTGTTCTTGTTAGCCTTAAATGTAGTCCACTCGCTCTCATTACTATGTGCTACCACTACACCATTGTAAGGAATGGCTGAAATACTCTCGGTTCCTTTAAAGTTGTGCTCCTGAGTTGCTGTCAATAAAGGGTGTAACATCTTAATAGGAGCTTTGAACATCTCTACGAAGTCTAACATGCCTTGATTCGATTGACATAGGCCGCCGCAATATAAATAAGCGTCTGCATCATCCTGTCCAAACCTGTCAAGCTTTCGTATATCAACCTTACCCACTAGAGCTGAGATGTCTTGGTTGTTCTCATCGCCCGGCTCTGTCTTTGTGATACATATTTGTTCAAGCTGAGATGGCATTTTCTTCACCACATTGAAACGTGAAATGTCACCCTCATACTCTTTTAATCGTTTCACAGCCCAAGGACTAGGAATCTCTGTAATGTAATGTGCCTCAATCCCAAGCTCTGCTCCCATTGCCTTAGTTATCAGGCCAAGAGGGCTTTCATTAATTGGAGAGGTGTTTCCATCCTCATCTGCTAAGATGTAAACTGGTTGAGTTTCCATTAGCTTCTTCAACGTCTCCACCAAACTACTCTTAGCACTTCCCACTGGTCCTAACAGGTATAGTATTTGTCGGCTTTCTTCCAAGTTTTGCGCACTGTGCTTAAAGAAGCTAACAATACGTTCAACAATGTCCTCTAGTCCGTGGAATTCTTTAAACGCATCATACTGATTAATAACGCGATTACCAAATATACGGCTTAGTCGTGGAGTTTTAGCTGTATCCACTTCTACAGGCTTTCCAATGGCCTTCAATATGCGCTCTGCTGGAGACAAATAAACCTCTTTGTCCTTCTTAGCTAAGGTGAGGTAGGCTTCTATGCTCATCTTAGTTTCTCTATCCTTGTTGTAGCTATTTTTGAAATTATCAAGCATTTTCATATTTACTTCCCCTGTGAGGTTATGTCGTCTTGGTGCACTATGTTACGCTTGTTTCTAACATACATCATCAACGCCCTAGATGCTAAATGAAGAAGTGGGTGGAGAGACGTATCTTTATCGTGCAGCCCTCCTGTCCAACTCTCTTCTAAATGCCTACTCATCGATGAATGCATATCATTGTGACTACTCTTACTGCCATTTTTCTCTAGCCAATTGTTAGCTCCATGTTTTTTAGCTCCGAAGTCCATAACTGCTTTCCAGTCTTCCAGCTCAGGTGGGTATTCTATCTCTTCCCACTTTGTTTTCCACTTCTTTACATTTGTTTCCCTAATTGTATCTTTTAAACTCCCCATGTTATTCCCCCTTCGTAATCCCCTTAATGTCATCTAAGGATAAGCCTTGTAACATAACGCCTAAGTCGTAATAAGCAACAAATCTAGTTAGAATATACTTCGTGTTAGTTTGCTTTCCAACTGCTATAGCATCTGCTACTGCTAGGTTCATGGCTTGGCCTGTAGCAATCTTCTCATTCATTGTTTTCTCTGCCATCCTATTCTCCCCTATGATGTAGTGCTGTTCTCAAGTCTTCAATGGCTTGATGTTCTGTCTCGCCATATCCTATTATTTCATCTCCTAGCGCGTTTGTCAAGCTAGCAATCCAATCTCCTTCGCCTTCTTTAATAATTACCACCTCTACACCATTTATCATGCTCATATTTGTTCCCCTTTTGTTTGTCTTACTATAACCATAGGACACTACTTCTTAATTGTCAAATGGCGATGGAAAATAAACTTTAACGTGACTCATACTAAGCAACATCTGAGCCTTTTTCTTGTTATTACTGTTAACCCTAAATGTAGGCTCTTCTAAGAATCGTTTAACTTCTTCCTCTAATAATGTGCAAAATGCATCATTACGTTCAACCTTGTACACCACCAATGGCCAAATCAGCTTTTCAGTTAGCATGGTTAGGTCAGTGGACATAATAGCCAAATATCCTAGGGTGGTGCCTGTACAATACAGCTGAACTTGAAGCTGTGTCAAATACGTTAATGGAGCGTTCTCCTTATATTTTTCAAAGGTTAGTGGTCGTGTCGTTTTACACTCCAGTAAAACATCTCCTTCTACAGCATCGGGGGTGGCACCTAAGGCTCCCTTAGTGAAGAACTTCTTACCTCCTACGTCTTCATACAACTTAAATTTAGTGTCCATCACCTCATTCGTAACTTCCACCACTACAGGCTCCAGCACTTGCCCCACTCTAGTAAATGAGTTGCCTTTAAACGTGCTTTCAATCTTCTCTGCCTTGAGCTTATTAGGACTACTATAAGGGTTAAGACCTAACAAGACGGCAGCTTCGGACGCTGTTATAAACTGTTTACGCAGCTCTAGCCACTTCTCTTCTGTATCAGCAGAAGTCATCTTCACATCTGTCATATTCTTTCCCCTATTTTTTTAGCAAGTTGTCAACAAACTCAATTGCCTCGACTTCAAGTTCATATTCTACTATGGAATACAATCTACTTAGTCTTTTGTTTATTTCCCTTAATACATATATTGAGGGCTTACCATGGTCTAAAACATGTTCTAGTTTCGCTATATCTTCCTGAGCTTTCTCTCTAGTTATTCTCATGCGTTTCTCCAGTATTTTTTATCCCAATACTCGCCTGTCTTAGTCCACTCATTGGCTAAGCTGGCCTCCACTGTTATTCTAACACTCTTTAGTACTTTTTGCATCTCATCTATCATTATATATGCAGCTTTCTCAATTAAATCCTCCCTATCTTCTCTAACCTCAAACAATATCTCATCATGGATGAAAGCCTTCGGGATGATGTCCTTATTGTCAGAAAAGAGTCTACATATTTCAGACACTGCCCCTTTTGCCCCTTGAGCTGCTGGCGATTGCATTAAAAATCCATTACAGAAAGCAGTGTATGTACACCAACTACGTTCGAAGCTTCCCACTTTGTATTTATAAACATCCTCCAACTCCCACTCACCATAGTCATTCTTTGCCCATTTTGTCTTCCCTGTCATAATATAACTTTTGTGCTTATGCTTCAAGAAGTCTTCCAGCTCGGGGTATAGAGAGAAGAACTTTCGTTTCAGCTCCACTAGCTCATCTTGAACCAGCCCCCACTCATCTTTATTCAACCTAGCAATCCTCAAATCTGGAGCATCTAAGTTGTACAAGAAGTAAACCAAGTCTTCCTTTCTAGTGGCTTTGTGCAAAACCTTAAATTTAGTTTTGATTCCTGCCATATACAGCAGCTTCCGCATTGTATCAAACCCTAACCCTCCCGGAAATCCTAGATTGATGGGCTTGGCTAGCGTTCTAACATGTTTCAGCTCTTTCTTCCTTGAAATAAACTCGTCATAACTAATCTTCTGTATATATGCAGCAAGCACAGAATGCATGTCAACAGGAGTGTCTCCTCCATTCACCACTTCCCGCATCTTACTTCTACCGTACACACTATATAATTGATGAGCTGTAGACGACAATTCCAAACCTGCATAATCAATGGATAATATCTTAAAGCCCTTACGAGGGACAAAACAGTTCCGTAAGTCATATGTAACTCCTTCCACCGTTCTAGGTAGTTGTTGTATGTTTAGCGACGGATAGAAAGAGCTTCCCGACGAAGACGTCCTTCCCGTACTTTTAACTGTGCTATAGGAACTATAAATCTTCTCATTGCCTTCCATCCTGCTGACGAACGCACTCAACACCTTCTCATAAACTCCAATGTCAGCAAAGCGTTTCAACACTTCATCTGGCTCCTGCCCTCGATAGTATTCCAAGGCTTCTCCTGTAACCGAAATAGCCCCCTTGGCTGTGTACATAAAATCCATGTCTTTCACTTCAATGTGTTCTTTAAGCTTCTTCATGTTCTTTCTAGGAATGTCTTTCCCTTTAACCTTAGTGCAAAACCCATGCTCAACTAGGTAGTCGTAATGAGGCTGTAGTATTGTCATAACTTCTTGTTTTAGCGTCATCACTCTTTCTTGACTAATCGTCATTCCCTGAGCTGCCATCAAATTAAGATATAGGGAGCTTCTCATAGACAATAAAGTGTCCACATCTATCTGCTGCTTATATATCTTGTATGCCCAAACACTGTCTTCAATGCTGTAGTCGATGGCTTCTTTAGGCCACTCAGCTAATGGAATCCCGTCTAGTTCACTATATCGGAGTCTCCAGCTGTCTGCCGTCTTAGTTTCCGAAATGTCAACTTTAAAATAATGTTGAACAAGGGCTGCTAAATTAGTACGTATAATTGGCTTTTCTCTATTAATATCAATGTGTTGCTCTCTAATCTGTGTACAAACTAAACGTCCTTCTTCTAGTGCTTTAAACACTAAAGGCGTCAAGTGTGGGAAATGTGTAACTGTTACACCCCACTCAAAGGTTGCGTTATGTGCTCCTATGGTGTCTCCATTTGTTAGCCACTTTCTAAGCCTTTGCTCCATCTCCACCATGCCAACGAATATGAAACTACCGTTTTCTGAATGGGAAGACAAGCACACTGGTTTAGGAAATATTGCCCCTTCTCCTATTAGATGGGTTTCATAGTCTATAAACCGTAATGTCATATCATGTCCCCTTAACGAAAAAAGGGAAGGAAGCATTGCCTCCCTCCCTTGTATTACATTCAATCAACTGTTACAGCATTGATCGCTGCTTGAAGTGCTGCACGTAAGTCATCGCGACTAGAGGTTCCTGTGGAGCCGTCTGATGAGGCTTCTCCAGCTTCTAATGAATGGATTACCACGCCGATTAAATTTATGGTGCCTCCTAATTCGTTCTTAGTGTACGGTTGTACAATCATACGAGCTGTGCCCTTTGAATCTTTATAGAAGTTTGGCTTCTCTTCCATGTCGTTGCCTGCTGCGTCCACTACACTGAGTTCGAATTGTGTAAATGCTCGTACAGTGTATTCACCCTTTTCGTCTACATGCTTTGTGCCAATTAGATTAGGATTGATTTTACTAATCAGGTCACGGAAAGCCTTACCTTCGTCCGTTCTACCGTCGAACTTCAATCGAATTGCATATCCTTGAGCACTATCTGGCTTCATATCTTTAGCAACTTTACGGTTTAAAGCTAAAAATTGAATTGCGCCTTTAGGACTAGTGATTAAATTTGACATTGTTTGTTTCCCCTTTATATTGATATTAAAAAACTTACGCTAATTTACATGAGGTGCTGTCTATTACTTTAAAGGTTATTGTTTTGTGTTCCCCTCTTATAGTTATTAAATCACCCAGCCATTCCGCATTAACCCCATACACATCGGCTAGCCTTAACACTTCTTTTATTTCCACAACTTTATCTTTTCTTGCGTCATGCTTATTCATGTTGTTCCCCTTAGAGGTTAGCTGCTATATGTTACATCTTCGATGCCATTCTTAGAAATTAAAGCTAAGCTGCCGTCTTCAAATTCCCACATGTTGCTACCATCTAGTAGTGTTGTTATCGCTGCACCACTGGACAATGCGTATTCTATAGTGTCCTTAGGTGGGAACTTCTTGGCATATGCAACTAAAGCTGTTGAAATTTTCATTTTGTTCCCCTTGTTTGTATGTTTTAATTATATGTCACTTTTCCGTTACTGTCAAGCTAATTGTGCGAAATTCTTTCCTATTATATTGAACACTACGTCTCTTTCTTCGCCTAATATGATAAGCTCACCGTTCGCAATCATTAAAGGTAGTCCAAACTCTCCTGCTAATTCTATAATATCGTCTATGTTCACTACCTCTTTATCCCCATCTCTTCTACTGGGGTGAAACCCACCTTTAATTAATGTTAACATTTCGTTCCCCTTATCACTTGAAGGTTAAGAATTGAAGTTTAGCCCTCCTTCCGATACTCCCACTTAGGGACGCTCTGTTCCCGGTGTTCCTACGGCTGTCTCTAAACTTCATTTCTTTTCCTCTTCTCTTACTATTAGTATAGGACACTACCTCTATTCTGTCCACTATTATTTACATTTATTTTTTATTTTCACTTTTCTGTTGTTTTCCCTTGACACGTCTAAAAAGTATTGATATACTGCCACTAAGCCCTTTGATATTGAACTGCTTAAGGGTTAACTATATAGTAACTATGTAGTTCACTAAGTAGTAGCGTGTCAAAACCCTCTTTGTGTGTGTCCCGAACGAAGTGAGGGACGCAGGCACGCTGTTTTCCGCCCTGTGTACCATCCTGTTCACTATCATGTCCCCGAACAAGCTTTAGCGAAGTGAGGGGAACCCTCCGGCATTACCAGAGAGTTCACTTTCCATTATCTACACCAAGTGTAACAAGTTAGATGCTTTCAACAAATAAGAGTGGCTAAGCCCTAAGGTAGAACACAAGTCTTTATAATGCTCACCTCGTAACCAACTCTCTGCATCTAACTTCTCAGCTGCTGCGCCTCCCGCAGCGTCCTCCAAAGCTCTCTTAATTACTGCTGTCCATAATTCCTCATACGCCGTAATATCACGTCCTTTACCTTCACTCTCTTCTAATGTGTAACTATTGTCGTATTCTCTTGACATGATGTTCCCCTTAGTGGTATAATGAACTATGTTCATTAGCACGCTATTAGCGTATTAATGTATGCCGGAGTGGTTATGTTTATTATTTCCTCTCCTCATGTTTAAACTATAGCACACCTAAATATAAATGTGTTAACTATTTTGTAAATAAATCGTAAAGGGGGAAATAACATGTATTCAGTGAAGGAAGGTACTTTGAAGTTTATGGTTAGGGAATTGGTTCAGAAGGCTTTACAACGTAACAAATTCAATGTGGCCAAAACTGCTGAGGAACTTGGGATGGTGAGACAATCCATCTACCGTTATTTAAAATGAGGGGAAACATATGAGCCACAATAAAATGCAAATATACAGCACACCTACTACCTCGACAGCATATGTAGTGGAAATTAAGGGTGCGATAGAAGATTTTGAAGACTATCATGGTGTGTTTAAGCTGTTACCTACATTGACAGACAAAGACAGCCTGACAGTTAGATTGAACACCCCCGGAGGATGCTGTTCAGTTGGCTGGGCGATAATTGACGCTATTCAATCTGTTCCATGCATTGTAGACGTTATTGTCACCTACCCAACCTATTCAATGGGAGCTATGTTAGCAATGTGTGGAGACAGCTTAACAATATTAGAAGACTCATACATTATGTTTCATGACTATAGTGGTGGAGGTGGCGGAAAGGGAGGAGACGTAGCGGCTTACACTAATAACTTCCGGGATGTGTTTATTAAACGATTTAATAAGCTTTGTATGCCATTCCTAACTAGGAAAGAAAGTGACAAAATGTTTGAGGGTAAGGACATTTACATTCACGACACTGATGAGACACTACCGGCTCGTCTAGCTAGACATTTCAAATAGAAACGCTAGCGCGTTCCTTCCAATAAAAAAGGGCACCTTATGAGTGCCCTTTTGTTTATCTGTGTGAATTGAGGTAGTCTATTGCAGTTGCCAGTAGGGATACGTCGTCCTTAAGAAGTCCGATAGCTATGTTACACTTACTGCACAACAATCCTCTAACCTTACCTGTGACATGACAGTGGTCAACAGCTAAACGCCTCCCTGTAGAACAAACCTCTTTACATATTAAACAATTACCTTCTTGTTTAACTATCATTTCTTCATATTCATTTAAACCTATTCCAAACTTCCTCCTCAATCTTGACTCCGCCTTAGCCTCTTTATTCTCTTCCCTCCATTTCTTATCATACGCGAGCTTGGCTTCTTTGTTCTCTTCATAATATTTTTTCTGTTTTATAACCTTAGCTGCTTTTTGTTCTTCTGTTAATATACGTGCCATGATGTCCCCCCTATATGTCTATATACTTAGAAGTATAGACTATAGGTTTAAGAAATGCAAGACATAAAAAAGCCTCACTTAAGAGGCTCTTAATAGAACGTTAATTTCTGCCGTTTAGAAAGCGAACCAAACTACGATACATCGCACCTGTAGGCTTGCCATCTTTATAAGCACTTCCAGCTATGTCCAGATGAATCCAAGGTGTATCTCCTACAAACACCTCCAAGAATGCCGCCGCCGTTGATGCCCCGGCCATTCGCACGCTGTTCGTAATGAACGCAGCCTTCTTCTCTTCACCCTTCTTAGGTTTCTTCTCCCATTTCACTTTAATTGCTTCTCTGTGTATGTCCCATATAGGCAACTGCCAAGCTAGCTCTTCCTCGTCCTCAACAACCTCTAAGAAGTCTTGAGCTAAGCAAAAGCTGTTACTAAACACTGCCGTTGCTTCCCCTAATGCTGCTGCTGCTGCTCCGGTTAGTGTCGCTATTGTAACGATAAGCTTTAGGTCAGGGTCTTGCTTAGCAACCAATATAGCGTCTGCCAATATCAACCGCCCCTCAGCATCTGTGTTGTCCACCTCAACTCTGGTTCCATCAGGATAGGATAGGATGTCACCCGGCCTGTAGGTGTTGTCATGGAATGTGTTCTCTGCACAGGGTGTAATAACACTCAACCTACTGCCTTCCCTCACCTCATATGCTTTCCCTACAGCTATTGCCGTAGCGGCTCCAAGCATATCAAACTTCATGTCCTTCATTCCCCCACCCGGCTTGATGGAGATGCCCCCGCTGTCAAACGTCACGCCTTTGCCTATTAATGCTGTAAGGGAAGTGCCTTCCCCGTATGTAGTGCCTCCCATGTAAGCCTTGTCTCCTCCCACCGCGTTCAATCCAACCCAATCAGGAGCTAGTCTAGCCTGTACAGAATTCCCCGCTATTTCACTCAGCACCTTAGGTGTCAGCACGTTAGGTGGCATTTGACCCAGCTCTACAATTAGCTTAATCCCCTTCTTTGCTTTTATATTTATCATGTTGTTTTCCCCATTTTTGATAAGAGTAACTGTGTATGAAGATGTACATTATTCCCATTCCGACCACTCCCCATTGGCTCACCTGCACTCCAATTGTTATAACTATAGCTTCCACCACTAAGAACAGTACAAACCCTAGCCTATTGCTATGTGCCACCATCAATGCTGCCGTCACTGCTAGAATAGGGTAGAGAATGTTCAACACCGTGTTTAGGCTCATATTCCTCTCCTAATAACCTTTCATGCTCCTCCAAGTCGATGTCAAACTCTGCCCACCACTCAATTTCCTCTTCCGTCATCATTCGTTCCCACTCCCTAGCCAGCTCGGCCTCCTCTTCTGCCTCTAGGGTGGTGAACAACGCTTCATTCAATTCCCTTAAATCGTCCATCTTGTTCCTCTCCCGTTCTAGGTGATACATATATTCTCCACTTAAAAATAAGTAGCGATAAGGTGAAACATCTATATAGGAGTGTAAATAACTTCCCCCAAGTCGGTGTCATACTCACTCTCGTAGTTGTCCTTCACCCACCTGTCAAATGCCATGTTAAAGCTGTAGTTGTTGCTCTCTAGTATGTACAATGCCGAAAATGTTTCTCCCATTATCTCTATGTCATCGTGTGTGAGGGTGATTATCTCTTCAAATGCCTCTACCACTTCATCATAATACATGACTACACTCCTCCAGTTAATGTCACACCAACTAATAATACAGCCATATACACTATATACGCCCCCACTACCAATTTAGCTTTTCCGCCACTCATAATTCATCCTTGTCGTATGTTAATGGCTCGAAGTCGCTTAAGGCAGCTCTAGCATCCACTCTAGCCTCTTCCTTTGTATCAAACCCCAGTGTAGATGATGTTAGTTCATCGCCATAACTGTCTAGTATTGCCCACTCCCAATACCCCTCCACTTCCCACGTCACTATTCGCATAATATTCTCCTGTTGTTTAATATAGTGTAGCACACTTTTGGCTATATGTGACACATGCTTCTATCAAACTCCACTTCCCACTCCATGCTCTCAAATATTGTGTCCAAGCTGCGTTGTGCATGCCTAACTCCCATACCACTAGCCGCCGCATCTTTAGCTATCTTAGCCACGTCAATGTCTATTTTACTGCCGTCCATCCCCATGTTATCCACTTCCACAAGCTTAGCCGGAAGTAACATTAGCGTAATTAGCTTAACATAATCAGCTTCTTCGAACACGTCAAGCTCTACAATCTTGTTTATTCTTCCCAGCATCTCAGGAATAATACCACTCTTGAGTAGCTCGTCGTCTGTTATTGCTTTTGTGCCTGCTTTACCTCTCTCTTCTCCTGTAAAGCCTAACACGTGCTTCTTAATAGCCTTCTTCTCTCTAGTTTCTGTGAATGCTCCGGCAAACACCCAGCTCACCCTGCTAAACATGTCCTTATCATCAATGAGTGTCAGGAAGTTTGATTGCACGTGACTGTTCCACTTGCCACTACTCTCGAAGCTGTTGCCCAGCTTGTCAAACTCGTCTACAAACACCACTAGCTGAGCCAAAACACCCTCCACGCTCTTAAACTTGCTCCCCTGCTCTTTAACTAGCCCTTCAGCATATGATATTATGTTCTTACGTAAAGCCATCTCTGTAATACCTGTGCTGTTGCCTGTAGGGTTCAGCTTAGTGGCATCTACGTAGAAGTAGGGAAACCCTACCTCTCTCCTTAATGTGTCAACAAGGAACGTCTTACCTGTACCACTCTCTCCCATTAATAACAGTTTCATTGGAGAAGACAGCTGACTTCGTCCCTTACCGTAAGCATGCTCGTCAATGTAGTTCCGTTGCGCTCTTGCCACTAGTGTAATAAGAGCTTTCTTAGCAACGTCGTG
>Ga0105097_10000952_pt1 | contig 13589 bp, 10 predicted proteins | sample PPLLak12cMay2015_FD_87035 | JGI IMG/M metagenome (GOLD analysis project Ga0105097, IMG submission 87035) | Freshwater sediment microbial communities from Prairie Pothole Lake near Jamestown, North Dakota, USA - PPLs Lake P7 Core (1) Depth... | ecosystem: Environmental > Aquatic > Freshwater >... | reverse complement strand
GCCCTGCTCCCTTCAGGGATGCCTTCATTATATTTGCCTGTGAGAATTCCATAGGCAAGGGGGCTGAAGGTGGTCAGGCCGATGCCCAGCTCGCGGCAAAGCGGCATGAGGGTATCCTCCACCCGCTTGCGATGCAGGAGGTTATATTGCGGCTGGTCCATGGTGGGCGGGATGAGGTTATATTGCCGGGCAATGCCATAGGCCTGCGCCACCCGGCTGGCTTCCCACTCGGATGTGCCCCAATAAAGGATCTTACCCTGCTGGATGAGGATGTTCATGGTTTGAACCACTTCCTCGATAGGGGTCTCCGGGTCGTAGCGATGGCAGAAATAGAGATCCAGGTAGTCTACGTCCATCCGTTTAAGAGAATCATGAATGGATTCCATGACGTGCTTGCGGGAGAGCCCGCGCGCATTGGGACCGGTGGACATTGGCCAGAAAACCTTGCTGGAGAGCACCAGCTCGGTGCGGGGAAGTTTCTTGATCGCCTGGCCCATGATGACCTCGGCTTTTCCCTCGGCGTAAATATCGGCGTTATCGAAATAATTGACTCCGCGATCGAAAGCGGCCTGTAAGAGACTGGCGGCTTTCTTTTCGTCCACCTGGGTGCCAAAAGTGACCCAGGAGCCGAGGGAGATCTCACTGACTTTCAGGCCGGAGCGGCCAAGACGACGGTAAAGCATGTTTCCTCCAATAAGTGATGAGTTGTGACTGTGTTGACTGGTTTAAAAGAATAGTGCTGATAATGCTGAATCCAGAAAATGAAAAATCGGTATATTTTACCTAAAACCAATCATCCTTTCACCCCTTTTCTTCATTCTCTCCTGGTCCGATCCCTAGCGGTTTCCATTTTTCATTGTTATCGCGAAGGCGGTGCTGGGAACCCTCGCGGATGTGGGTCTGGTCGAAGCCCTCGGGGCTGATGACCATGGCTTCGCCATCCAGCAGCCCGGAGATACCGCGCTGCCCGGGTTCAGGGCGTTTATTGCGGCAATAGGGGCAGGCTGCCCGGTCGTGGGTTTTATAGTCCAGCGGTTCTTCATAGGTGGTTATGAAACCCTCAAAGTTACGAAGGATCACCTTGTGATCTGAAGCGCTGATGTGATAGGTGGGCATCACGGGGATCTTGCCGCCGCCGCCGGGGGAATCCACGCAGAAGGTGGGCACGGCGAACCCACTGGTGTGGCCGCGCAGCCCTTCGATGATCTCCATACCGGTCGCCACCGGCGTGCGGAAGTGTCCGACGCCCTCCACTAGGTCGCACTGGTAGAGGTAATAGGGGCGCACGCGGATGCGGATCAGGTCCTGCACCAGCTTGCGCTGGATGTGGACGCAATCGTTCACCCCGGCCAGAAGCACGGACTGATTACCCAGCGGAATGCCTGCGCGGGTGAGCTTATCGGCGGCTTCGGCCAGTTCGGCGGTGATCTCGTTGGGGTGGTTCACATGGATATTGAGCCAGAGCGGGTGGAACTTCTGCAGCATGTCAGTCAGTTCGGAGGTGACACGCATGGGCATGAAAACGGGCACGCGCGAACCGATGCGCACGATCTCCACATGGGGGATCTCGCGCAGTCTGGTGAGGATCTCCTCCAGCAGGCGCGGAGCCAAGGTGAGTGGATCGCCGCCGGAAAGCAGCACGTCGCGAATCTGGGGGGTGCGTTTGATGTATTCGATCTGCTGCTCGAAATCCTCACGGGCAAAGGTCTGGGAGGGGTCACCCACGATGCGCGCGCGGGTGCAGTAGCGGCAGTAGACCGCGCATTGGGTTGTCACGAGCATCAGGACTCTATCCGGGTAGCGGTGGACAAGGCCGGGCACAGGCGAGTGGCGGTCTTCGGAGAGCGAATCCTCCATCTGCCCGGTGAATGCGCTCATCTCTTCCACAGTGGGGATGATCTGCTTCCGAATGGGGTCGTGTGGGTCATCCGGATCTATCAGAGACACAAAGTAAGGAGTTACATCCACCCGGAAGAGGTTGGGGCTGGATAGTGCTTTCTTCTCACCGGGTTTAAGTTTGAGCACCTTCTCAAATTCCTCCACGGTATTAAGGCGGTGGGAAAGCTGCCAGCGCCAGTCACTCCATTTTTCGGGGGGGATATCCTTGAAAGCGGGAGCGATACGGGAGGGAAATTCCTGGGGCATGTTTACCTCTCTTTTTCTATCGTACTTATGCTTACTGGAAAAACACTATCAATAAGAAAATTGATATTTATATCAAAGTAATTGTAAAGAATAATGACAGGGAGGTCAACAAACCGTTTTCCAGATTGAGTATATAAAAATTATCTTTCTTCAGATTATGGCATTCCAATAGATACTTGTGATATTGATTTTTATGCTCTTATTTGGTATTATTTTACCAAAACGTTTTGGAAAAAATGATGACAATTCGAGAGATCGCGAAAAAACTGGGATTATCCATTACCACCGTCTCCAGGGCGCTGGATGGATACCCGGATGTATCTCAAAAAACCCGGACATTGGTGGAAAAAACAGCCAAGGAAATGGGATACACCCCTAACCAGGCGGCCAGGATGTTGCGGCGTAAAAGATCAGATACCATCGGGTACATCATCCCCTCTACCAGACCGCGTTTCATGGACCCTTTTTATTCTGAGTTTGTTGCAGGTCTTGGGGATGCTGCTGTTACGAACGCACTGGATCTCCTTGTGTCAAGCGCGCCAGCGGATCAAGCTGTTGAAATGCAAATATATAGAAATTGGGTACAAAGCCGGAAGATAGATGGGATCGTTCTGAACCGTGTCCGTATTCAGGATAAACGTGTTCAGTATCTTTTCGCAAATAATATGCCGTTTGTCGCCCTTGAATTCTCCAAGGATGGTATCGATTACCCAAGGGTTGAGGTGCTTTGCGAAACTGCCTACCAGCAGCTTATTAAGCATATTGCCAGCCTTGGTTTTCGGAGGATCGCTTTCATTGGCGGACCGGAAGCTTTAATTCTCCAATTTTATCGATTCAGTAAATATAAAGAAGCATTGATTACCAACGGTTTGATTTATGACCCAAATTTGGTGGTTTTGGGCGATCTAACGAGTTCATCAGGATTTGAATCCACAAAGCGGCTTCTATCAATCCCGGACCCGCCGAATGCGATTATCTGCATCAACGATGAAACCGGGTTCGGTGCGATGCATGCGATAAGTGAAGCCGGATTGATTGTTGGAAAGGATATTGCTGTTGCAGGATTTGATGGAATACAAAACGCAGCTTTTTCACAGCCCCCCCTTACGACAATCGACCAACCTGTGTACCAAATAGCAGGGATGCTTGTGGACATGCTCGCAAAAAAAATCAAGGGTCAACCAATTCAACAAGAGAAAATTACCCTCGAACCCAACCTGATCATCAGAGAATCAACAACAGGTCCGATGGGAAAATAATCCAACGATCTCCCTTATTGGGCCAACGAAAGTGAGGTGCGATTGAAAACAGTAATCGCAGGGGCCTTGGGGGAGTGCGTTCATGTAGCCGGGGTTTACCATTTCCTCCAGCTGGCAGAGGAAGCCGGATGGCGTACAGTATTCTTGGGTCCAGCAGTGAGTATTAATGATTTCATTCGAAGAGCGGTGGAAGAAAAAGCTGATTTGATCGGAGTATCCTACCGCCTTACTCCAGAAACTGGCGAAAGACTTCTTGCGGATTTCTCTGAAGCAGCAGATCTATTGCGGGAGAGGGGTATGAGATTCGTGTTTGGGGGAACACCGCCGATCGCTTCCCGGGCAAGAGAAATTGGATTCTTTGATCGAGTTTTCGATGGCAGTGAGCCTGTCGATGAATTGATAGCATACCTCAAGGGAAGCAATTTGGAATTATATCAAGATGGTCAATATCCCCGCGAGATGCTTGAAAGAATTAAATGGAAATCACCGTTCCCGATTCTGCGGCATCATTTCGGGCTTCCGGACTTTGAAGTAACCAGAAAAGGTATCCAGAAAATCTCTGAGGCCAAGGTGCTGGACGTAATCTCCCTGGGTACCGACCAGGATGCGCAGGAGAATTTCTTCCACCCGGAGCGGCAGGATCCCCGCCGCAAAGGTGCTGGTGGCGTCCCGGTTCGGAGCGCGGAAGATTACCGAATGCTTTATGAATCCAGCCGAACTGGAAATTACCCATTGATGCGAACCTATTCCGGTACCGATGATTTTATCAGACAGGCTGAAATGTTCGTAGAAACAATCAATAATGCCTGGTGCGCCATACCACTATTCTGGTTCAACCGCATGGATGGCCGAGGACCGGTTGGTTTAAAAGAATCGATCATTTGCCATCAGGAGATAATGCAATGGTACGGGGCTCGGGATATACCGGTCGAGCTCAATGAGCCACATCATTGGGGGATGCGGGAGGCGCCTGATGTGATCTACGTTGTGAGTGGTTATCTCTCCGCATATAACGCGCTTGCATTCGGGGTTCGGGATTATATCGCCCAATTTATGTTCAACAGCCCACCGCAGGTGAGCGACGCGATGGACCTGGCAAAAATGATGGCAATTCTGGAGATGATTCGACTGCTCGAAGGGCCGGATTTTAAAATCTGGACGCAGACAAGGACAGGATTACTGAGCTATCCCCACGAACCCTCTGCCGCCAAAGCGCATCTGTCTTCCAGCATCTACCTGCAAATGGCGTTGAAACCGAATATCTTGCATGTGGTTAGCTATACCGAGGCAGACCATGCAGCGACTGGGGATGACGTGATTGAATCCTGCCTATTGGCTCGCCGTGCCATCCAAAACGCTATGAACGGTCAGCCGGATATGACACTGGACCCCAAGATAATCCGCAGGAAAGAGTACCTTATCGAGCAGGCAAAAATTACCCTCGCGGCAATTGCGAAAAGCAGCAAAAGTAAGAGTGATCCATTTATTGATGCAGCAACCCTGGAAGAAGCCGTGGTTCTTGGGATCCTGGACGCCCCTCAATTGGCAGGAAATCCATATGGAAAAGGCCGAATCCGAGGAGGTTTGATTGATGGGGGATGGGACTCAGTGGACGAAAATGGGGAAAAGCTTGATGAATTGAAAAGACTCGCGCAATGGATATGAGAGGTTAAAATGAAAAGGAAATCGAACTACTTAGTGATTGGGGCAGGTCATGGCGGTAAAGCAATGGCTGCCCATTTGGCACTACTTGGTGAACAAGTAAGCTTGTATAACCGTACCTGGGATCATGTCAGTATAATTGCAAAAAGGGGTGGAATCGACCTTGAAAGTTACCCGGGCGGACCTCGTGGTTTTGGGCGGATAAAGACCATCACTTCAGAATTTAAAAATTGTGTCCCGAAGGCAGATGTGATCATGGTCGTATTGCCTTCTTCTGCCCATGCTGAAATCGCAAAGGGAATAGCCCCATTTTTAAAAGATGGGCAGATCATCATACTTCACCCTGGGCGGACCTGCGGGGCACTAGAGGTTGATTATGTATTAAGAACTAATGGCTGTAACGCCAAATATATCCTGGCTGAAACGGAGACGTTCATTTACGCAAGCCGTTCGGATGGACCCGCGCAGGCAAGAATTTTCAGGATAAAAGAAGCGGTTCCTCTTGCCGCCCTGCCTGCTACAAATAATGAAAAAGTTCTGGAAGTAATTAATCATATTTATCCACAATTCATAGACGGGGTGAATGTCCTTCAAACTGGATTGAATAATATGGGAGCGATCTTCCACCCTGCCCTGACTATCCTAAATGCCGGACGCATTGAATCGACTCATGGAGAATTTGAATTCTATATAGACGGCGTCACTCATTCGGTGGCTAAAGTCCTGGAAGCCCTGGACCGCGAAAGAGTAACTGTAGCCTCCTCGCTTGGAATCCGCGCCAGAACAGCCATGGAATGGCTTGCCCTTGCATACAATGTCACTGGGCCTGATCTAAACGAGGCGATACATAATCAATCCGGGTATTATGGCATCACAGCCCCAGCCACTTTGAATCACAGGTATATTTTTGAAGATGTACCCATGAGCCTCGTTCCCATGGCATCCCTGGGTCAGCGTTTTGGTGTATCAGTTCGAGCGATGGACAGCATCATCCGCTTGGCTTGTGTTATCCATCAAACGGATTATTACCGGCGGGGCAGGACCGTGGATAAACTGGGGATCGACCAGCATAGCGTTGGAGAATTGACCAAATATGTTAATGAAGGGATTCGGGCGGTATGAATGCGCTAATCCTTGGGAATCCAAATTCAGAAGCAGCGAACCCTCGGGAGATACCAGATAAATTCGCGATTATGATTGCTGCGCTTGCCAAAGGGGGTATATTCGCCAGGTATTTCAATCCTTCCTATAAAACCGAGCTCTTTCAGATATTATCTGAAAATCCTGTCGATCTCGTTTTTAATTCCGCATACGGTATTTCGGATGCGCGCGGGAAAAACCACATAATCCATGATATTCTGGAAGACCTCGGTCTTGCTTATATCGGATCAGACGCGTATACCTTGAGTATTGCCCTCGATAAGCCCAAGTTAAAAGTGAAATGGAAAAAAAACCGGGTCAATACACCCGCTTGGATTTATCTGGAAAATCGCGATTTTCGTAAAGGCACTCTTGAAACCAAACTGAACACATTTTCATCTTTCCCTTGTATTGTAAAACCGGCCAGCTCAGGCAACAGCCGAGGGATTGATATAACCTCTGTTGTTGAGAATGCAGAGGAACTAAGATTGAAGGTGGGAGAAATCTTACCGGAATTCGGTAGTGTTCTCGTGGAGGATTATTTAGGCACAGCTGAAGATTTTCGGGAAATCACGGTGGGTTGGATAGGCAATGGACCATCTGGATTAATCCTTCCGGCAGAAGTAACAGTGCAGCTCGAGAAAAAATACCCGGTCATTTCCACACTGGATAAAGAAGCACATCTCACCCATGTACAACAGCTGGAAGATAATTCGCAGTGGGAAGAGGTTGTCGATTTTTCACGAAAAGCGTTTTCGGTATTAAATATCCGGGATTATGCAAGATTGGATATTATCAGGTCACGCGGGCGTTACTACGCAATTGAGATAAATGGGCAGCCAATGATCCCTGACCGCTGGTTCGAAGCTTGCGCAAGCGGGTTGGGGTTGAATACCACCCAATATATTAATGCCATCTTTTTGTCAGGTATCGTTCGAGCTATTTCGCTAGGAAATAAAACAGTGAAAATACCTCCTGAAATGTACGAGGTTGTTCCATTAAAAGTGTTTTCGGTAATGACCTCCACCTTATAAATTAATCGAATAAAATAAAAATTATGCCTTGGATAATTTTCCTAATAAGTTCAGCAGTCATCGTACTTGCAGCCATCCAATTGGCGAGAAGCGGGGATGTCATTGCTATTCGCACAGGGCTTGGCGGGATGTTCGTCGGGCTGGTGCTGCTGGCTGCTGCAACCTCATTGCCGGAATTGTTGACCTCATTTGTTGCCATCCGCGAAGGTTCGCCCAACCTGGCAGTCGGGAATCTGTTGGGGAGCAATATGGTGAACATGTTTATGCTGGTAATTTTGGATCTGATCTTCTACCGGCAAAGAATTCTGAGAAGCTCCCTGCTAAAACACGCTCTCAGCGGAAGCCTGGCGGTTCTGATGATTGGTCTGGCCATTTTCTTCATGATGGGTAAACTTGAATGGCAAATTGGCTGGGTTGGCGTGGATAGCCTGGTGATCATTCTGGTATATCTTGGTTCAATCTGGTTGATCCAGAATGACCAGTCCCTCAGTCGTAAGGAAGTACGGGAAACTAAGGAAGATTTGCCTGCCGATACACCTCCAATGTGGAAGGCATTGGTGGGTCTCTCTTTTGCCATTGTTCTTCTGATTGGTGCAACTCCCTTCCTCGTTTCCTCCAGCGAAGAAATCGCGCGCATCACCGGCCTGGGGACGACTTTTATTGGAACGACCCTTGTCGCTTTTGTGACCTCCCTGCCCGAACTGGTAACGACACTGGCTGCGGCTCGAATTGGGGCAACCGCGATGGCGATCGGCAATCTGTTTGGAAGCAACATGTTCAATATTTTCATACTCGGCCTAAGCGACTTGTTTTACACAAAGGGGCGAATGATGCCCGCCATTGACCCGGCTTTTCTCCTCGTAGCCACCCTGGGTTTGGTGATGACCAGCCTTGCACTTATTGGGAATCTTGCCCGAATAAAACGTCGAATTCTGTTTATTGAATTGGATGCGCTTTTTCTTACGGTCATCTATTTTGGGGGCTTATATTTCCTGTACCTACAGGGGATCAATCGATAGAAAACGTTTTGTAAGCGTTTTATCAGAAATTCCCCACCCCGCTTGACTTGATTTTGCCAGCATGGTATCATAATTCACAGTGAATTAGCACTCTCAAGCCGAGAGTGCTAAAAATAAGACAAAATGAACGAATCGCTGACCGAACGACAGAAATTATTGCTCACCCTCATCATCCATGAGTACGTGCAGACGGCCGCGCCGGTGGGATCTTCCCACCTGGTGGATAGATACAACCTGGATATGAGCTCCGCCACCGTTCGCAACGAACTGGCTGAGCTGGATACCCTGGGGTACCTGCGCCAGCCGCACACCTCCGCCGGGAGGGTGCCCACCGAGGAAGGCTACCGCTATTTCGTCACCCGCCTGATCCAGGATACCACCCTGCCGGAATCCACGCGCAGCATGATCAGCCACCAGTTCTACCAGACCCGCAACGATGTGGATCAATGGATGCGGCTGGGGGCTTCCGTCCTGGCGCACCAATCCCGGGCCGCCGCGCTGATCACTTCACCCCACCCGGAGAAAGCGCGCTTCAAACACGTGGAGCTCATCTCCACCCGCGGTCGGCAGGTTCTCATGGTGCTGGTCATGATGGGCGGCGATATTCACCAGCAGGTGCATACCCTGGAGGAACCTGTCAGTCAGGAGATCCTCTCGGAGGCCGCCCACCGCATTACCGGCCGTTTATGCGGAAAGAGCCCTGACCAATTTGCGAAAACCGCGCTCCAACTGGAAAGTCTGGAGAAAGACGTTGCCGGCTGGATTCTGGAAGAAATGACCCGCTCCGACGCGCTCGTTTCCGGCGATATCTTTATGGATGGATTGACGAATGTGCTTGCCGAGCCCGAATTCGCCGGTTCCGAAGATGCCCGCAGAGCGCTCCGCATACTGGAAGAACGCTCCACCCTGCAGGAACTGCTATCCCGCTCCGTGCCGCAGGGGACGATCGGAGGCGTGCAGGTGCTGATCGGCGGTGAAAGCTCATGGGACGAGCTGCGCCAATGGTCGATGGTGCTTGCTCGCTATGGCTCTCCGGGGTATGCCACAGGCATGCTGGGGGTGCTGGGGCCGATGCGCATGTCCTACGGGCGCTCCATCTCGGTGGTGCGCTTCCTCTCCGGATTGCTCAGCGACCTGGTGAGCGAGACCCTGGTGGATGATACTCCTGAAAAAATGAATTAAAGGTGGAACTGAATGACCGATAAAAAACGAGGAACAAAACCGTTGCATGGGCACCCTGAAAAGGATACTGCTCCCCTGGTTCATGAATCAAAACCAGAAGAGATGGTAACCGTGCCGCTAAAGGATTTTGCGGCACAGATGAAGGAAATCGATGACTTAAAGGAACAGACGCAAGCGAACCTGGAGGGCTGGCAGCGCGAACGCGCGGATTACAGCAACTACCGCAGCCGCGTGGAGCGCGAGCAAAGCCAGAAGAAACAGGACCTGACCGTGGAAGTACTAAAGAAGTACCTGGTTATTCAGGACGATCTCAACCGGGCATTGAAGGCACGCCCGACCGAAGGCGAGGCTGCGAGCTGGGCGGAAGGTATTGAGCTGATCAGCCGCAAGCTGACCAACATTCTGGATTGCGAGGGTCTGACCCCGATCGACGCAGAAGGAAAACAGTTTGACCCCCGGCTTCACGAAGCCATTTCACACGAGGAAAGTGACGGGCATGAATCCGGCGAGGTCATCGAAGTGGTTCAAATGGGTTATATGCTGGGCGACCGGGTTATCCGCCCTGCACTGGTAAGAGTTGCCAAATAGGAGGAAAGAATGGGAAAAATCATAGGTATTGATCTTGGTACGACAAATTCCGTTGTGGCGGTGATGAGCGGCGGCGAGCCGATGGTCATCCCGACCGCGGAAGGGGAACGGCTGCTGCCCTCTGTGGTGGCGGTCAATAAGAACCACGAACGCCTCGTCGGGCGGGCTGCCCGCAACCAGGCGATCGTCAACCCCGAAAACACGATCTTCTCGATCAAGCGCTTCATGGGACGCAAGTTTGACGACCCCGAAGTGCAGCGCACGATCGGCAAGGTCCCTTACAAAGTGTCCAAAGCATCCAATGGCGACGTGCGCGTTACCCTGGATGGTAAAGAGTACTCTCCCCCGGAAGTCTCCGCCATGATCCTGGCCAAGCTGAAAGCGGATGCGGAAGCCTACCTGGGCGAAACGGTTACCCAGGCGGTCATCACTGTCCCGGCGTATTTCAACGACGCCCAGCGCAATGCGACCAAGGATGCCGGCAAGATCGCCGGGCTGGAAGTGCTGCGCATCATCAACGAACCCACGGCCTCATCTCTGGCTTATGGGCTGGATAAGAAAAAGAACGAAGTAATCGCTGTCTACGATCTGGGCGGCGGCACCTTCGATATTTCGGTGCTGGATGTTGGCGAGGGCGTTTTCCAGGTGAAATCCACCTCGGGTGATACCTTCCTGGGCGGCGATGACTTCGACCAGCGCGTGATGGATTTTCTGGCAGACGAATTCAAGAAGCAGAGCGGTATCGACCTCAAAACGGACCGCTCCGCTCTGCAGCGACTGAAGGAAGCCGCAGAGAAAGCCAAGATCGAGCTATCCTCGATGGCGCAGACCGAGATCAACCTGCCCTACATCACCGCCGATGCCACCGGCCCGAAGCACCTGGTGATGACCCTCACCCGCGCCAAGCTTGAACAGCTCACTGGCGACTTGGTGCAAAAATCGCTTGAACCTGTCCGCAAAGCCATTTCCGACTCCGGGTTGAAAGCCGCGGATATCGATGAGGTGGTGATGGTGGGCGGCATGACCCGCATGCCCCTGGTCCACGAGGCGGTGAAGAAAGAATTCGGCAAGGAACCTCATAAGGGTGTGAACCCGGATGAGGTCGTCGCCATCGGCGCGGCCATCCAGGCGGGCGTGCTGGGCGGTGAGGTGAAGGATATCCTCCTGCTCGACGTCACCCCCCTTACCCTCTCGGTGGAAACCTTGGGTGGCGTGGCAACTGCGCTGATCGAGCGCAACACCACCATCCCGGTGCACCGCTCGCAGATCTTCTCAACCGCCTCCGATGGCCAGACCCAGGTGGAGATCCACGTGCTGCAGGGCGAACGCCCGATGGCAGCCGATAACAAGACCCTGGGACGCTTCAACCTGGATGGCATCCCGCCCGCGCCACGCGGCATCCCGCAGGTCGAGGTCTCTTTCGATATTGACGCGAACGGCATCCTGGAGGTGAAAGCCACCGATAAGGCCACCGGGCGCAGCCAGCACATCACCATCACTGCCTCTTCGGGTCTTTCCAAGGACGAGGTGGAGCGTATGCGCAAGGAAGCCGAAGCCCATGCCGCGGATGACCTGAAGAAGAAAGAGCTGATCGAGGTGCGCAACCAGGCGGAAAACACCGTCTACACCGGCGAAAAGCTGCTTCGCGAGAATGGGGATAAGATCCCTGAAGACGTGAAGAAACAGGTGGAGGATGGCATGGCTGCCGTCCGCGCGGTGAAGGATGGCGAGGACGCCGAGGCCATCAAGAAAGCCACCGAAGACCTGGGTCAGAACTTGCAGAAAGTGGGCGCCAGCATGTACCAGCAGCCCGCGGGTGGCGAAACCGGACCTAGCGCGGAGGGAAGCGTTCCCCCCGATATGGGCGGCGACGTTCCCCCGCAGGAACCCCCTGCTGAAGGCGGCTCGGGCGGCGGCGAAGACGTGGTGGATGGTGAGTTCAAGAACATCTAACCCGTCAGCAAGATAAAATCAAATCCCTCACCCCCATATCCTCCCAAGTGGAGGGTATGGGGTGAGGTTTTATTCTTTTCAGGAACAAAACACAGATGCCGACCAAACGAGATTATTACGAGATCCTGGGCGTGCCGCGCGGTGCCAGCCAGGACGAGCTCAAGACCGCTTTCCGCAACCTGGCGCGCAAGTACCACCCCGATGTAAATAGCGACGCGGGCGCCGAGCAGACCTTCAAGGAGATCAACGAGGCTTACGGGATCCTTTCCGACCCCGATAAGCGTGCCGCCTACGATCGCTACGGCCACGCCGGGGTGGACAACATGAACGGCATGCCGGATTTCTCCAATTTTGACATGTTCTCGGACTTGTTCGAAGGACTCTTTGGTTTCGGCATGGGTGGCGGCTCGAGGCGGCGTAACGCTCCCCGCAGGGGGGCGGATCTTTCCTACACCGTTTCTCTGGATTTCGAAGAGGTTGTAAAAGGCGCGGAGAAGGAGATCGAGATCACCCGCGATGAGGATTGCTCGCTCTGTAAGGGAACCGGCGCGGAGCCAGGCACAAGCCGCACCAAATGCGAGACCTGCGGCGGGCGGGGAGAGGTTCGTCAGGTACGGCAGACCTTCCTTGGCTCGATGGTGCAGGTGACCACCTGCCCGTCCTGCAACGGCGCCGGAGAGGTGATCGGCAGCCCGTGCAAGACCTGCCGCGGGCGCGGATTGGAACGCAAGACGCTGCGCAAGTTGGTTTCCATCCCGGCGGGGGTGGATAACGGCACGCAGATCCGCCTGGGCGGCGAGGGCCAGCCAGGCGTGAATGGCGGACCGAAGGGCAACCTCTACCTGGAGGTGCGGGTGAAACCGCACAAGTTCTTCAAGCGCCGCAACGATGACGTGCTGGTGGATGTGAACATTAATATGGTTCAGGCTGCCCTTGGAGAAGAAGTTGTGGTTCCTACCGTGGATGGCGACACGAAATTAAACATCCCAGCCGGGACCCAGCCAGGCAAAGTGTTCACGATGAAAAGCAAGGGTATCCCCCACGTCCGCGGGGGCGGGCGCGGCGACCAGCATGTGATCGTGAATGTGGAGATCCCCGTCAAGCTCAACCGGGATCAGAAGCAGCTCCTGGAGCAGCTCGGGAAAACGCTGGGTACCGAGGTGAAACCGCAGGAACGCGGGTTCTTCGAGACGATCAAGGACGTGCTGGGTGGCTGATCCGCGCTGGCTGGAGATATCGCTCACCACCAGCGGGGAGCTGGCCGAGGCGGTGGCCGAGGTTCTGGGAAGGTATTGCGCCAACGGGGTGGTGATGGAGCGCGACGTCAAATTCTACAACGATGAAGATGAAGGCACCCCCGAGGGTCCGGTGCGGATATCAGCCTACCTGCCCGTGGATGACGAACTTGAGGAGAAACGCGCCCGCCTGGAGCAATCGCTCTGGCACCTGGGGCAAATCCAGCCGTTGCCCGAGCCAAAATTCAAGTTCATCGAAGATGAAGACTGGATGGCGGCCTGGAAGAAGAATTACCAGCCGATCGAGGTGGGCAAGGGGCTGCTGATCCTGCCGGCCTGGATCGAGCAGACGGATATGACGCGCACTGCCAT
>Ga0105097_10000951_pt1 | contig 13594 bp, 11 predicted proteins | sample PPLLak12cMay2015_FD_87035 | JGI IMG/M metagenome (GOLD analysis project Ga0105097, IMG submission 87035) | Freshwater sediment microbial communities from Prairie Pothole Lake near Jamestown, North Dakota, USA - PPLs Lake P7 Core (1) Depth... | ecosystem: Environmental > Aquatic > Freshwater >... | reverse complement strand
GGCATCAACAACGGCGCCAACATGGGCGACGACACGCTCTATTCGGGCACCGTGGCCGCGGCGATGGAAGGCTATTTGTTCGGTATACCGGCGATTGCCTTCTCGCAGGTGCATAAGGGCTGGGGCGAGCTGGACGCCGCGGCCGCTGCGGCGCGCCGGGTCGTCGACCTGGTGCTGGCAGGCGGGATGCCCGGCGGACCCTGGCTGCTGAACGTCAACATTCCCAACCGGGCCGATGCAGCGACGCTGCCGCGACGCATCACCCGGCTCGGCCGGCGTCATGCAAGCCAGGCAGTGATTCGCCAAACCAATCCGCGCGGCGAGCCGATCTACTGGATCGGTCCGGCCGGCGATGCACGCGATGCAGGGGAAGGCACCGATTTCCATGCCACGGCGAACGGCAGCATTTCGATCACGCCGCTGCAGGTCGACCTGACTGATCATGGGGCGCTCGGCCGTTGGACGGCATTGGCATGATGCCGGCCCGCCGCGGCACGGGGCCTTGCCGATGAACCCGAAACCTGCGGCGCGCGGGGCGCGATTTCCCGCCTTGCTGGAGCAGACGGCACCGGGCGGCGCCGCAAAGAACAAGACCACCTTGCGCCCGCAAGCGCCGTTGCACCATGCGGCGCGCGATGCCGCCCAACGGCATCGCCCCAGCGGCCTGGGCCTGGATTCCGCCGCCGTGCGCATGGCGCTGGTGCAGCGACTGCGCACGGAATTCCATTGCCACGAGGCGGTGTGCCAGGCGATGCGCGAGGTGCCGCGGCACCAGTTCGTCGACAGCGCGCTGGCCACCCAGGCCTACGAGGACACCAGCCTGCCGATCGGGTTGGGGCAGACCATTTCCAAGCCTTCGGTGGTGGCGCGCATGCTCAGCATCCTGCACGAGGGCAACCGGGCACGGACCAGCGCGACGCTCGGCCGGGTGCTGGAGATCGGCACCGGCTGCGGTTATCAAACCGCCTTGCTGGGCCAGATGGCGCAACGCGTGATCTCGATCGAGCGGCTGAAGCCGCTGCACGACAGGGCTCGCACCAACCTGGGAGAACAGCGGGCTGGGCATATCCGGCTGGTGTATGGCGATGGTCGCCTCGGGCATCCGCCAAATGCACCCTACGACAGCATCGTTGCGGCGGCCGGTGGCAGTGAGTTGCCCGTGGCCTGGCTGGATCAGCTGGCTGACGGCGGTCGGCTGGTCGCGCCGCTGGAAGGCCGGGCCGGCAGCGGCCAGGTGCTGCTGGTGGTCGACCGCCATGGCGACGAGTTCCGCCGCTCGACGCACGAAGCCGTGCACTTCGTTCCCCTAAAATCCGGCATCGAATAGGGGAAGAACAGGCATGCATCTGCGAACCGAAGGCAGGGCCTGCTGGCTGACGGCGGTCGTGACCGTATTGGTCCTGGCTGGATGTGCGTCTTCCGGACCCGGACGCAAGGCGCCGGTCGAGGACCGCAGCACCGCGACCAAACCGCCAGCCGCGGTCTTGGTGCCGAAACCCGCGCCCACACCCGAGCCGGCGACCGAGCCGGCAACCAAGCCGTTGCCAGGGATCGAGAATGCCGGCAAGCCCGGCTACTACACCGTCAAGCCTGGCGACACGCTCTTGCGGATCGCACTGGACACGGGGCAGAACTGGCGCGACCTGGTGCGCTGGAACAACCTGGAGAACCCCAACCTGGTCGAGGTGGGGCAGGTGCTTCGCGTGGTTCCGCCAGCCTCCGATCCAACCGTGGCGACGACACGGGCCGTGCCGAGCACCGGCCGCGTCGACACGCGTCCGCTCGATAGCCGGCCCGCGGCTGCGGTATCGGAGCCTGGCGCCGCACCGTCGGCTGGCTTGCCCGCGTCGGTTGCAACCCCGCCGGGCGCCGCTTCGCCCGCAGCGCCGCCGTCGGCGTCCGCGCCCCCGACGCCCCCGACGCCACCGAATGCGGTGGGCAGCGCGGCCGGTCGCGATGCGCCCGACGACGTGGCGTGGATCTGGCCCGCGGCCGGTCCGGTAGTGGCAGGCTTCGACGAAGGCCGCAACAAGGGCCTCACCATCACCGGCAAGGCCGGTGATCCAGTGCTGGCCGCGGGCGACGGTCGCGTCGTCTACGCCGGGTCGTCGCTGCGCGGCTATGGCAACCTGGTGATCGTCAAGCACAACGAGATGTACCTCACCGCCTACGCGCACAACCAGGTGCTGCTGGTCAAGGACGATCAGGTCGTGCGCCGCGGGCAGAAGATTGCCGAGATGGGTTCCAGCGACGCCGAGCGTGTGCAACTGCATTTCGAGATCCGGCGCCAGGGCAAGCCGATCGATCCGGTCAAGCTGCTGCCGGCACGCTAGCGGCGCCGCTGGCGGGTCGCGGCGGGGGCTACCTGCGCAGCTTGTGCTGCATCAACAGCCTGTGTCTGTTCAGCGTTTCCCCCGGGTATGGGGTCGGGCTTTCGCCGCTAGCATCGCGCGTCGTTCACGCCGCCCCTGTCGCCGTAGTGCAATTTGTCCAGTTGATCATCAGTGGTAGTGCGCAGGGCTGCATCTACGGCCTGATCGCATTGGGCTTCGTGCTCATCTACAAGGCCACTGAAACGGTCACCTTCGCCCAAGGCGACCTGATGATGCTCGGCGCCTTCTGCGGCCTGGTGCTGATGACCATCCTGGGTTTCCCGTTCTGGCTGGCGGTGCTTTGTTCGATCGCGGCCATGGCTGTCTTCGGCGTGTTCGTCGAGCGGCTGGTGATCCGCCCGGTGCTCGGACAGCCGGCTTTTTCGATCGTGATGCTGACCATCGGCATCGCCTACATCGCCCGAGGCCTGATCACCATGGTGCCGGTCATCGGCACCGAGACGCACACGCTGCCCGTGCCCTACAAGGACATGACGCTGCGCCTGGGTGAACTGGTGCTGGCCTATGAACACCTGGTGGTCATCGGCGCCACCGCGCTGCTGTGCGTGGGGCTGTATGCACTGTTCCGCTACAGCAAGATCGGCATTGCGATGCAGGCCGCTTCGCAGAACCAGATCGCCGCCTACTACATGGGCATTCCGGTGCAACGGTTGAACGGCATGGTATGGGGCCTGGCCGCGGCCGTGGCAGCCATCGCCGGGCTGCTGCTGGCGCCGATCACCTTCGTGCACGCGAACATGGGCTTCATCGGCCTGAAGGCCTTTCCGGCTGCGGTGGTCGGCGGGTTCGGCAGCCTGCCCGGTGCCATCGTCGGCGGGCTGATCATCGGCATCGTCGAAAGCCTGTCGGGCTTTTACCTGCCTGAAGGATTCAAGGACATCGCGCCGTACATCGTCGTGCTCATCATGTTGATGGTCAAGCCGAACGGACTGTTCGGCGAGAAGCTGCGCAAGAAGGTCTGAACGGATTCGCCATGCGCTATATCTTCAAGACCGACTACGAGCAGGACATCCGCATCGTCAAGCACGGCGGGCAGGCCTTCTGGTATTCGCTGCTCGGTGTGTTCCTGTTGCTTTCGCCGTGGCTGCTGCCCGAATACCTTCTTGCACAGCTGATCTTCGTGCTGATCTACTCGGTCATCGGCCTGGGGCTGATGTTGCTGTCGGGCTTCACCGGCCAGTTCTCCATCGGCCATGCTGCGTTCATGGGCGTGGGCGCCTACACGCAGGCGGTGCTGACGAATGCGGGCTGGCCGTTTCCGCTGGCGTTTGCCTGCGCCGGCGGCCTGTCGGGCATCGTCGGCATCGTCATCGGCGTGCCCGCCTTGCGCGTCAAGGGCATCTACCTCGGTATCGCAACGCTGGCCTTCGGCTTCATCGTCGAGGAGGGCATGGCACGCTGGGAGTCGGTGACCGGCGGCAACGCCGGCATGCACGTGAAGTCACCTGCCATGTTCGGCTGGACGCTCGACAGCAACGCCGAGTTCTACTTCCTGTGCCTGGCCATCACCGTCGGTGCGACGCTGGCCCTGCTGAACCTGCTGCGCTCACCCACAGGACGTGCCTTCGTCGCCATACGGGATTCGGAAATCTCGGCGCAGAGCATGGGCATCCATCTGGCCCGCTACAAGACCGTCTCGTTTGCCCTGTCGGCGGCTTTGGCCGGTATTGGCGGTGCCCTGTATGCGCACAAGATCAAGTTCCTTTCGCCCGAACAGTTCAGCATCCTGCAGTCGATCGATCTGCTGCTGATGGTGGTCATCGGCGGCCTGGGCTCGGTGCATGGCGTCTTCCTCGGCGCGATCTTTCTCATCACCATGCCGCAGCTGATCGCCATGGGCAAGGACTATCTTCCCGAGTCGGTGGGCCAGTCGCCAGGACTGCAGGCGGTGGTGTACGGCGTGGTGCTGGTGGCCTTCGTGATGTTCGAGCCGCACGGGCTGTACGGTCGCTGGCTGAAGATCCGCACCTACCTACAGATCTTCCCCTTCTACCGTGCCGGCATGTTCAAGCGGCAGAAGGCCTTCCAGAAGTCGGACCGGCTGAAATGAGCGAACCGCTGCTCAGCGCCCAGGGCCTGACCGTCCGTTTCGGCGGGCTGGTGGCGGTCAACAACGTCAGCTTCGACGTACAGCGCGGCGAAGTGTTCACGCTGATCGGTCCCAACGGCGCCGGCAAGACGACCGTGTTCAACCTGATCAGCCGCATCTATCAGCCCTCTGCGGGTGGCATCCGCTTCGAAGGCGAGGATCTGATCGCGCAGCCGCCGCATGCGGTGGCGGCGCTGGGCATCGCCCGCACCTTCCAGAACATCGAGCTGTTCGAATTTGCCAGCGTGCTGCAAAACCTGCTGATCGGCACGCACACCCATCGCCGCACGAATCTGTGGCAGGACCTGCTGTTCACCGGCACAACGCGCCGTGCCGAGATCCACGCACGACAGAAGGCCGAGCAGGTGATCGATTTCCTGAGCCTGCAGCGCCATCGCGATTCGATGGTGGCGGGCCTGCCCTATGGCGTGCGCAAGGTGGTCGAACTGGCGCGAGCGCTTTGCGCCGAACCGAAGCTGCTGTTGCTGGACGAACCGTCGTCGGGCCTCAATGTCGAGGAGACCGACGACATGGCCTGGTGGATCCAGGACATCCAGCGCGACCTCGGTATCACGGTGCTGATGGTCGAACACGACATGAGCCTGGTGTCGAAGGTTTCCGACCGCGTGCTGGCGATGAACCAGGGAGAGGTGCTGGCGTTGGGGTCGCCGGACGAGGTGCAGGCGCATCCGGGCGTGATCGAGGCCTACCTGGGTAGCACCGACGACCTGAGCTCGCTGCGAAGGACCACGGCATGAGCCATTGCCGGGCAGCCCCAAGATGGCTCGCGCCCCCTCGGGGGGGTGAGCGCGCGCCGAGCGAGCGCCTGCGCGCTCGCGAGTGGCTGGCAAACGTCCTGCGGCCTGCAAGCCGGGGGGTCGGTGCCGCAGGCGACTGGGGGGCGGAATGACGCTGGTGGCAAGCCGTGACGACGACGTCATCCTGGCGCTGGCCAACGTCGAGAGCTCCTACGGGCCGATCAAGGCCATCCGCGGCGTCAGCCTCAAGGTCAGGCGCGGCGAGATCGTCACCGTGCTGGGCTCCAACGGCGCCGGCAAGAGCACGATCCTGAAGACCATCTCCGGCATCCTCGACCCGAGCCGCGGCAGCGTCACCTACAAGGGGGAGAACATCACCGCGATGGACCCTTCGCTGATCGTGCGGCGCGGCCTCAGCCACGTGCCCGAGGGGCGCGAGGTGTTCCCGCTGCTGTCGGTGCGCGACAACCTGGTGATGGGTGCCTTCACGCGCAACGACCGCGATGCCGTGGCACGTGACATGGAGATGGCCTACACCTATTTTCCGATCCTGCGCGAGCGCGCTACGCAGGATGCCGGGCTGCTGTCCGGCGGGCAGCAGCAGATGCTGGCCATCTCCCGCGCGCTGATGGCCGCGCCCGAGCTGATGCTGCTCGACGAGCCGAGCCTGGGCCTGTCGCCGAAGCTGACGCGCGAGATCTTCGAGATCGTGGTGCGCATCAACCGCGAGCGCGGCACCACGATGCTGCTGGTCGAGCAGAACGCCAACATGGCGCTGAACGTGGCCGACCATGGCTACGTGCTCGAAAGCGGCCGCATCGTGATGGACGACACCTGTGCGGTGCTGCGCGAGAAGGAAGACATCAAGGAGTTCTATCTCGGCAAGAAGGACAGCGGCGTGCGCGGCGAGCGGCGCTGGAAGAAGAAAAAGACCTGGCGATGAGCAGCAACGTGACACGGGACCCGCATCGCATCGTCACCGGTGAGGAATTCGGCTGGAAGATCGACACGCTGCCCTACCGCTCGATCCCCGAGCTGTTCCGCCTTCGCGCCAAGGAGCTCGGCGACGCGACGATGATGCGCCAGAAGGAACTGGGCATCTGGCGCTCATACAGTTGGAACGAGGTTTCCACCATCGTGCACGAGATTGGCGCCGGGCTGGTCAGCCTAGGCTTCGAGCCCGGCGAAGTGGCCTCGGTGATGGCCAACACCTGTCGCGAGTGGGTCTGGTGCGATCTGGCGGTGCAGTCGGTCGGCGGTGTGTGCAACGGCATCTACCCGACCGATGCGGCCAAGCAGGTCGACTACCTCTGCAGCGACTCGCGCAGCGTCTACCTGTTCGTCGAGGACGACGAGCAGCTCGACAAGTTCCTCGAGGTCGAGGACAAGCTGCCGTTGCTGCGCAAGGTCATCGTCTTCGACATGGAAGGCCTGGCCGCCTTCAGCCACCCGAAAGTCATCAGCCTGGCGCAGTTGCGCGAGCTCGGCCGGCTGTACCTGAAGAACCATGCGCATTTGCTCGAACAGCGCAGCGCCGCACGTGACCCGGGCGAGGTGGCCATCCTCGTCTATACGTCGGGCACCACCGGCAAGCCCAAGGGCGCGATGATCAGCCAGAACAACATCATCTCGGTACTGTCCGGGCTGTCGACGACGCTGTACGAAGGCGTGCCGCGCGGCGGTGAGCGCATCGCATTCCTGCCGCTGTGCCACATCGCCGAGCGCATGATCGGCGCCTTCATACCGCTCGAGCGCGCGTCCGTCGTCAACTTCGTCGAGAACCCGGAGACGGTGTTCGAGAACCTGCGCGAAGTGCGTCCGCACCTGTTCTTCGCCGTGCCGCGCGTGTGGGAGAAGGTCTACTCGCAAGTGGCGATCGGGCTGTCCGAGGCCGACAAGCTGCAGCAAATGGCCTACGGCTGGGCAGTGCAGGTCGGCAAGGAAGTCGCGCAGTGCACGCTCGAGAACCGTCAGCCCTCGGCCGGGTTGCGCTGGCGCTACCAGATCGCGCGCTGGCTGGTGCTGGACAACGTCAAGCGCATGATCGGCATGGATCGGGTCGAGGTCGGGCTGACCGGAGCGGCGCCGATCTCGCCCGACCTGATCCGCTGGTACATGGCATTGGGTATCCCGCTGCGCGAAGGCTGGGGCATGACCGAAACCGTCGGCGCCGGCACGCAGACGCCGCGCTACGGGCTGCGTCCAGGCAGCATCGGCCGCCCGGGTCCCGGTCTGCAGATGCGCATTGCAGAGGGCACGAACGAGATCCTGTTGCGCGGCCCGAACGTCATCATGGGCTATCTGAACATGCCGGAGAAGACGGCCGAGGCGATCGACGCCGAAGGCTGGCTGCACACCGGCGATGTCGGCCACGTCGACGACGATGGCTACTTCTACATCACCGACCGGATGAAGGACATCATCATCACGGCCGGCGGCAAGAACATCACCCCCAGCGAACTGGAAAACGACCTGAAGTTCTCGCCGTACATCACCGATGCGGTAGTGGTCGGCGACAAGCGCGCCTACCTGGTCGTGCTGATCATGATCGACCAGGAGAACGTCGAGAAGTTCGCGCAGGACCACGACATTCCGTTCAGCAACTACGCCAGCCTGACGCAATCGAAGGAAGTGCAGGACCTGATCCAGCGCGAGGTGGACCGAGTGAACAAGAAGTTCGCCCGCGTCGAGCAGATCAAGAAGTTCTACCTGTTGCAGACGCAGCTGAGTGCCGAGGACGACGAACTCACGCCGACGATGAAGCTCAAACGCAAGCTGGTCGAGAAGAAGTACGCCGAGCAGATCGAGGCGATGTACCGCTGAAGCCGAATCCATTACCACCCTTGGGAGCAAGACGATGAGAAGACCCCTTCTGAGCAGCCTTATTGCCGGCGCCCTGGCACTGGCCGGCGCCACGGCGCATGCGCAATCGCAGGGCGTCAGCAAGAACGAGATCCTGGTCGGTTCGATCCTCGACATGTCGGGTCCGCTGGCGTCCTACGGCAAGGCGGTGCGCCAGGGCATGCTGCTGCGCGCCGAAGAGGCCAACGAGCAGGGTGGTGTCCACGGCCGCAAGATCAAGCTCGTGGTCGAGGACGACGGCTACGACCCGAAGCGTGCGGTGCTGGCGGCGCAGAAACTGGTCAACCAGGACAAGGTGTTCATCGTTGCCGGCCACATCGGCACCGCGCAGAACAACGCGGCCATGCCGGTGCAGTTCGAGAAGAACGTCATCAACTTCCTGCCGATCACCGCGGCGCGCGAGATGTACGAGCCCTTCAATCGGCTCAAGTATTCGTTCGCCGTCACGTACTACGACCAGATGCGCACCTTCCTGCCCAAGCTGGTCAAGGAAAAGGGCGTGAAGAAGGTCTGCGCCATCTATCAGGACGACGACTTCGGGCTGGAGGTGCTGCGCGGCGCCGAAGCCGGCCTGAAGACGATCAACATGGAACTGACCGAGAAGTCGTCGTTCAAGCGCGGTTCGACCGACTTCTCGTCGCAGGTGGCCAAGTCCAAGGGTGCTGGCTGCGAGATGGTGGTGCTCGGCACGATCATCCGCGAAACCATTGGCACCATTGGCGAGGCGCGGAAGTCCGCCTTCAACCCGGTCTTCGTGGGTACCTCGGCGGCCTATACGGAGCTGATCCACAAGCTCGGCGGCAAAGCCATGGACGGCCTCTACGCCACGATGACCGCGCAGATCCCCTATGCGGACGACCCGTCGCAATCGATCCGCTTTTGGGCCAGCAAGTACAAGACCAAGTTCAACGACGACCCGACGCTGTTCTCGGCCTACGGCTACACGGTGATGGACTACTTCATCCAGGCCGCGGCGAAGGCGGGCCCCAACCTCAGCACCGACAGCTTCATCAAGGCCATGGACTCGATGAGCTTCCCGACCGACATGTTCGGGGCGCCGCCGTTCACGTTCGGGCCGACCAAACGGCTGGGCAGCGATGCATCGCGGCTGTCGCAGATCACCGATGGCAAGTGGAAGGTGATTTCCGAGTATGCGAAACCCTGATGCGATGCGTTTGAGTCCCGAGGCAGATCCATTGAACCCAACTTTCCAGGAGACCGACCGATGATGAAGCCCCTTCTTTCTGCACTCGCTGCGACCATAGGCCTCGCGGCAGGCGCGGCCCAGGCCCAATCGCAAGGCGTCAGCAAGGACGAGATCCTGGTCGGATCGATCCAGGATCTTTCCGGGCCCATCGCCGCCTTTGGCAAGGCCGTGCGCCAGGGCATGCTGCTGCGCGTCGAGGAAGCCAATGAACAGGGCGGTGTGCATGGCCGCAAGCTCAAGCTGATCGTCGAGGACGACGGCTACGACCCGAAGAAGGCGGTGCTGGCGGCGCAGAAACTGGTCAATCAGGACAAGGTGTTCATCGTCGTGGCGCACACCGGCACGGCGCAGAACAACGCATCGATGCCGATCCAGTTCGAGAAGAACGTCATCAACTTCATGCCGGTGACCGCGGCGCGCGAGATGTACGAGCCGCTGAATCGGCTCAAGTACTCCTTCGCGGTGACCTACTTCGACCAGATGCGCAGCTTCGTGCCGCGCATGGTCAAGGACAAGGGTGCCAAGAAGGTCTGCATCATTTACCAGGACGACGAGTTCGGTCTGGAGGTGCTGCGTGGCACGGAAGCCGGTCTGAAGACCTTGAACATGGAGCTGACCGAGCGCACCTCCTACAAGCGCGGCGCCACCGACTTCTCGTCACAGGTGGCCAAGCTCAAAGGGTCGGGCTGCGAGCTGGTGGTGCTGGGAACGATCATCCGCGAGACCATCGGCACGATCGGCGAGTCGCGCAAGACCGGCTTCAACCCGGTGTTCCTCGGCTCCAGCGCGTCATACACCGAACTGATCCACAAACTGGGTGGCAAGGCCATGGACGGCCTGTACGCGACCATGGGTGCGCAGGTGCCGTACCTCGACGAAGCTTCGCAACCATTGCGCTTCTGGGCCACCAAGTACAAGACCCGCTTCAATAACGAGGATCCGACCGTGTTCTCGGCCTACGGGTACCTGATTGTCGACGCCTTCATCAAGGGCGCTACCAAGGCGGGACCGAACCTGACGACTGACAGCTTCATCAAGGCCATGGACTCGATGACCATTCCGCCGGACATCTTCGGCAGCGCGGAAGCCACCTTCACCGCCACCAAGCGGTTGGGTAGCGATGCCTCGCGCCTGTCGCAGATCGTCGATGGCAAGTGGAAGGTGATCTCGGAATACGTCAAGCCCTGAAGGGCCGCGACGGATTCAGGAACAGGCCGCCTGCGGGCGGCCTTTGTCATGGCTTTCGCACCGGGATAATCCAGCGCATGGCACAAGACGAATGGCTGACGGTCGACTCGCTCGACCTGGAAGCACAGGGCGTGGCGCGCAGGAGCGATGGCAAGGTGGTCTTCATCGAAGGCGCCTTGCCCGGCGAGGTCGTCACCTGCAGCACCGGCCGCAGCAAGAACCACTGGGAGCAAGGCGTGATGACCGCGTTGCGGCGCGAAAGCTCCCAGCGCGTGCGGCCGGCCTGTCCGCACTTCGGCCTGCATGCAGGCGCCTGCGGCGGCTGCAAGATGCAGCACCTGCATGCGATGGCTCAGGTGGCGATCAAGCAGCGCGTTCTGGAAGACAACCTGTGGCACCTGGGCAAGGTCCGGCCCGAGATGATGCTGCGGCCGATCGAAGGCCCGGCCTGGGGCTACCGCCATCGCGCGCGGCTGTCGGTGCGCCACGTGGCGAAGAAGGGTACGGTGCTGGTGGGTTTTCACGAGCGCAAGTCACGCTACGTGGCCGACATGCAGGTCTGCCCGGTGCTGCCCGAGAAGATGAGCCGCATGCTGATGCCGCTGCGCGCGCTGATCGGCGCGATGGACCAGCGCGACCGCCTGCCGCAGATCGAACTGGCCATGGGTGACGAGGTCACGGCTCTGGTGCTGCGCCACCTGGAGCCGCTGGGCGAGGCCGACTTGCAGCGGCTGCGCGACTTCGGCGCCGCGCACGGCGTGCAATGGTGGCTGCAGCCGAAGGGGCCCGACAGCGTGCGCCGCCTCGACCACACCGGCGCCGAATTGGCCTACGCACTGCCGGAGTTCGGCGTTCGGCTGCCATTCCTGCCCACCGACTTCACCCAGGTCAACGCTGCCGTCAATGGCGCGCTGGTCGGTCAAGCGCTGCGCCTTCTGCAGGTGCAAAGCGACGAGCAGGTGATCGACTGGTTTTGCGGCCTGGGCAACTTCAGCCTGCCGCTGGCCACGCAGGCCGCACAGGTGCTGGGTATCGAAGGCAGCCAGGTGCTGGTGCAGCGTGCGCGCGACAACGCGGCGCTAAATGGACTGGCGGCGAAGACGCGCTTCGAGGCGAGCGACCTGTTCGCCTTCGGCGCTGCAGATCTGCTGGCACAGGGCCGCGCCGAGAAATGGCTGGTCGATCCGCCGCGCGAGGGCGCCTTCGCGCTGGCCAAGGCGCTGGCAGACCTGCATGCCATGCCGGCGGCAGAATGGACGCCGCCGCGGCGCATCGTCTATGTCAGCTGCAACCCGGCCACGCTGGCGCGCGACGCCGGGCTGCTGGTGCACCAGGCGGGTTACCGCTGCACGCAGGCAGGCATGGTGAACATGTTTCCGCACACCGCCCACGTCGAGAGCATGGCGGTTTTCGAGCGCGAAGTGGCTGCGTAGCCATAGGGAACTGCGCTGCAAGAAAAAAACAGGGCCCGAGGGCCCTGTCTTGACGAAAAGTGCCGGGCCTGAGCTCAGTCGCTGTTGCCGCCGGAGATGCCGAGCAGCGCCAGCAGGCTCTGGAAGACGTTGTACAGGCTCAGGTACACGCCCAACGTGGCTGTGATGTAGTTGGTCTCCTCACCGTCGCGTACGCGTTTCAGGTCGTACAAGATGAAGGCCGAGAAGATGCCGATGGCCAGCACCATCAATGTGATCATCAGAGCGCTCGACTGGATGAAGAAGTTGGCGATGCCGGCCACCAGCAGCATGATCGCGCCGATGAACAGCCACTTGCCCATCGCCGACAGGTCACGCTTGATCGCCGTCGAGATCGAGGCCATGCCCAGGAAGATCGCGCCGGTCCCGGCAAAGGCCACCATGATCAGGCTGGCACCGTTCGACAGGCCGAGCACCGTGCCAATGAGGCGCGACAGCATCAGTCCCATGAAGAAGGTGAAGCCGAGCAGTACCGGCACGCCGGCGGCGGAGTTCTTGGTCTTCTCGATGGCGAACATCAGGCCGAAGGCGCCGACGAGGAAGACCACCAGGCTCACACCGGGCGACATGGCGGCAGCCAGCCCGGTGGACACGCCGATCCAGGCGCCCAGCACGGTGGGCACCATCGACAGCGCGAGCAGCCAATAGGTATTGCGCAATACGCGGTTACGCTGCTCGGTCAGCGCGCCGGAGCCAACGTAACCAGGAGCGGTTTGCAGGCCAGGGTTCATGCGATCAATCTCCATAGGAGTGGTTGAGGACGACGGGATAGACCCGCGCCGCGCATTCTAGTTCCCCACTGATTATGTCGGGATTGAATTTTTTGGACCTCGCCACGTGGTCCGCGCGCCGCCTGGTACGGCACCGCCGCGCCGGGCGAGTCCGGCCCAGCGGATACAATTCGGGTGCAATTCTGCTGACCCCGCAGCTCGGCAAAGCCCCCCAGACCTGTTGCACTGTCGCGATGCCCTTGTGGGCCGGCAGCGGGTTGTGCTGAGCCTGCGAAACCCGGAGCCGCTCTCTTGCTTCCCGTCCTGCCCCCCGCGCTGTTGGCCCTCGCAGACGGCACGCACTTTGTCGGTCACGCCGTCGGCGCTATCGGCCACACGGTCGGCGAGGTGGTGTTCAACACCGCGCTGACCGGCTACCAGGAAATCCTCACCGACCCCAGCTACTGCCGCCAGATCGTCACGCTGACCTATCCGCATATAGGCAGTTATGGCGTCAACGACGAGGATGTCGAGGCGGTCAAAGCCCATGCCGCAGGACTGGTGATCAAGGACCTGCCGCTGCGCGCGTCGAATTTCCGCCGCACGCGCGACCTGCCGGACTACCTGCGCGCCGAGGGTGTCGTGGCCATTGCCGGCATCGACACGCGGCGCCTGACCCGGGTGCTGCGCACCCGGGGCGCACAAAATGGGTGTATTGCCACCTTCGATGCGGGCACCGTGGTCGGCGAGGTTGAGGTGGCCCAGGCCGTGGCCCGTGCAGCCGCGGCTCCCAGCATGAGCGGGCTGGACCTTGCGCAGGTGGTTTCCGTGGACAAGGCTTACCCCTGGACCCAGACCGAATGGGCGCTAGGCAGCGGCTATGGCGAGCTGACGGACGGGCGCTGGCACGTGGTG
>Ga0105097_10000950_pt1 | contig 13608 bp, 10 predicted proteins | sample PPLLak12cMay2015_FD_87035 | JGI IMG/M metagenome (GOLD analysis project Ga0105097, IMG submission 87035) | Freshwater sediment microbial communities from Prairie Pothole Lake near Jamestown, North Dakota, USA - PPLs Lake P7 Core (1) Depth... | ecosystem: Environmental > Aquatic > Freshwater >... | reverse complement strand
TGACCATTCTTGCGATGGTCGGCATTGTAGATCCTCCCAGGACTGAAGCCAAAGATGCAATTGCCAAATGTCACAGCGCTGGAATCCAGGTGAGAATGATCACCGGCGACCATGCGGTTACAGCAGCTGCCATCGGACACGAACTGGGCATAGAAGGTAGAGCGCTGACAGGAGCTGAATTTGCAGCGATTCCTGATGAGGAATTGAAGCAGCAATTGAACGAGATCGGCGTGGTAGCTCGAGTCTCACCGGAAGATAAGATCCGGCTGGTTACGATGCTGCAACAAATGGAAAATGTTGTCGCAATGACTGGAGATGGGGTGAACGACGCTCCAGCCCTTAAGAAAGCAGATATCGGCGTGGCAATGGGGATCACCGGCACCGAAGTATCCAAAGGCGCAGCGGTAATGATTCTTACCGATGATAATTTTGCGACAATAGTCAAAGCTGTGGAATACGGACGGCACATTTACAATAACCTTCCCAATTTTGTCCGCTTTCAGATGGCACAGCTATCAGCATTTATCCTAAGTTATTTGCTGGCAGCCTACTTCGTTGTGCTTGGAGGCACGCCTTTCGCTCCATTTGTCGTGATCTTCCTGAACTTCCTCATCACAGTCCCGTTAGCGGTAGCTCTCGGTTTTGATAAACCTGCCACCGACCTGATGAAACACAGCCCTCGACCATTGAAGCAACCGATTTTGAAAAGCTCCCAATGGATGCGGATCGCGCTGATCGGTCTTCTAACAGCCGTTGCGGTTGTTTGGGCTGAATATGCTTATCAGGGAATCGACCCAATCATTGCCGCAACGATGGGTTTTGTTGTATTCAGTTTAATGAGCGTATCCATGGGGTTAAGTGCCCGGAGTGAAACGAAAACCGCTTTCAATCGGGATATCTTCGTTGATAAGAACCAACTCATGCTTTACGGGTTGGCTCTTGCCGTGACTTATTTGTCTACAGAGTTGAGTTTTCTCCAGAAGATGTTGGGGTTGACCTCACTCGAAAGAAATGAATGGTGGATTTGCATTGGATTTGCGATTGCGCTCCTTCTCGTTGATGAAATCATCAAAGTTTTTCTACGAAGGGGTATAAATCGCAAGGAAAGCAACGCAACATAAGAAATATCTCCAATTAAGGGTATTTCGAACGAAATCAGTTCTCTGGAGATCAACCTCTCCAGAGAATTGCATTTATTGTTGGAGGTGCCAATTGTGAGAAAAAAGACTGATCAACGGACAAGTGAAAAATACCAATAAGGTATAATCGGATAACTCAAAACGAAATATTAAAAAATTCTTGGTATAAAAAGCTTACGCAACGACAAAAAAAGCCAGGATAGGTAATAATGGGAAGAGAATTAAACCAAGGTACGATTCATCAAATATTCGGAAGCGTTGTGGATATTAAATTCGAAGAGAATAATATTCCATCCATTTATGAAGCTATAGAGGCACCAGTTACCGAAGACGAAAAACTTGTATTTGAAGTACAGGAACAGCTCCCCGGAAATATTGTTCGGTGTATCGCCATGGGCTCCACGGATGGATTGCAACGCGGAATTCCGGTGAATCGGACGCATTCACCCATTAAGGTACCTGTTGGGAATGAATGCCTTGGCAGGATATTTAACGTACTGGGTCAACCGATCGATGGGGGAAAACCAATTCTCGCTGATACCTATTATTCAATTCACCGGCCGGCCCCAGATTTTACGGAACAATCCACAAAAACCGAGATGTTTGAAACTGGCATCAAGGTAATAGACCTGATTGCCCCTTTTACAAAAGGCGGGAAAACAGGCATTTTTGGCGGAGCAGGAGTAGGTAAAACAGTTGTTTTGATGGAAATGATCCGTAATATGGCGGCAGTGCATAAGGGGAAGTCTGTATTTGCCGGCGTGGGGGAGCGAACTCGGGAAGGAACTGGATTGGTCCGCGAGATGATGGAATCGGGGGTCCTTAATGACACAGTCCTTGTTTATGGGCAAATGAATGAGCCTCCCGGAGTGCGATTAAGGGTAGCGCTAACCGGGTTAACGATGGCAGAGTATTATCGCGATCAAGGTTTGGATGTTTTATTATTTATCGACAATATATTCCGGTTCATGATGTCCGGTACCGAAGTTTCTGCATTGCTTGGCCATTTACCTTCGGCAGTTGGATATCAGCCCAATCTATCCACAGAAATGGGAGAGCTCCAGGAAAGAATTACCTCTACTCTCAAAGGGTCTATAACCTCTCTACAGGCGGTTTACGTTCCCGCCGATGATTATTCGGATCCAGCACCAGTAACCACATTTGCGCACCTGGATGCGACAATTTCGCTGGAAAGATCAATTGCTGAAAAAGGAATTTTTCCAGCCATTGATCCTTTGAATTCAACCTCAAGGATTTTGGATCCGCTGGTCCTGGGTGAAGAACATTGCAATACTGCAAGAGAAGTGCAACGTGTTTTGCAGCGGTATAAAGACTTGCAGGATATTATTGCCATTCTGGGTATCGATGAATTGAGCGAAGACGACAAAATATTGGTAATGCGCGCGAGGAAGATCGAAAAATTCTTTTCGCAACCAATGCATGTTGCCGAAGTTTTCAATGGTCTGCCTGGTAAATATGTTACCCTGGCAGAAACTATCGAAGGATTCAAGGGGTTGTTGAGAGGAGAATTTGATTCTCTCCCAGAACAAGCTTTTTATCTGGTTGGCAATATTGAAGAAGCTGTCGAAAAAGCAAAGACACTGGCATAAGCCCTATGACCATCAAGTGTAATATCATTTCCCAGGATCGCATCGTATATCAGGGTGATGCGTTAATGGTTGATATTCCCGGGGCTGAAGGTGAAATGGGAATTCTCCCGAATCACGCGCCTTTGATAACGCTTATGCAATTTGGCATCATCGAAGTAAAAACACCGGCAGGTGACCTGCATTTTACTGTTGCTGGAGGGGTCGTTGAAGTTCAGCCGGACGAGATAAATATTTTGGCGGATGCCGCTGAAGATGTGGAAGAAATCGACATTCAGCGGGCGGAGGCAGCCCGGGCAAGAGCCGAGGAACTGATGAAAACCACACCTCAGATGGATGCAGAAAGATATGAAAGTCTTAAATCTGCCCTCAAACGATCAAATATGCGTATCGATGCCGCTCGACGGTATCGAAAAACCAGAGGTTAAAATTAATACCAGAGGACAATTAATATAATGCCTGGCGCTACCAGAGAATTAGGAATTGATTTAGGGACTGATAACATCGTGATCTCAGAAGGGGACCAAATCCTTCTACAAGAACCCACGATTGTTGCCATTATTAACGAAGAGGCCAAACTTGTTGAATGGGGACAAGGCGCCAAAGACATGGTCGGTCGGGTGCCTGAAAGCATCAGCGTAATCCGCCCCATGACCCACGGGGTAATCGCCGAATATGAGATTACAGAAACTCTGCTCGCATACATCATCAAGAAAATATGCGGGAGACTGTGGGTTGTTCGGCCAAGGTTGATGGTGACGGTTCCTTATGGAATCACCAGTATCGAGCGCAGGGCTGTTCACGAAGCAGGGTTGGGAGCTGGCAGCAGGGAAGTTTATTTGATCCCTCAACCACTGGCCGCTGCGATCGGCGTCGATCTACCAATTTCAACCCCTTCGGGGAATATGATCATCAGTCTGGGAGGTGGTGTCAACCAGGTGGCAGTGTTGGCGTTGAATGACATTATTACCGCTGAAACCGCCAGGACAGGTGGATTGCAGCAGGACGAAGCGATCATCAATTATATTCGCAAGAAGTTTGGGATCATTATTGCGCAACCTACCGCTGAGCAATTAAAAATCAAAATTGGAGCTGCGTTACCGGAGATGGAACCCCAGACTGTGGAAATACAGGGACAAGACCAGGTTTCCGCCTTACCAAGACCGGTAATCGTTACATCTGATGATATTATCGAAGCGTTACAGGAACCTTTGAATGACCTGGCAGGACTAGCCCGGAGGGTATTGGAAAAAACTCCTCCGGAATTAATCTCCGATATTATTGACAGGGGAGTGGCGGTCTGTGGTGGGGGATCACAGTTACGCGGAATCGACAAGTATCTAACAAAATCGCTTGGAATCCCGGCATATTTGGTGGATAACCCGATAAGTTGCACTGCTGAAGGGGCGAGCAGGGCGATCGGGATGAGAAATATTCTAAAGAGGAGCCTTCCAACAGCTTATTAATCGGGTTACTTCATTAATAAGCATAAATACCACATTGTGCGCATAGATAGAATAATCGTCATTGAATGCCAGGTTTTGTAATTAATCCCTTGATCTTCTGCCAAGTAAAAGAAAAGCATAGTAAAGGATCGTTGTAATTGCTTGAATTGCAGCTGCTACGTATGTCCATGCCGCAGCATTGAGCACTGTTGCCGCTCCAGGCAATTCGCTTTCGACTAGCGATCCGGACCGGATCAACCATTCTTTTGCCCGTTTGGATGCGTCCAGCTCCACCGGGAGGGTGACGATCGCAAATATCGCTGTCGCTGCAAATATTACCAATCCGATCCAGGCGATGGTATCCCCAGTCGCAGTCGACATGAAAAGACCAACCATAAAAATGATGGGACCCAACCAGCTACCGATCATCACCGTTGGCACCATGAATGATCTCACCTTAAGCGGACCATAATTCACCTTGTGTTGAAGCGCATGTCCGGCTTCATGCGCTGCGACACCCGCCGCTGCGATGGAGTTCCCTTGATAGACATCCGGGCTTAATTTCAATGTCCGCGAACGTGGATCGTAATTATCGCTTAAAAATCCATTGGTTTGCTCCACCCGGACATCTTCGAGACCGTTATCTTCCAGGATATGCCTGGCGATCTGACCCCCAGTTGCTCCTGTATACGTCCGGATTTTGGAGTATTTATTGAATGCACTTTTTACTTTTGCCTGCGCCCATAAACCAAAAATCAGAGCAGGAAGACTGAAAAGCAGGTAAGTCATGTCAAAACCATACATAAAAGGGTACATGATTGCTCCTGAAAATTTATCTCTAAGGTAATTTACGAATAGAAAGGATAAATGTAGAAGAAAAAAGTAGTGTCCCTGGAGAGACTCGAACTCTCACCCCTGGCTCCGGAGGCCAATGCTCTATCCATTGAGCTACAGGGACAAATTAATTACCGCAAGATTTTACCATGAGACAATAATAATTCCATTAAATAGAAATGATTGCAGGGTTGAAAGGATCGAAAACAAAGCGTTTCGATAATATTAATAAAAATGGATATGGTTGAATTACAGAAATCATCAATCAAGCAACTTTATAGATTCTTATTGGTTTCCCAGGTCGTGCTTCAAGGAAGACTCATGGATAATATTTATTACCCTTGGTCTGTCATAAGAGATTAATAACTCGTGGCGAAGAACAGGGTCCATATCATATGGTGTGATATATCTGGCAATAAATTTCCTGGAAAATACCAGACCAAGTTCGTCCCCGTAAAACTCCTGCATCAAGTCAATGAGCATGATTAAATCTCGCTGGAACCTTTCTGAGCCAACCTCATTCCGCTCCAGACCCGAAAAGATCCAGGGGTTAGAAAGCGCTGCTCTCCCTATCATGACTGCATCGCAGCCTGTTTGTTCCATCATCCTTTTACAATCAGCAGGAGATCGTATATCTCCATTACCGATAACCGGGATGGTTATTTCATTTTTTATCTCGGTGATGGCATTCCAATCTGCGAAACCTTTATACCCCTGGGATTTTGTCCGTGCGTGAACAGCAACAGCACTGCATCCAGAACCCTCGATGATTTTACAAATTTCCAAATAATTCAGAGTGTGATCATCCCAACCCAACCGAATCTTCGCGGTAATTGGAATATCGAGAAGATCCACTAACGATTTCAGGATTTGAGAGATTTTTTCGGGGTTTTTTAACAGTCCTGCCCCAGCTCCACGGGCAGAAACATGTTTGGCGGAGCAGCCAAGGTTAAGATCAATAAAATCCGGATCCCGAAGTCGCAAGGTCTCCGCAGCGCGCAGGATCCGAGCCGAATCATTATCAAAAATTTGGAAACCAAATGGGCGTTCCTCCTGGCAAAAACCAACTTTTTCTTTAAGATGGGGATACTTTTGGGTGACCTCAATTGCACCAATGAATTCCGAATATGAACCTGCTGAACCTAACCGGCGTGCAAACACCCGATATGGCTGACTTGTGTAGCCATCCATGGGGGCGAGGAGAAGATTTCCATCGAATTGAATCGTTCCAATAGAGAAAGACATTTCATGCCATTATAAAGAAAAAACCCGCAATGTGATTGCAGGTTTTGGCGGGAGCGACGGGATTCGAACCCGCGGTCTCGGCCTTGACAGGGCCGCATGTTAAGCCACTACACCACGCCCCCGAACGGAGGCAATCTTATCATGAGTAATAAGAAGCGTCAAGAAAGGGTTTTAGTTCTTCCCAGTAATCCAATTTTCTCCATCTCTTACCCAGGAAACAATTTCAGATTGAGAAAACCAGAGGGATATTTCCTTTTCGGCGGATTCAGGAGAATCTGACGCATGGGTTAAGTTCCTGCTGGAGATCAAAGCCAGATCATGGCGGATGGTGCCTGGTTGTGCTTCAACAGGATTGGTTGAACCCATCGTCTGTCGGACTGCAGCAACACAGTTTTCACCTTCCCAAACCATTGCCATGATGGGGGAGGAGCAGATATATTTTATTAAGCCATCATAGAAAGGCTTGCCGAAATGGGCTGCGTAATGTTTTTGCGCGAGTTCATTATCCACTAGGATCAACTTGCATGCGGTCAACCTGATCCCTCTGCGTTCTAGTCTTGAAATAATTTCGCCAATATAACCCCTTTGGACCGCGTCGGGTTTAAGCAGTACCAATGTTCGTTCCAATGATATTCTCCTAGTACCTATTTGATCAATTCTTCGGCTTTTGTATACGCATCAAGGGCTTCCTGAAGGCGATTGCTTTTTGCGTAACCATCACCCAACGCTTGCCAGACAATCACTTCGGAGGGGAAACGGTACACTGCCGAGCGTAAACTTTGAATCGTTTCTTCGATATTGTTTCCCTTTTTTATTAAGTTGTTGAAAGCATTGATTGCATCCTCAAGGTTGCCTTCCGATACGGATGCATTTGCGTAATCCAACAAGTTTTCATAGGTTTGGGGTTCTTTGGAAGGGATTGCTTCCTGGGGTTCCGGTTCGACAGGCATAGGACGATCTTCCTCCGCTGGTAATGGAGAGACATCGACTGGCTTTGGTGATTCAACGGTTAGCGAAGCAACTATATTTTCTACAGGCGGCATACCACGAAAATGCCCCGCTTCTTCCAGTTCATCCAATGGTGAAAGATCCGCTGCTTTTTCTGCCTCATCTAAACCTACAAGCGGAGCTGTATCCGGAAGTGGAATTTCGGGGGTTTGAAGAGTTTGATCAAAATCTGCGGGCTTGGCGATATCTTGGAATGCTGATTCCTGGACTCCTTCAACCTGTTGTTCCGGAAAAGATACTTGTGTTTCTGGTGCGGGCAGGTTATTAACTTCTTCCAAAGAATTTAGCCATGATTCAATATCAATATCAGCGGTCATATCCAGCGTATCATCCTGGATTGGCTGATCCAGGACAGAGCTTTCAATAATGGGTTGAACAACAGATACAGATTCTTGAGAAGCCTGCCCATATTCAATGTTAAAAACAGGTGTACTTACATCTTCTTGAAGTGAAGAATCGATTGAATTTATTTCGGTGGAAATTTCTGCACTTTCCCCGGTTACTGTCGAAGGAGGTGCCGTTTCTTCCTTTTTATCCAACTCAATAAAGGGTTTACTAACCAAGGTTTCATCGCCACGAGGTTCTTCAGAAGATGACTCAGAATCGATAAAAGGAGATTCCTCAAATGAGGTTCCTAATTGCATTGAATCAGGTTGGATTGCGGTTTCTTCTTGAGCTAAAACACTCCCGTCATCCGAACCGGTGGGTTCGTTTTGGTTTACATATCCTCCCTGAGAAAGTTGATCGAGTAATGAATCCAAGCCCTGGTTATCTGTACTCTCTTGCGCTGTTGGCACATTTATTCTTGATAAATCAATTAGTTGTTCAGCGGCAACTTCAGGATCTTTGATTTCATTGCCATTAACATCCTCCGGGACTGAGGTTTGAAGAAATGATTCCATTACTAGGTCAGCGGGTGAAGTCATTTGTTGGTCAGGAGTTGGAGCGGGTCTGGCCCATTCTGGAAGGATATCTTCATCCGGAATTGATAAAACCGGGTTTTGGTCAGTATTTACTTCCTTAAGCCAATCTGGAATTTCTGAATCTGCTTGATTTGAAAAAACCGGTTCTACTTCAGAGATTTGCGGAGAAATGGAATTTGAAGATGAGATTAATGTCTCATCTGCAGGAGAGGCAGCATCCATACGTGCCGGTACTTCATCGCGAAGCCATTCGGGTATTTCATCATCAGGCAAAATTGGAGATTCAATTTGTGAGGTTTTTTCAGAAGTAATCCAGACGGGCAGGGAATCAGGCTCGTGGATGTTGGATGAGTATACGTCTGGAGAAGAAGCGCTGGTTTCTTGTTGTTGCATATCAAGATTATCGACGATTATCTGTGATTGACTTTCAATATCGGTATTCGGTTGATCTGAAGTGATCCATTCAGGTATTTCAATATTTGAAGAAGCTCCTGGTAATTCACCCGGTTGCTCTGCCTGCGAAGCGAGCGATTTTTGGTCAGGAAATTCGAGCTTAGGTTCTTCAACCTGATCATCCAATTCCATCCAGACCGGTAGAGATGTGTTTGAGGAAGGTTCTTCCTGACTGGGTTGAACAGGTACGGCGGTTGATTCAGCCAAATTCATCCAATTCGGGAGATCCTGGCCTTGTGGTTCAGCGTATTCTTCTTGAAGCGGCTCGTTCAGAGGTTCTGAACTGGCGGAGGATCGCAGGGATTCAAAGGTGACCTCGTTTTCAGGAGTGGTTTGTGATTGAGATTCAATTGCTGGTAGGAAATCTCCTTCAGCGTTATCGGGATTGGTATCTACTGCAGAGATTTCAGGTGCCTCAGGAAGGATCTTTTCAAGTAGTTGTATTTTTTCAGTTTCTTCGGCTAATTCATTCACTGAAGGGGACTCCTGAACAGGAGCCATTGTTTTTATCCAATCTGGAATTTCATTCGATTGAATTGGCTCAGAGGAGGATATCTCCTCAACGGGTGTTTCCTCGATCTGTCCATCGGATTGAACCCATCCGGCAGCTTTCATCCAATCCGGCAAATCCTGTTCTGCGTTACCTTCAACGCCAACTGGTTCAACAACTTCTTGTGCGATCGTAGGTGAAGGAATATTTTGATCTTCGGATAGATCACTGGATATTACAGGTTCAGGAGATATTTCCTGGCGCAATTCTTTGAATTCCTGAGTTTTTTCTTCCGACTCTCCAATTTGCTCCGAATCGACAACTTGCTCAACGAGACCAGCCATTACTACCCCTTCAACGGAAGGGATCATGTTCTCATCAGGTAAATCGGTTGGCAATGAATCCTGGTTAAAGCTCTTCGTTGTTACGCCTGAAGATGCGAGTGGACCTTTGGCGTCCTGCCAGTAGTCCGTGCCCAATATTTTTGTATGTCGTTGTGTATCATCATCATCATACTGCCATTCGCTTTTTTCGATCGAAACTGCATCATCAGAAACAAGATCTGGAGTGGGGGAGTCAGAATTGACGAAAGCGTAATAGGGATCGATCGCGATAAGTCGATCTGTATAGGTTTTCAACTCGGAGGAACGATTTGACGCTAAAAGAATTTGGGACATCAATAAATTTGCATCATAGCAATACGGTAATTTATTCAGGATAATTGTCAGCTGATCCAAAGCGTTGGATTGCTGACCTGTCTCGAAATACATTTTTGCGAGGATCAGATCCAAGTCGATTCTTTGCGGTTCCTTCGAAAGCGCAGATTTTGCTTCGGCAATGGCTTGTTCATGCAATCCGCTTTTTACGCACATACGGATATAGGCACCTTGAGATAAATGCACTTTGGAAGGTTCGGACCCATCCCTGAGGGTCAATAATCGCCTGAGCTCGCTATTTACCGCAGAATTCGAGGGCTGAACCTCCAATGACTGTTCCATGTGCCAAATGGCTTTTTCCAGGTTATTCTCATCTTCACAGATAATACTCATTCCGATATGCGAAATAAAGTCATCCGGATAGACTGAGAGGACCCTCTGCAAAATATCTGCAGCTTCTACATAACGCTGCGATTCGAGGTAGCATTTTCCAAGCAGACGGTATGTTTCTATGTGCTTGGGGAACTCCTTGAAAATACTTTTACAGTGGGCGATCGCTTCATCGATCTGTCCCCTGTCGATCATGCTTTCTATATCTCGATCATATTCACGCAGGCCAATCTGAGCCATGAAACTACCCTCCCACAAATTCCGGATTTACGATGAACTTCAATCCTCAATATTATTATATAAGCAATCCAAAATTAAAAAACAAATGTGCAACCGGTTATCTAGTTGCACATTTGTTGCCAGCTGGTGGATTAATCACCCAAATAATCTCGCAATTTTCGCCGAGTTGTAGGATGGCGCAACCTGCTGAGAGCCTGGGCTTCGATCTGGCGGACTCTTTCCCGGGTGACACCCATTTTTCTGCCAACTTCCTCAAGAGTGTAAGCCTGCCCATCCAGTAAGCCATATCGTAGCTGAAGAATTCGCACTTCCCGAGGTGGGAGGGAATTTAAAACCTCCTCGAGATGCTCTCTTAGCAAGTTATATGTTGCGGTCTCATCAGGCGCAGGAGCTTCATCGTCCTCGATAAAGTCGCCCAAAACTGAATCCTCTTCATCATCCGTTGGGGTTTCAAGCGAAAGCGGCCTTCGGGCAACCTGGATCATGTTTTCCACTTTTTTGGGAGGGACATCCAAAGATAGGGCAAGTTCATCTACTGTTGGTTCGCGCCCCAGCCTTTGGGTTAATTGGTGTTGGACGCGAAGCAATTTGTTGATCTGGTCACCCATATGAACTGGAACTCTGATCGTTCGACCTTGGTCCGCGATCGCCCTGGTGACCGCCTGGCGGATCCACCATGTTGCATATGTACTAAATTTGTGGCCACGGCGATAATCGAATTTCTTTGTTGCCCGGATTAGACCAATATTTCCTTCCTGGATCAAATCCAAAAAGGGAACGCCTCTACCCATATATTTTTTTGCCACACTGATGACAAGCCGCGAGTTGGCTGTTATGAGATGTTCGCGAGCTGCCCAACCATCTTCGATCAGCCGTCGTAATTCCTGCCTGCGTTTTGTGGATACATTTCCCTTGGCCAGCTCTTCCCGTGCCATGCGTCCACGTTCGATACGCTGCGCCAATTCCACTTCCTCTTCAGCAGTTAAAAGTGGTACCCGGCTGACTTCCTTAAGATACAAACCGATCGTGTCATCGGTATCGATGTTTTCCAAATCGTCAATTGAGGCTGCGCGGACTGTCTGATCCGGAGTAACCGCTTCTGCCTCTACAACCAGATCCTCCTCTGAAGGTTCCTCTAAAACAACCTCGTCTTCGACATATGGAATACCCGCACTCATCAACGCGGCAAATGCTTCTTCCAATTGGCCAACATCCTGTTCCGCGTCAGGGAAAAAGTGCAGAATATCATCGATGGTGACGTAGGATTTTTGACGACCAACTTCGATCAGGCGCGCTATCGCCGGATACTCTTCGTCCTCGTCATCAACAATGTGAGCTAATGGGTTCTCCATGGAAAAAATCTTCTTTCTTTATTCACTTGCTAATACTGAGGTAAAGTATTGCTATTGAGAATACACTTTTTCTTAATAAAAATCAATAGGACGCATAAAACTCATCCAAAATCGTACGATTATACCAAAAATATATCAATAGATATTTACCAATTCAAGAATCGCTTTTTAATCTGACAAAACAACTGGTAATATTTTCAGGTAAAAGGTTCTCAATAATCTGTAAATTGTCTGATAATCCCCCAGGTAGGGCGAGCCAGAGTTCTCCCTAACAAAGTAAAGTCCGGATTGTTGATCTACTTTTCCGATTTCCAGTTCGGTCAATGATCCATCTTTCAAAGTGATTAAAAGCCGGGCAGTAGGTGGGTCCAATCCCAATTGAGAAAGATCATTCGGTCCACTTGTACTGGAAATAACAGACAAATTATTGTAAAGAGTAAAAATATAGGCAACATCATCCTGGGAGAGATTTTTTTCAGGTTGGTCCTTAAGAACCCAGATTCCATCTGAATTATGATTTATGAAGATTTTGTCATTACCCTCGTTGAAGATAAACTCAATTTCCTTAATTACCATTGGATCCAAAGGGTTTTTTGTCTCAATTTGGACTGTAGGGATAATTTCCGAATTTGGAAATATCCCCTCCTTGATATTCAAAAATGATACAGTTGTGATAACGACAGCAAGGAATATAATGGATAACATTGCTATCAAAATAGTTTTTATGGGCTTATTAATTCGATTTTTCATATTCAAGTGCTTTATAAGCTTAGAAAATCTTCGTACTCCGCGACTATCAATATACAAATGAAGAATCGTATAGTCAACACTTTTCTTCAATTCTAATGAAGTGTTAATCTGTAACTAGTTTTATAAATATCTCAATAAATATTTTCAATTGGAAAAGGAGAAATCACAAATGAGTATTGTACTTGTACATGTGAGTGTGAAACCAGAAAAGGTTGCAGATTTTATCAACGTAACACTTGAAAATGCTCGTAATAGCAGGTTGGAACCTGGTGTTATAAATTTCGATCTAATTCAAGAAGAAGATGAGGGAACGAAATTTATCATTTTTGAAGAATATGCCAATAAATCTGCCGCGAATCAGCATAAAGATACAAGGCATTACCGGGTTTGGAGGGAGGCAGTCATGGAAATGATGGCCGAGCCGAGAAAAGGCATTTGGTTTAATCGGGTGGTTGAATGACGATAAATACAAAATTTGAACTAAATCTACCGCAAAGGGTGATATTTGAAGCAGGCTCTCGATTTCATATCAAGAACCACATCATCACATTTGGTAATCGGGTTCTAGTGATTCATAGTAAATCACATCCATTAATTCCTGAGATGATCCAGAGTTTAAAGGGATCTGATATAGAAATTTTATCTTTGGAGGTTACCGGCGAACCCTCCATTGAATCGGTAACAGAGATCTTATACCAAACAAGGAATTTGAAATTTGATTGTGTTATTGGAATCGGTGGCGGAAGCGTTATAGATACCGCCAAGGCTATCTCTGCTTTAAAGAATAATCCCGGACCAATAACAGATTATTTGGAGGTTGTTGGTCAAAATCTCCCATTAATAAAACCGCCAATACCTTACATCGCAATACCGACGACAGCTGGAACCGGGAGCGAGGTGACAAAGAATGCTGTTTTAAATGTTACTGAGAAGAAAATAAAAGTGAGCCTTCGCAGCATCATGATGATACCCCGGATGGCAATCATTGATCCTGAATTAGCGTATTCGATGCCTCCAGAAGTTACTGCTTCCACCGGAATGGATGCGATCGTCCAATTGATTGAACCATTCATTTC
>Ga0105097_10000949_pt1 | contig 13609 bp, 20 predicted proteins | sample PPLLak12cMay2015_FD_87035 | JGI IMG/M metagenome (GOLD analysis project Ga0105097, IMG submission 87035) | Freshwater sediment microbial communities from Prairie Pothole Lake near Jamestown, North Dakota, USA - PPLs Lake P7 Core (1) Depth... | ecosystem: Environmental > Aquatic > Freshwater >... | reverse complement strand
TTTGTTTTAATAATTCATCTATATTATTATCTCTAATTAATCCAGACTCTTTCATTATATCAGTCCATATTTCCTTAAAATTTTCAGAATTAATTTGTGCTAACTTTTCTGTCAATAGTGGTAATAATTCATCAAACATTTTCGGATCTAAATAATTTGTTCTAGTTCTATATCCTTTATTTATTGTAAATCCAGTATTTTTTATTATCTCTATTGATAAATAATCATCATCATTAGATTTTGACACTGGACCATTATTACTATAAGTTTTTTTAACACCTGATAAATTATCGGTACTAATACTTAATGAATCACTATTTATTGATATGTTTATATTGTTACGATAATTGGTTAAATTTAAAATCATTGTTTTAACTTTATCACTAACATCCGAATCATATTTACCCCAGTCATTAGTGTACATAACAGACTTTACAGGTCTGTCATATTCACGCATTTCTTCAATTGTTTGTTTTACTATTTTCTTAATTTTATTACTCTTCATAAATCTATTTTTTATTTAATTCGTAAACATCAGTCATTCTTTTAATAACCTCATCTGGTAAATTACATAATCGTAAATCAATTAATCTAACATTTTGTTCTATGTTACCAATAATTGGTTGAATTTGACTTTTACCTAATTTCTTTTTCTCACAGATTAAATCTGCGATATTTTCATGTAAATCTGGATCTGCTAAATTTGGTTCACCAAATTCCTTTAAATATTCATCATAAATTCCCTTGGCACCTTTTGCACCAATTCCTCTTTTTTTACCATTCTTAGTTACACTCCATACAGAACTAATATTATCACTTGCATCACCTGATATAATTTTAATTATTAAAGATTCCATTGGATCTATTTCATGTATCTCATACTTATTAATAAATCTATCTAATAGACCCATAAATTCAGTATTGTCATTTAAGTTAAATATATCATCATTCGGTAGTTTTGCTAACTTATTAAGAAATATTTGATAATTTTGAGGTATAAAAAGTTTCTCTTTGTTATACATCTCATTAGTCATTAAATTGATTGTTAGAGGTTCTAAACTATAACTAACCATCTGTTTGATGTCATAGTCATTTGAAACAATTACGACTGACCTACCATCTAAATTTGCTTTCTCAGTTAAAAATGAAATCCAGTCATCACCTTCAATATGAGGTGCTTCTAATACATTCATAATACTTTTAACTTCTTCTTTGAACTCACCGTATGCAGTATATACAAAATTCCAATCTATATCAGTATCTTTCTTTCTGGTTCCTTTATAATCATCAATTAATTTTTTTCTCCAAGACTTTTCTTTTGAATCAGATACTAAATAAACATTTGTGAATGGATGCCATTTTTTATATGATGTGATGTTATGTTCTAATGCTTTATGTAGCCCACCAAATAACAAATTGTGTTTATGTAGTGTGAACACTAATTTTGATAGTATATAGTTACCATCAATTATTAAATCTACTCCCATGTAGTTTTATCTTATTTTTTATTTATAGTCGTAAAATAAGATTTGTTGTTTAATTAAAAGTCAAACTCGTTCTTATCTGTTATTATATCGATAATTTCAGTAATCTTTCTATCTCTTTCTAATACTAAGAATCTTTCTTCAATGAAGTTTTCCATATCAGATCCAAATGATATATTTTGTTTTTTTAGTTCAATCCAATATGGTTTACCTAAAACATTTAAAGTTGCAATCATACTTGCCATTTCAAAGCTTGTATTTCCATCGGTTTCATATTCTTCACCAAGTATAATATATTTAACTCTAGGTGATGTTATTGTAAAAAGTCCACCAGTACCCGCGGTTGTAGTTGTTGTGGAACCCCATTGGTAGTTACCGTTTATTGACGTTAAATGTGCCATTTTTTTTCTTAATTTTTATTACAGAATTCTATTTATCTGTATCTCTCTAAATAAGGTTGAAAAGTCATCTCTTATTTCCGTATTACACTCAAAAATATCTTTGTTAGTGTAAAAGTCATACCATTTTCTATTTACGATTTTCTTTAAAACTTCATCATAATTTTCTTTTAATATATCATAACATTTTTCTTTTTCTATCCAATAAACAAAGTTTTGTATTAAATCAAATCCTATTTTTCTAAATCCATAGAAGAATTTTTCTCTACTATATGAATATAAATAATGATAAATTACTTTATTATTATCTATTTCCATTTTAGGATTAGAATATTCGGGTGTGGTAAAATAAAATTCTACTTTACCTTTCATTAATTTTTGAGTTATTTTTAATACTTGATTTGAAATTTTACTATCTAAAAAAATATAAAATATATCATCTTCTATAAAACAAACAGGAATATTAACATACTTCTTATACATAAGAAAATTAACTTTTACAGACCAATTACCACTATTATCTAAAATTAAATCATATAATTCCATACTCTTTTAATATATTTAGGAAATTAACTTTCTGTCTTTCTCTATTATCACCATCTCTATACCAACTATTTTTTTTATTAGATGAATATTTAGATTTGTATTTACTATCATCACTATTAGTAGTATATGTTTTATACATGAAATTATAAGATGAACCAATAAAATCTTGTACAATTGGCTCATCTCTCATAATTCCATTAATATCTTTATACCTTCTCCAATAACCATTAGTTAGTTTAGAAAGACGCTTAATTACTTTTATATCTTCTTTATATTTTCTCCAAGCACGATCTCTCATAAATAATTATATAAATTATTGAATCAATTGTTTTAATTTATAATCTCTATCTATTTGTAAAGTATCTATTTCAAATATAGAGAACCCATCAATCCTTGAATAACTTTTAAAAATTCCATAAACATCAAAACCTTCATATTTAGATAAATCTATTTTAGGTTCTGGTGGTGTGTAGGGTTTAACATAAGTAGCAGTATAATTATTTATATTATCTTCTAATGCAAATATTTGATAATGTTTATTCGTATCTAAAACAAACATCTGATTCTCATCAGATGTTTTTTCATTAAACTTAATTGTTAAAATCATTTCAATAATTCTACTTTTCTTAAATCTGAGTTTTTACCAAACCAAATATCTAATGCTCCTTCTGATACATCATCTTTTGTAATAAGTGTCATCCTAGGATTGTTAATAATATCTTGGTACTCATCATCAACAAGTGCTGCAAGTCCTTTCTTATATTTAATTTCAAAGTTTTTAAGATCATTCTTCTCTGCCCATTCATTATATTCGGTTTGTGTATAGAATAAAGTTTTCTTCTTATTTTTACCATTCGGTACAACTACAACAATTGGTGTTTCAACTTTATATATCATCTTACGTTCAAATATATCCGGCCAATACTTAAAGAAGAAGTTAATTAAAAGTGCAGAAATGGCATTACCATCCACATCAGCATCTGTATAGAATAGTATCTTACCATATCTTAAATGTTTTAATTCAATTGCTTGTCCTAATTTTAATCCAATTGCTGCCATTAAGTTAACCGCTTCTGTATTTTGAACTAATCGTTGACTGGTAATCTCAGATACATTTATGAATTTACCTTTCAATGAGAACGCTCCCATAGTCTCAGCAGTTCTATATTTTCTAAATGCACCTGATGCAGAATCACCTTCAAATAATCCTAATGAACATTTCCAACGGTCTTTACCTTTTGCATCAATTAACTTTTCTACTTTTATCTTAGATAATTTCTTATTTAGATCTCTTTGTAGTTTATTTTCATCAGCATTCTTTTTTTGTTCAATCCAATCCAAAATGGAATTTACTATTTCGGATTTAAGAATAGACTGAACTAACTTAGTAGATACTTCGAAAGTTGTTCCAAATTCTTTTACCTCAGTAATTAACTTTTCCTTTGTTTGAGATGAGAAAGATGGATTGATTATTGTAGAATCCAAAAACAAAGTCATATGATTTTTTAACTCTGTTGGTTTAATATCAACTTTATGTTTCTTTAAGAAGAACTCTCTTAACTGAGTCACTATTTGATTCATTATATAATCAACGTGTGTACCACCATCATATGTCTCGGTAGAATTTGCAAATGAAATTTGTTGAAATCCATTTTCTGAAATTGCAACTGCAACAGACCAGCTTTTATTCTTATTACATTCAAAGAAATAGTCATCGGTATAAAGTTTAATATAATCTTCAAATGAATTTATATTAATAAGTTTACTATTTAGATATATCTTTAATGATGTGTTACACGCTGCCAAATCATGTATTCTCTTTTCTATCATTTTATAATGGTCTTCGTCAATATTGGTTAACCCAAACTTTTCAAAGTCAGTAGTAAATGTTATTTCAGTGTGTTTTTTAGTTGATTTAGTTATTTTTGCAATAGTTCTTTCTCTCATATTATTAGAGAAAGTTTGTTCAAATTGATTTTTACCATCACATGTTGAAATGGTAAAATCTTTAGAATAGATATTTGCCAATACTGAACCAACACCATTTGTACCTGCCCAAGTTCTACTATCATTATCATCAAAGTTAGAACCGGCTTTAAGATTTGAGAATATCATCTCGGGTATCCATTCATTATGCTCTTGATGTTTTATTACAGGTATTCCACCATTGTCCCAAATAGAGATAACATCATTTTTTATTGTAACTTTTATTGTATTTAGTTTTGAACCTTCTCGTTTACTTTCATCAACTGAGTTAGTAATAATTTCATCAAATATTTTAAGAAATCCTGGATTATAAGTAAGTTCTCTTTGAGTCATTTTATATTCACCTAATACCCATTTAGTTGCAGTATGTGGTTTTATAGAACCGATATACATACCAGGTCTTAATATAACGTGTTCAATATCAGTTAATTTCTTATATTTATCTTCTATTTTTTTGGACATTTATATAAATTAATTTTATTTGTATATAGTAAAAAGTAATTTTTGTTTTTTTTTTCTCATACAGAAATATATTTTACATAAAATTATATATTACGAATATTATCCTTATCTTTGTAAAAAGTAATAGATATGAACTTAGATAAATATGCACCAGTTGGTACTAAAGATTGTGAAGGTGAGTGTGATCGTAGAGTGTTAATGACACCTAATGGTCCAGTTATTGTTTGTGATGGATGTGAAAGAGTTGTAATGGACAATAGAGATAAATAATGATTTACCAATATAACAAAACAAGTAGAAAGAGATAACAAAATAAATTTAGTTTTATATGGTATGTAGATGTATAAATCAAATCACTATGAATAGTGCTTTTGTAAAAGGTAATTTTTATGTTTATGATACTTATAAACATAGTATTACTGGTATCAAATTATTTAAAGTTCAAACAATGAATAACGGACCTGAACACACATTTGTTGAATCTAAATTCAATGAGTACTTTTATGATATGTTCAATTATAAACCTGAGAAAAAAATAGAAAAATTAGATATGGGACCAAAAAGAGATAGTGTAAAAAGTATAGTTGATAGAAGTTTAGTAGATCTTCTAAAAACAGGTACTGGATTTTTAGATGTAAAAGAAAATTTAAGATCAAGATCATTGAAAATTAAAGCCAATATGGTTAGAGATATGAAATTATGTAAACAACTAAAAGATAAAGACCCAGATGTTATTTTATATAATGAGAATATTTGGCCAATGATTGAATCATCAAGAATTAAATATAATATTTTTTATATAACTCATTGTTTGAAACGAATGGAAGATATTGATTGGATTGTAAAAAATAGATTGAAATTTCATGAGTATGATAGGTTACAAATTTTTAATCTAATTAAATTGAAAGAAAAACTTTCACTAGAAAATGCAGAACCAGTAGATGAAATAATCACTGAAAAGAATGGTTATTACTTTGATTGTAATAAAAGAGTGAGATAATGGGATATTATTATGATATGGATTTATAACAGATAAACAAGTAAGAATAGTAAAATCAATTATTTGGTAAGCATGTAACATCATGATACTTATATATTAATAAATTGAAAAATGAAAAAAACTAAAATGTTATTTACAACTAAAGTTAATGATTTTAACAATGTTGAGTTAGGTGTTTATGGTATCTTTGATACTGAAAAAGTAGTGTGGAAATACTTTGTAGTATCTTACACACAAGGTTCATATGGTTTGCTTAAAATGAGTAATGAAGTATGTAACTCGTATGGTGAATTAGATACCGCTAATGTACAAAGATGTGGTAAAGAATTTAAAACTAAAGAAGAAGGTATTCAATATATTAATGAATTTAAAATTAAATGGGAAACAGGTTCAAATACTACAATTGAAGAGAAAAGAGACCAAAAATTAAAAGATATTTTAGAATAAAAAGACCGATTAATAATCGGTCTTTTTTTATTGAATTGCAGATGGTGGTATTCTATTTCTTTGAAATTTCCAGTGTAAACTCTCCCATTCTTTTATCTCACCATTTAATTTTAATAATTCTTCTTCCCATAGTAAAGCATCTTCTTCCCATGACTTATGTTCATCAATCCTTATTTCTAAGTCTCTAATCTTATCATCAACATCTGACTCCTTTTGTTCTAAAGTATCTTTTAACTTCTTTAGTTCTTTTTGTTTTTTCTCTAATTCTCTTTCTTTCTCAGTTACAATTTTAATATCACTATTTATTTTATCCTGTAGTTCAGTATATTTACCATCTAAATTTTTAGAAGATTCTAGAATTTCATTTTCGAGATTTCGTTCTCTTTCATTTAGGTCTTGTAACTTATTATCTGCCTCTAATTCTTTATCAGTAACTTCTTTTAACTTATCTATTAAAGATTGTTCTTTTTTATCTAAAAGTTTAATATCATCTTTGTAAGTTTCTTCTCTTTTCTGAATCCTTTTAATTCTTTCATCAATATCATCTTCATTAGTTGCAATTCTTTTTTCTCTTCTATCTAAATCTGATTCTTTATACTCAAGTTCTTTTATTTTACCTTCATCTACTATTATAGTATCAGTAGGTTGATTATTTAATAATATGAATTCCTCCATAAAAGGATATAACTTTTTACTTAAAATTGCAGGTTGTGGAATCTTATTAGTTTTTAAATAGGATAATAATTCTGCTTTCCATTCAACAATTTCAAAGAAATCAGGATTACTATCAACAATATCTTTATCTATTGGTATAAGTTCTGATTTTAACTTATAGATATATTCTTCAAGTATAGTTCCAACTTTAAGAACAATAATTTTCTTATCATCACCTAAGTATTGAAATTCTTTAATTAATTTATGTTTTAATTTCATTAAATACTTTTTGTTTTTATATATTAATTTTATACTTTTGTTGTATGACTGAAACACAAGCAAAAAATTTAGTAAATTTCTCTATCCTGATGCACAACTGCTTAATTAATGGTAGTGTTAAAGAATATAATTTCTTAGGAAATGATCCAGAATACATAATAGAGAAATGGAACAAATACATTGGGTTTAAACCAAGTTCTGATATTACATTTAATAAAGAAGGTGTCATAGGCCAATGGATTAAAAGATGGCAAGTTAGTGATGAACAAGTAGATAATATGAAAAATATACTTACATTTATTATTAGAGTTAATCGTAAGCATTTCTTTCTAAGAGGATTTGAAGCAGATGAAAATGACACAAGTAATCATATTAAACCTAATTCTGTTTGGTTCTTATCTGATTTAATTGAACTATTTGAAGAAGTAGTTGGACCTGCAGAAGATATTAATAAAGAGTTATATAATCATTTACATCAAAATGTTACTACAATAATAACAGAATGGAAAGATTCAAAATTAGTTAGAAGAGATAACAATTTAACTTTACTATTATAAACAACCACTCATTGAGTGGTTGTTTAGTTTATATTTAAGAATTTATACACATGTTATTTTAGTAGTTCTTGTTTCCCAAGTATCTCCCATTTCTGCTTCATCTAAAAATTCAGCAAGTGTTAAATCATTATCATCTTCTTCACTTATATCCCAAGTTTGTTCAATGTCTCCTTTATCAAGTTTTGCTTTAGCTCCTCTACCTGTTTTATCAACAACTAAAAATTCTCTTTCTGGTTTAACTTCTTCATTAAATCTTCTTAAATGTTTCATAATGTATTTTACTTTTATTATTATATATTAAACTTTTTAAATAGTTTTTTATAAAATAAAAAACACCAATCTATCAAATAAATAACTATGATAAAAACTAAAGCTTCAGTAAGAAAAGAATATAATGAATATGTAATTGAAAATATTCAGGGACTATTGAATTTCTATGAAGAAAATAATATTAAGAAAAATAAGAAAATATTAGAAGAAATGTTATCTGATGCAACAAGTAGTAAAGACCAAACAAAATTAGAGAAAATTGCAGAACACTTAGAAATTTTAATAAACTTCTCAGAATTTGATTATGGATATAAACATAAAATTAAATAGTTTTTAAGGGTGGGTATGTGATTTTTATATATAGTATATGGGAAAGTATATAAAAATTTCAGAAGAAGAATTAATTGAGATGTATGAATCTAATAATTATAAAATGAATGAACTGTGTGAACATTTCAAAGTATCTAAGTTTAAAATAAGAACAATACTTAAATTAAATAATATAGAATCAAAGTCATCCAAAAAATATAATTATAATGATTATGTTTTTGAAGATATTGATAGTGAAGAAAGTGCATATTGGTTAGGATTTTTATATGCGGATGGATATGTCAGATATAGAAAAAAATATGGATATGAACTAAGATTAAAATTAGGTATCAAAGATAAAGAACATTTATTAAAATTTAAAAAATTTATATCAAATGATGATATACCAGTAGTTTATGAAGAATATAAAAATAGTAAATGTTATAAATTATCGATAAATTCAAAAAAAATAGTAAGTGATTTAATTAAATTGGGATGTGTGAATAATAAGTCATATACAATTGAATTTCCTAAATTAAATGAAATTTATATTAATCATTTTATGAGAGGATATTTTGATGGTGATGGTTCAGTTGGTATTCGGTTAAATTCAAAACCTGTTGATGTCACCTTTAACTTGGTGACAGCATCAATTAATTTTTTACAAAGTTTCAATAAAAAATTAATCGAAAAATGTGAAATTAATGAAAGAAAGATATACAAATATGAGACATATTACAGATTATATTATGGTTCATGTACCGATATTATAAAAATATACAAATTTCTATATAAGAATAGTAATACTTATATAGAGAGAAAAAAGGAAAAATTTATAGAAATTAATGATTATTATGATAATCATCCAAATAAAAATAGCAAAAAATGGAATTAAATAAAATATATCTTGGAGACTCATTGGAATTGCTTAAACAAGTAGAAGATAATTCGGTTGATCTAGTATTATGCTCACCACCATATGCCACGATGAAGAAATATATTGATGATGATGGAATTCATCCTGATGAATATGTTGATTGGTTCATACCATTTTGTAAAGAGATTGAAAGAGTTATCAAACCTACTGGTTCATTTATTTTAAATATAAATGATAAAGTAGAAAGTGGTTTCAGACATCCTTATGTTTTTGATTTAATATCAAGATTACATAAGGAAACTGGACTAAAAATGTTTGAAAGACTCTTCTGGAACAAAATGAAGAGTCTTCCAATTAGAAGTAGATTTGGTGATAGAATTGAGTTTGTATTTTGGTTTACAAAGTCTAAAAATTTCCAATTTAATATAGATGAAATGAGAACTGAATATTCAGAAAAATCTATTAAAAGATTCAAAAAGCCTTTAAAGAAAAGATTTTCTAGAGGTGATGATGATTCTAAATTAGAATATAAAGATTGGGCTCCTAATCCAAAGGGAGCTTTACCAACCGTGTTAATAAATATTTCTTCAGAAACTAAAAAAATTGCAGATACACACGTTGCTGTTTATCCAACTGAACTAGTTAAATATTTTATTAATGGATCTACTAAAAAAGGAGATTTAGTTTTAGATCCATTTATGGGAACTGGTACAACTGGATTAGTTGCTAAGAAATTAGAAAGAAATTATATTGGATTTGAGAAACAAGAATCTTATATAACAATTGCGAATAATCGAATAAATGCAGGTCAAATACAAAATTAAACTAGTAATTACATTTGGTATAATAGCAATACTAATGTTATTTATTATACCATTTTTTCTAACTAAAGACGTAGAGAATAATAGAACTTTTGGAATCATATACTTTATAATATTTTTATCATTTGTTGGTTGGTCAAACTACACCGGTGAAAAAATTGAAAAAATGTCTATTGAGGAAAAAAGAGATGAGAAAATAAAAGAGTTACTTAAATGAATTTAGTATGTATAAGAACGGTGTTTTTTGATAGTCCTTCTAATAAAAAAACAAAATGGACCAGACACAAAGTATATAATTTTAGAAAACCAAAAGACTTTGAATCACCTTATCTTTTTGGTTATATGGAAACTGATATGATTATGGAAAAAGATCATCATGAAACAAAGGCAGGTGAAGCTTACCATTCACCACTAACACAAAAAGAATTGAGTAAATACTTTATATCAATTGAAGAGTATCGAAATACAAAGATAGAACATATATTAAATAATAAACAATGAGTATTTTAACAGATAGTGAAATAATGAAACTTAATAATCGACTTAATGATAGTCGATTTTTTGTTCGTCCAGAATATACAAGTCAAAGTTCCTGGCCGGTTCTTGGTTATTATTTAAGGCCAAATTATAATCAACCAGATATGGCTAGTCAAAATAGTAATTCATATGATGGTAGAATAGATGAACCAAGTATAGAATACGAATTCACATTTTCAATTTGTGAAAAAAGAATTGATGAATTTTTTGAAATATTTGATAGAATAAGTGAAGATGGTGTAGAAAATCTTTGTTACTCTATGGGTGGAAATAATAATATGACCAAAAAAGTAGAGTTTACAGACAAAGTAATACACTCTGAATCAAAAGTTGTTCACAAGGTCTATAATAGAAATTATGTTAAAATAAAATATAACTTTAGAGGTAAAGTTTCTTCTATATTTGCTTATATTAAATTTTTAGAAGATACAATAGGTTTCTTTGGTAATATATGGGGTTACACCGAAGAAGGTGACGAAGTTTGTTTACTTAAATATCCTATCGGTAATATTGTATCACCGATTAAAGAAAAATCAATGGATGTGTTGGTTATAGATTATGTATATATTAAACTAAGTGATGAATATAAGATAAATTATATGGTTTGTGAAATATTGAGTGATGAAAAATCATCTATATTAAAATATGGTGATTCATTTACTATAAAAGAAGACGATTTAACTTTAAGTAGAACTAACCAAATTAATAGTTTACTAAACTAATGTCAAAAGATTTTACAAATATTTTAAAAAAACTTGTTGATATAGAAGATTTGTATTATCTTTGGTGGCGTTATCAAATATCAAATAAGTGTTCTATAGAAACTAGAGAATACAAAGGTGATAGAGTTAAGAAACAATTTAATTTAATATTACAATGTAAACTAATAGAAATCTATATGAGTCATCCAACTATGAAAGGGTCCTATAATGGACAAACAAAGACAGAGTTTGATAAAAACTACAAAAGAGTAAAAGATATTATCATCAAAAGTGATGGTGATGTCGATAAAGCAATTAAATTAGCGACAACTCAAGCTAATAGAATTTCTGATGAATGGAAAGCGATTAATAGATCGATGGCCGCAAAACAAATGGAACGTGTTGAAAATGATATAATGTATGAAAGTATATTTGAAGTTTTCTTTCAAAGAGCATATGAACTTGGTAGAGTTTCCAAAGAAGATTATAGAAATTACAAACTTGAAAAATTAGGAATATAATGATGATAAATATGAAAGATAAAGAAGAAGTTAAGGACATTATAGTGTCCGATACATTTATGGAAGTTTATAAAAACTTTAATGTGTATGACCAAGTAGAAACGATGAAACAACTCGAACCAAGAGAATTGTATCTACTTTTAACATTGTGTTTAGATAAACATGATGATGATAATGTAATTGTTAAACATAACCTTCTACCTTTTCGATCAGAGGTATTAGATATTTATGATATACAAGACGATAAAGATCCTGGTAATAAAATACTTTCGGATTTAATTATCGAAACTGACGATAAATATATTGAAACTGAAAACATTAAAGATAGTAAAGGTAATTCAGTTATGGATCCATTTACTTTAGAGGAAGTTAGAGATAAAAAAATCGATATTATTAATGATATATCAAATTAATTTTTGTATATTTGTAAACTAAATTATAAAAATATGAGTAAAGAAAATATTGAAGTAGTTACCGAAGTAAAACCAGTAAATCTTGGTGAATTTAAATCAAAAAGAAAGTTTTTAAGTTTTATATCTGGTGTTAATGGTGCTAGAGTTCGTTTTAATAGAGACATCGCATTTCTAAAAGGTGAGAAATTATCCGGTATGTTAGAAGGAGCTATTTTCAAAATTACAATTTGTGATGAAGGAACTCTTAACTTTGAAGAAGTTGATACTAAATTATCTGATGCTCCTATGAGACAAAGACTAATTGATGATATTGACTCAATGGATGTTACCGGTTATACACAAAAATACGTTGTTGCAGGTCTTGAATTTGCAGATGTTGATGGTAATCGATGTTATTTAGAAGTTGAAGAAGCCAAACCTATCGATAAATTAAGATTATTATTTGGTGATGATGAAGAAGTTACACCAAGTGAAAAAACAGAAATCTCCGAAAGAGGTTTAAGTATTCTTGACCAATTATTCGGTTCTAATGAAGAAGAAGATAATTCAGACGATGAATATCTACTTAGAAAATCAGGTGAAGGAAGAGATTTTGATGAAGAAGAAGTTGAAGAAGTAAAAGAATCTAAACTATCATATATGGAAGAACAATTCCGTAAGATGAATGAAGATAAGATTACTGAATTGAAATCTCGTATTGAAGATGCTCAGAGAGATATTAGAAAATACGAGTCTGATATTAAAAATGCTGAGACTAATAAGAAAAAAGTAACTGATAGTCTAGGTGTCTTAGAAACACGTTTAGAAACATTAACTCCTGGTGATGAACCAAATGGATATGTATTCTTTGTATCTGAACAAAAGAAAAATATTGAAGGTCTTAATGATGATGAAACAAAAATTAGTGGTAAAATCGCAGATTTGATGAATCTTAAAAAAGACGTTTTAGTTAAACATCTTACTGAAGGTTTTTATAAAATCAAAATCGCTAAGAAAGATGATTTTAAAACCAAATTAGACAAAGTAGATAAAGACATTTTAGAGAAAATCGATACTATTGATGTTACTGGTAAATTATCTATGTCTGATACTAATGAATTTGAATATAGAGGTGAATTGAATTGGCACCAACTTGTAAGTAAAATGCTAAGAAAAGGTTTTGAACAAGAGCCAGAGTTTGATATGCTTGCTGGTTCTAACTCTTATGAGTCTAAAGAAGAAGCTAAAGAAGAAGTTAAAGAAGAAGTTAAAGAAGAAGTTAAAGAAGAAGTTAAAGAAGAAACTGAAACTACTTTACAATTAAAAGGTAAAGAAGTTAGAACATTTGACAAAGAAACTACACTGGTA
>Ga0105097_10000948_pt1 | contig 13612 bp, 10 predicted proteins | sample PPLLak12cMay2015_FD_87035 | JGI IMG/M metagenome (GOLD analysis project Ga0105097, IMG submission 87035) | Freshwater sediment microbial communities from Prairie Pothole Lake near Jamestown, North Dakota, USA - PPLs Lake P7 Core (1) Depth... | ecosystem: Environmental > Aquatic > Freshwater >... | reverse complement strand
TTCCGTGGCCGCCGCCTGCACCGAGGCCGGCAGCGCCTGCCGCTGTTCGCGCCGCACCTGCATCCGGCGATCGAAAGCGACGACTTCGGTTCGTTTCGCGGCGCCGCCGACGGCCTGGCGCTGCGGCTGACCTTGTCCGATGTGACGCTGCACGCTCGCCATTGCCCGCAGGACCCGGTGCAGCGTCTGGTCTTCGAGCTGCTGGAACAGATGCGCGTGGAGTCGCTGGTGCCCGAAGGTCTGCACGGCGTGGTCCACAACCTGCGCCACCGCTTCCAACAATGGTCGCTGGCCTTCCACCGCTCGCGCCTGACCGACAGCGCGCGCGGCATCCTGCTCTACACCGTGGCCCAGGTGTGCCGCGCTCGCGTGACCGGCGAACCGGTGCTGGACGAGACCGAGGACCTGATGGAGGCCACGCGCGCCGCGCTGGCTCCGGCCCTGGGCAGCGACCTGGCCGGGCTGCGCCGCCAGCGCCACGACCAGGCGGCCTATGCGCCGCATGCGCTGGCCATCGCGCGGCTGGTGGGCGAGATGCTGCGTTCGGCCGATGCGGAAGAGGGCGCGTCCGGTGAAGCCACCGACGCCGAGGACAGCGAACGCGCTGCCTTCAGCCTGGTGATGGAGCTGGACGCCCGCGTCGAAGAAGGCATCGCCGCGGCCGTCAGCGGCCACAGCCGCGTCTTCGCGGCGGCGCAGGAGCAGTACCGCGTCTACACCCGTGCCTATGACCGTGAGGTTGCCGCCACCGCGCTGGCCCGCACCGAAGTGCTGCACGAGCACCGTTTGCAGCTCGACCGGCTGGTGGCCGCGGCCGGCCTGAACGGGATGCGGCTGGCGCGCGAGCTGAAGGCCATCCTGGCCAGGCCGGTGCACGATGGCTGGGATGGCGCCGTGGAAGAAGGGCGTATCGACGGCCGTCGACTGGCGCAGTTGATTGCCTCGCCCACCGAGCGCCGGCTGTTCCGCAGCGAGCATGTCGCGGCCGAGGCCGACTGCGTGCTGGCCTTCCTGATCGATTGCTCCGGGTCGATGAAGCAGCACATCGAACCCGTGGCGGTGCTGGTGGACCTGTTCGCCCGCGCGCTGGAGCAGGCGGGCGTGGCCAGCGAGGTGCTGGGCTTCAGCACCGGCGCCTGGAATGGCGGCCGCGCGCGGCGCGACTGGCAACGTGCCGGCCAGCCGCCGCTGCCCGGAAGGCTGAACGAGGTCTGCCACATGGTCTTCAAGGATGCCGACACGCGCTGGCGCCGCGCGCGGTTGGGCATGGCCGCGCTGCTCAAGGCCGACCTGTTCCGCGAGGGCATCGACGGCGAGGCGGTGGAATGGGCCGTGGCGCGGCTGCAGGCGCGGCCCGAGGCGCGCAAGCTGCTGGTGGTGGTGTCCGATGGCTGCCCGATGGACGGCGCCACGAACCTGGCCAACGATGCGTACTACCTGGATAACCACCTGAAGCAGGTGCTGCAGCGGCACGAGCGCCTGGCCCAGGTGGAGATCTGCGCGCTGGGCGTCGGGCTGGACCTGAGCCCGTTCTACTCCCGCTGCCAGGCGCTGGACCTGGGTACGGCGCCGCGCCCCGCCGTGCTGCGCGACATCCTGCAGCTGCTGACGCGGCCAGCGCGGCGTTGAAGGCCGGGCGGTGCTGTTGCTGCCGATGCCCTGGCCGCTGTTGCTGGCCAGCCTGTGCGTGGTCTTCGCTGCCGGCATCGTGCGCGGCTTTGCCGGCTTCGGCTTCTCGGCGCTTTGCGTGGCCGGCATGTCGCTGTACATGCCGCCGGCGCAGGTGGTGCCGCCGATCTTCGCGCTGGAAGTGCTGGCCAGCCTGTCGCTGCTGCGCGGCGCGCTCCAGCATGCCGACTGGCGCTGGCTCAGCTGGCTGGTGCTGGGCAATGCGCTGTGCATTCCGCTCGGCGTGGCGCTGCTGGCCTACGTCAGCGAAACGCCGCTCAGGCTGCTGATCGGCGCGCTGCTGCTGCTGGCGGCCACGCTGCTGCGCAGCGGCTGGCGCCTGGCGCTGCAGCCCACGCCGGCCGTGCGTCTGGCCACCGGGCTGGTGTCGGGCTTCGTCAACGGCGTGGCGGCTATCGGCGGCATTGCCGTGGCGGTGCTGCTCAGCACCACCGCGCTGCCGCCGGCGGCGATGCGCGCGACGATGATCCTGATGTTCCTGTTCACCGACCTGTATGCACTGGCCTGGGCCGCCCTGCTGCCGTCGGCCGGCGGGCACGAGCTGCTGGACACTGGCACGCTGCAGCTGGCGCTGTGGCTGACCCCGGCCATGCTGGCCGGCATCTGGTTCGGCCAGCGCGCCTTCATCGGCGTGTCGCCGGAATTGTTCCGCCGCCGCGTATTGAACCTGCTGGTGCTGATCGCGGCGTTGAGCGTGCTGCGGGCGCTGTGGGCGCTGTACGCGTGAGGGCGGAACCGGCGCGCGCCTACAGCAACGAGCCCATCCGCCCTGCCGCAGCGCGCAGCGCCGGCAGCTGGCGCTGTGCCTCGGCCAGCGACAGGCGCGCGCTCGGTGCATGCAACGCGATCGCCGCACGCGCGCGCCCGGTCGCGTCGCGCACCGGCACGGCCACGGCGATCAGGCCGGCGATGAACTCCTCGCGGTCGCTGGACCAGCCCTGCGCGGCGATGGCCTCGCATTCGGTCTTCAGCGCCTTGGCGCTGGTGATCGTTTGGCGTGTCATGCGCGTCAGCGGCAGCTGCGCGATCAGCGCCTCGCGCTCGGCCATCGGCATCTCGGCCAGGAACAGCTTGCCGCTGGCGGTGCAGTGCAGCGGCACGTGCGAGCCCACGTCCAGCGTCAGCCGCAGCGGCCACAGCGCCTCGACACGGTCTATGTAGAGCACCCGCGTGCCGTCCAGCGTGGTGAAGTTGCAGGTCTCGCCGACCTGCGTCACCAGCGCGGCCAGCACCTCGTGACGCAGGCCGCGCACCACGCCGTGGTTCAGCGTGTCGAAGGCCAGCTTGCGCAGTGCCGGGCCGACCGCGAAGCTGCGTTCGTCGACGTCGCGCGCCAGGAAGCCGCCGTCGATAAGTTGCGCACACAGGCGGTGCGTGGTCACCTTCGGCAGGCCCAGGCGCACCGACAGCTCGGCCAGCGACAGCGCGCGCCCCTCCTGCGCCAGCAACGACAGCAGGCGCAGGCTGCGCTCGGCCGACGAGGTGCTGGCGGCAACGGTATCACCGTCAATCGGGCTGCGTGGCATCGACTAGGGTAAACGTTGAAAAACGGAACATTGTGTTCCGAAAAGCGCAGGCCTAGCATCGGCACAAGACCGGATCAACGCGTTCCGGTATCGGCCGGCGCGTGCATGACGCAAGAGTTCGACTACATCGTCGTTGGGGCAGGTTCGGCAGGTTGCGTGCTCGCTGCGCGCCTGAGCGAGGACCCGTCCACGCGCGTGCTGCTGCTCGAGGCCGGGCCGGCCGACCGCTCGCTGTGGATCCACCTGCCCATCGGCTACGGCAAGACGATGTGGAGCCCCACCTACAACTGGTGCTTCCACACCGACGCCGAACCGAACATGAACGGGCGCAAGATCTACTGGCCGCGCGGCAAGACGCTGGGCGGCTCGAGTTCGATCAACGGCCTGATCTACATCCGCGGCCAGCGCGAAGACTTCGACCACTGGGCGGCGCTGGGCAATGCCGGCTGGGGCTACGACGAGGTGCTGCCGTACTTCATCAAGGCCGAGGGCAATCAGCGCGGCGCCAATCCGCTGCATGGCGGCGACGGGCCGCTGAAGGTGTCGGACATCGGCGAGCGGCACGAGCTGATCGAGGCCTTCATCGACGGTGCGCAGCAGGTCGGTGTGCCGCGCACCGACGATTTCAACGGTGCGCGGCAAGAAGGCGCCGGCTACTTCCAGCTCAACACCTGGAAGGGTTGGCGCTGCAGCACCGCCAAGGCCTACCTGGCGCCGGCGCGCCGGCGCGTCAACCTGCGTATCGAGACCGAGGCCATGGCCGTAGGCATCGATTTCGACGGGGCACGCGCCAGCGGCGTGCGCTATCGCCAACGCGGGGTGATGCAGGCGGCCACGGCCCAGGCCGAAGTGCTGCTGGCGGCCGGCGCGATCCAGTCGCCGCAGTTGCTGCAGCTGTCGGGCATCGGCCCCGAGGCGCTGCTGCGCGAACACGGCATCTCAGCGCAGAAGCTGTTGCCCGGCGTCGGCGAGAACCTGCAGGACCACCTGCAGATGCGGCTGATCTTCGAGTGCGCCAAGCCGGTGACCACCAATGACCAGCTCAATTCGTGGATCGGGCAGTTGAAGCTGGGCCTGCAGTGGCTGCTGTTTCGCAGCGGGCCGCTGGCGGTGGGCATCAACCAGGGCGGCTGCTTCATGCGCGCGCTGCACGACGCATCGGGCCAGCCGGTGGCGGCCACGCCCGACATCCAGTTCCACGTGGCCACGCTATCGGCCGACATGGCTGGCGGCAAGGTGCACCCGTTCTCGGGTTTCACGCTGTCGGTGTGCCAGCTGCGGCCCGAATCGCGCGGCCACATCCGCATCCGCAGCACCGACCCGCTCCAGGCGCCCGCCATGCAGCCCAACTACCTGGCCACCGAACTCGACCGCCGCACCGCGGTGGCCGCGGTGAAGGCGGCGCGCGCCATTGCCGCGGCGCCGGCGATGCAGCCCTACGTGAGGCGCGAGGTCCGCCCCGGCCCCGAGGCGGGCGACGACGCCGCGCTGCTGGAGTTCTGCCGCAACCAGGGTGCGACCATCTTCCACCCCAGCGGCACCTGCCGCATGGGCCACGACACCATGGCGGTGCTCGACGAGCGCTTGCGCGTGCATGGCGTGCCGGGGCTGCGTGTGATCGATTGTTCGGCGATGCCGACGCTGGTGTCGGGCAACACCAACGCGGCGGCGGTGATGATGGCCGAGAAGGCCGCAGACATGATCCGGCAGGACGCGCGCAGGCGCTGACGGTGTTCCCAGGGCGGGGCCCACGGGTCCCGGGTTTCAACAGGCAAGCAAGGAGACAGAGCATGAGACAAGCAGAAAACCCCAGCCGGCGCCAGGCACTGGGCGCAGGCGTGGCCGCGGCCGGCGCACTGGTGGCGGCCCCGGCGCTGGCGCAGGCGGTGACGCGGCTGAAGATCCAGACCGCGGTGCCCAGCTCGAGCATCTATTTCGACCTGATGAAGCGCATGGCCGACCGCGTCGACAAGATGTCCAATGGCCGGCTGAAGATGGAGATGCTGCCCGACGGCGCGGTGGTGGCGGCCTTCGAGATCGTCGATGCCGTGGACAAGGGCGTGGTCGACGGTGGCTATGCCTGGACGCACTACTGGTCGGGCAAGAACACGGCCGCGGGCCTGTTCTCGAACCCCGCGGCCGGCGGCGGCACCGGCATGGACCAGCTGTCGCACGTGGCCTGGCTGTACCAGGGCGGCGGCTACGCGCTGTTCAAGAAGTTCTATGCCGAGGTGCTGAAGCTCAACGTCGAGCCCTTCATGGTGCAGCCGATGGGGCCGGACCCGCTGGGCTGGTTCAAGACGCCGATCAACTCGCTCGAGGACATGAAGAAGCTCAAGTACCGCTCGCCGCCGGGGCTGGTGGGCGAGATCTTCAAGGAGATGGGCGTCAACGCGGTGGCCATGCCCGGTGGTGAGATCGTGCCGGCGGCGCAGCGCGGCGTGCTCGACGCAGCCGAATGGATCGGCCCGGCCGACGACATGGCGCTGGGCTTCCACAACGTCTTCAAGCACTACTACCTGCAGGGCCTGCACCAGTCGACCGACGTGGCCGAGCTGATCCTGAACAAGGCGGTGTGGAACAAGCTGCCGGCCGACCTGAAGGCCATCGTCGAAGACGCGGCCATGTCCTCGATGACCGAGACCTACACCTTCAACGTCTACCGCAACGCGCTGGCGGTGGAAAAGCTCAAGACCGAGCACAAGGTGGCCATCCACGACACGCCGCGCGACATCTTCCCCGCGTTCATCAAGGCCACCAACGTGGTCTACGAGCGTGAGGCCGGCAAGAACCCCTTCTTCAAGGAAGTGCTGGAGTCGCAGCGCAGCTTCGCCAAGCTGGTGGTGCCGTACTGGAACAAGATCACCGGCCTGTACTACAACCTCGGCAGCGATTCACCCAACGCCAAGTGAAACCCGCTGATTCCACGCTGGCGCTGCTGGCGCGCCGCCTCGACCGCATTGCCATCGGGTCGGGGCGGCTTGCCGCCTGGCTGATCGTGCCGATGGTGCTGTCGCTGTGCTACGAGGTGGTGGCGCGCTACGTCTTCAATGCGCCCACCCAATGGGCCTACGACATGACCTTCATGCTCTACGGCAGCTTCTTCATGCTCGGTGCGGCCTTCACGCTGCAGCGCCGCGGCCATGTGCGCACCGATTCCTTCTATGCCGATTGGTCGCCGCGCCGCCAGGCGGGGGTCGACCTGGCGTGCTACCTGCTGATGCTGCTGCCCTTTGCCGGCGTGTTTCTGTTCGTCGGCTGGGGCTACTTCGTCAAGGCCTGGGTCACCAACGAGACCTTCGTCAGCAGCTCGTGGCAGCCGATCACCTGGCCCTTCAAGCTGACGATGCCGCTGACCGGGCTGCTGCTGCTGGTGCAGGGCTTCAGCGAATGCCTGAAGTGCGTGTACGCCATCCGCTTCGGCCAGTGGCCCGACCGCGTCTCCACCACGGAGACGCTGGTATGAGCAACGAGGTGCTGGGTCTGGTGGCCCTGGGCGTGCTGTTCACCGTCATCTTCATCGGCTTCCCGATCGCCTTCACGCTGGGCGCGGTGGCGCTGGCCACCGGCTTCATCGCGCTCGGGCCGGTGGTCTTCGACCTGGCCGTGCTGCAGACCTATTCGGTGATGAAGGACACCGTGCTCGCGGCCATCCCCTTCTTCCTGTTCATGGGCTTCCTGCTCGAACAGTCGGGCATCATGGAACGGCTGTTCCACGGCATCCAGCAACTGCTGTCTCGGCTGAACGGCTCGCTGTACCTGGCGGTGCTGATCACCGCCACCATCTTTGCCGCGGCCACCGGCATCGTCGGCAGCTCGGTCACGCTGCTCGGCGTGATGGCCGGGCCGTCGATGATCAAGAGCGGCTACGACCCCAAGATGTCGGCCGGTGCCATCACCGCCGGCGGCACGCTGGGCATCCTGATCCCGCCGTCGGTGATGCTCATCGTCATGGGCCCGGTGGTGGGTGTGCCGGCCACCGACCTGTTTGCCGCGGCGGTGCTGCCGGGACTGCTGCTGTCGGCCATCTTCATCGCCTGGACGCTGCTGCGCTGCTGGCACAACCCGGCGCTGGGCCCGGCGCTGCCCATGGAGATGCGGCCCAAGTCGATGGGCCCGGTGATCATCGATCTGCTGATCGGCGTGCTGCCGGTGATCGTCGTCATCCTGTCCACGCTGGGCGTGATCCTGGCCGGCATTGCCACGCCCACCGATGCCGGCGCGGTGGGTGCGGCCGCCACCTTCGTGCTCACCGTCGGCTCACGGCGCATGACGCTGGCCAAGATCCGCACCGCCATGGTGTCGACGCTGGAAGTGTCGAGCATGATCCTGCTGCTGGTGACCGCGTCCAACCTGTTCGGCTCGGTGTTCTCGCGCCTGGGCAGCGCCGACTTCCTGGCACAGATGCTGACCAGCCTGGCGCTGCCGCCGATGCTGATGCTGGTGGTCATCCTGGCGCTGGTGTTCGTGCTCGGCTGGCCGCTGGAATGGGTGCCGATCGTGCTGATCGTGGTGCCGATCGTGCTGCCCATCGTGCAGGCCGCGGGCATCGACCTGATCTGGTTCTGCACCCTGGTGGCGGTGACGCTGCAGACGGCCTGGCTGTCGCCGCCGGTGGCGCTGTCGGCCTATTTCCTGAAGGGCGTGGTGCCGCAGTGGGAGATGAAGGACATCTACGCCGGCATGGTGCAGTTCATGATCCTGCAGCTGGTCGCGGTGGGGCTGCTGCTGATCTTCCCGAAGCTGGCCACCTGGCTGCCAGCGCTGAACTGAGGCACCCGGGGCCGTCCGCTACGATCGGCGCCACCATGCACACCACGCCCCGCATCCCCGGCCAACGCTTCCTGCATTCGCCCGGCCCGACCCGCCTGCCCGACGAGGTGCTGCACGCCATGGGCCGGCAGCCGATGGATCTGGCCGACCCGCGGCTGGACCCGATCATCGCCGCCTGCGAAGCCGGCCTGAAGCGGCTGCTGCACACGGACCGGTCCGACGTGCTGATGTACGCCGCCAACGGCCATGGCGCGTGGGAGGCGGTCATCGTCAACCTGCTCGGCCCGGGCCGCGCGGCGCTGATCCCGGGCACCGGGCACTTCTCCGAATCGTGGGCCATCCAGACCGAGGCGCTGGGCTGCAATGTCGTGCGAACGCCCTGGGTCGAAGGCCTGCCGATCGACGTGGCCGCGGTCGAGCAGGCGCTGCGCGACGACACGCAGCGCGAGATCGTGGCCGTGTTTGCCGTGCACACCGACACTGCCAGCGGCGTGACCAGCGACCTGCATTCGCTGCGCCTGGCCATCGATGCCAGCGGCCACCCGGCGCTGTTCGTCGTCGACGTGGTGGCCTCGCTGGGCGTGGTGCCCTTCGACATGGATGCTCTGCGTGCCGACGTGGTGATCGGCGCATCGCAGAAGGGCCTGATGCTGCCGCCGGGCCTGGGCTTCGTGGCCATCAACGAACGCGCCCGCGTCTCGGCCGAGGCCAACCCGACGCCGCGCTTCTACTGGGACTGGGGTCGCCGTCGCGATGCGCTGTCGTACCGCAAGTTCTGCGGCACGCCGCCGATGAACCTGCTGTTCGGCCTGCAGGCGTCGCTGCAGCTGATCTTTGCCGAAGGGCTGGACGCGGTGTTCGCGCGCCACAGGCTGCTGGCTGGCGCGGTGCACGCCGCCGTGCAGGGCTGGAGCGAAGGCGGCGCTCTGGGCTTCTTCTGCCAAGAGCCGGCGCGGCGCTCGCATTCGGTGACCGCGGTGGCGGTGCGCCCGGGCGTGGATCCCGAGGCGCTGCGCAGCGTGGCACGCGAGCGCTTCCAGGTGGCGCTGTCCGGCGGCCTGGGCCCGCTGGCCGGCCGCGTCTTCCGCATCGGCCACATGGGCGACATCAATGCCGCGATGGTGCTGGGCGCGCTGGGCGGCGTCGAGTCCGCGCTGCGGACCCAGGGCATTCCGATCGGGCAGGGCGGGGTGCAGCGGGCGGTGGAGTTCTTGGCTCGTGGCTAAAGCTCAGTCAAGCAATTGACATGGCTCTGCTGGGGTAGGCCCAGCAAGCCGAGCATTGGATTGATCGGTGCCGTCACCTCGAACGCTTCGAGGCCGCTTTGCTTCAGGCGGCGGAGCGCTTCGCAATTCGAGCAGGTCGGGCGAACGAGGTCATTGATGGGAGTGTGCCTGTCGGTCACCGGCCGATTGTCCGGACCATTGAGCCGCCACGTTGGGTGTGACGGCACCTGCCCAACCCTCATATGGCAGGCCAAGTGCCAGCACCACCCACCAAGAACTGCGGCCTGCTCTGACCCATCCCCCCGGATATTGGTTGCATCAGGGCGTTCATGGCAACCCCCCTTATCGCTGCAGCAAGCAAGGGCACCACGGCCTCAGGGCGAGGCCTGAGGCGGCGCAAGGCGCAGCGTGAGCTCGTGTTCATTCAAGGCCGTGTAGTCGGCGGCCACGGTGCGCAGCAGCGCCTTGTGCGCCTGCGTCGACAACTGCTTCTTCAGGTGGCCGAGAAACGGGTCGGAGGCCACCAGGACCAGCCCGGCGCAACGGCCGGCGGCGATGCCCTCGTTCAGCACCGTCGCCAACTCGTGAGCGAAGTGCTCGTGCTCGCGCTCGCGTGGTGCCGCGCGCGCGTCATAGGCCGAACTGCTTGCCCCATGCGCCGCCGGCCCCGGCGCGCGCCCCGGCCGGTCACCAGCCAGATCGCTGCCTTTCTGGCGGCTTTGCGGATGTACCAGATCGGCGACATGGGTATACCCGCCGGGTTTGCCAGCCTCCTCCAGCACGCGCGCCCGCGCGGCATTGGCCACCACCAGCCAGTTCTTCATCGCATTTCTCCTTCAGGACTGCATCGGACTGTCTTCCGGCGCTTCACCGGCCCCGGCCTTCCCGGTCGGTGTCGCGCGGGGCTTCGGCGCGTGCTGCTTGACCTGCCCACGCCGCTGCCGCACATGGTCTTCGAGGCGCCGCGCCATCGCTTCGAAGGCACCCCGCACCGCCAATTCGATGTCTTCGCTGCCGTGGTGCTGGCCCGCAAAGAGCTCCTCACCAGGCAGCCGCACGTCGATCTTCACCAGGTAACGGTGGCCCTGGTGATGCCGGTTGCCGGTGGCTTCGACCACGACGTGGCAGCTCGACAGGTCCGGGGCAAATTCCTCCAGCTTGGCGGCGCGACGGCGAATGTCACCTTCAAGAGATGGCAATGGCACGAGATCCCGAAACGTGACCTGCAATGGCAACTTCATAAAACCCTCCTACATCAACTACCTGTCAATGCTGGACCTTTGGCCGCGCCCCCCATTGATGCCGCTCAACGCACCCGTGCTTCGACGCAATGCGAGTGCTTTCAGGCGGCGAGAGGGATTGCGCGCTCGGCGTGCTGGCGGATCCGTTCAGCGCCTGTGGCCGAAGGGCATCAGGCCGAGCAGCGTCTGTTCGGCCGGCAGGCCGAGCGTCTGGCGCAGTTGCAGTTCGTCGAAGGCGCCCACGAACACCGTGGCCAGGCCGCGCGCGGTGCACTGCAGGTAGACGTTCTGCGAGACATGGCCGGCTTCGATTTGCACGTAGCGTTCGGCCCGGTCGCCGTAGCGCGCCTGGGTGCGGGCGGTCACGGCGGCGATCACCAGCAGTGCCGGTGCGTCGCGCATCCATGCCTGCTCCGCCGCGGCTGCCGCCAGCGCAACGCGCAGGTCGCCATGGCGATGATCCAGCAGCGAATGCGCGTGCGCGTCGTACCGATACACCCCGGCTCGCAAGCCCGTGACCTGGCCGACCACCAGGTAGAGCTCGAGCGGCGCCCGCGCACCCGCCGACGGCGCAGTACGGCGGCCCGACGGATCGGTCACGCCCTGCGCGGCCCACAGCACCTGGGCCACGTCCTGCAGGCTCAGCGCCTCGGCGGCGAACTCGCGTCGGGAGCGGCGCTGCTGCAGCGCCTGCTCGACGCTCATCGGGCCTTGCACCTGCGGCGCGGGCAACGGCAGCAGTTTGCGGCCTTCCGTCGGCGCCGTCGACGCGTCGCCAGTCGTGCCCCAGCCACCGAGCGCGAGCGGCAACCACCGTACGCAAAGCCTTCTGCTGACAACCATGCCATCCATGCCCCCTGCTGCGCTGTGCACAAGCCTGACGCAGAAGGACGCGCCTGCGCTTGACCTGGATCAGCGTGGACGGCCGGCGCCGTGCCCTGGACGGCAGGCGTGCTGTCATCATCGATCCCAGGGCAAGGCCGCATGGTGGACACGATTCAGCCAGACCGTCACGCACCGGCGAGCGATGCCGAGAGGCTGCTGACGCTGGTCGATGCCGCGTTGCGTGATCTGAGTGCCGGCACGGCCGGGTTGCCGGCCGTGTCGCTGGACAGCCAGCTCGACCGCGACCTCGGGCTCGACAGCCTGGCGCGCATGGAGCTCGTGCTGCGCACCGAGCGGGAGTTCGGCGTGGAACTGCCACAGGACACGCTGCAGCGGGCCGAAACCGTCGCGGATCTGCTGCAGGCGGTGGCCAGGTGCGCCGCCGCGCCGGCTGGCCCGAGACCGGCGCCGCGCGTCGCGCTGCTCAAGCCTGCGCCGCAGGCAACGCCTGTTGGTGCAGCCGCCATGGACGCCGGCCTGGCCGAGGCAGGCACGCTGCCCGAGGTGCTCGACTGGCATTTGCAGGCCCACCCCGACCAGACGCAGATCGTGCTGCTGCAGGACGACACCGAGCAGGCCCTCAGCTACCGCCAACTCGCCGGCGCCGCGGCGGCGTTTGCCGCCGGCCTGCAGCGGGCCGGCGTCAAGCCGCGCCAGTGCGTGGCGATCATGCTGCCCACCTCGGCCGACTACTTCGGTATCTACCTCGGCATCCTGAAGGCGGGGGCGATCCCGGTACCGATTTATCCGCCGGCGCGCGCGTCGCAGCTCGAAGACCATGTGCTGCGCCACGCCGGCATCCTGGACAACGCGCAGGCGGTGCTGCTGGTCACGGTGGCCGAGGCCCTGGGCGTGGCGCGCCTGCTGCAGGCCCGCGTACCCGTCCTGCGCCGGGTGGTGACCGCGCGGGACCTGGCGCAGGACGCCGGCGAACCGGCACCGGCCACGCTGCGCGGCGACGACATCGCCTTCATCCAGTACACCTCGGGCAGCACCGGCGCTCCCAAGGGCGTGGCGCTGACGCACGACAACCTGCTCGCCAACATCCGCGCCATGGCGCAGGCCATCCAGGCCACGCCGCGCGACGTCTTCGTCAGCTGGCTGCCGCTGTACCACGACATGGGCCTGATCGGTGCCTGGCTGGGCAGCCTGTATGTTGGCTTTCCGCTGGTGGTGATGTCGCCGCTGGCCTTCCTGTCACGGCCGCTGCGCTGGCTGCAGGCGATTCATCGTTACCGGGGCACGATTTCGGCCGGCCCCAACTTCGCCTACGAACTCTGCCTCAGGCGCATCGATGACGCGGCGCTCGCCGGGCTCGACCTGAGTTGCTGGCGCCTGGCCTTCAACGGTGCCGAGGCCGTCAGCCCCGACACGGTGCGGCGGTTCACCCAGCGTTTCGCGGCCTGCGGATTGCGGCCCGAAGCCATGGCACCGGTGTATGGCCTGGCCGAGGCGTCAGTCGGGCTGCTGTTCCCGCCGCTTGGCCGCCAGGCGCCCATCGATGCCGTGCAGCGCGATGCCTTCAGCCGCGAACGCCGTGCCGTACCGGCCGCTGCCGACGACACCGCTGCACTGCACTTCGTCGGCTGCGGTCGGGCGCTTGCCGGTCACGCGGTGCGCATCGTCGACGAGGCCGGCCACGAAGTGGCCGACCGGGTGGAAGGCCGTCTCGAGTTCCAGGGCCCATCGGCGACCCACGGCTACTTTCGCAATCCGCTGCAGACGGCGAAGCTGATTCACGACGGCTGGCTCGACACCGGAGACCGGGCCTATGGCGTCGGCGGCGAAATCTACATCACCGGCCGGGTCAAGGACATCGTCATCCGTGGCGGCCGCAACCTCTATCCGCAGGAGATCGAGGAGGCCGTGGGCCAGGTGGACGGCGTGCGCAAGGGCTGCGTGGCCGTGTTCGGCAGCGCCGACCCGGCGGCCGGCACCGAGCGGCTCGTGGTGCTGGCCGAAGCGCGCCCCGGCGCCGCCACCGCCGCGCTGCGCGATGCGGTGGCGCAGGCGGTGTTCGCCACCATCGGCGAGCCGCCGGACGTGGTGGTGCTCGCGCCGCCGCACACCGTGCTCAAGACCTCCAGCGGCAAGGTGCGGCGATCGGCCTGCCGCGACCTGTTCGACGCCGGCCGCATCGGCACGGCACCGCTCACGGCACGCCGCCAGGTGCTGCGCCTGGCGCTGGGCGCCGGCGGGCTGTGGATGCGGCGCGCGGCGGCGCGCCTGGGCGCTGCGCTGTGGGGCGGCTGGGCGATGCTTTGTCTGGCCG
>Ga0105097_10000947_pt1 | contig 13624 bp, 12 predicted proteins | sample PPLLak12cMay2015_FD_87035 | JGI IMG/M metagenome (GOLD analysis project Ga0105097, IMG submission 87035) | Freshwater sediment microbial communities from Prairie Pothole Lake near Jamestown, North Dakota, USA - PPLs Lake P7 Core (1) Depth... | ecosystem: Environmental > Aquatic > Freshwater >... | reverse complement strand
CGGCTGCTGCGGTTCGGCGGTAGGTGTGATGGTGGGAGGCTCCGGCGTGGCCGTGGGCGGTTCGGTGGTCGATGTAGCCGTGGGCGCCACGGTTGGGCTGGGCGGAACCGGCGAAGGAAGGGGTGTCGGCGGGACGTCGGTCGGCGTCGGTTCCAGGTAGGCGACCAGCTTGACGCTTCGCGCGCCCAACGCTTCCGCTAAACGGGCCATGGGCGCAACTTCAACGACTGGGCGGCCGGCGCTGGCATCCCTCTCAGCCAAGAACACGAGCAATTGGGTGGGGTTGGCCAATCCCAGGTTGTCCAGGGCGGCCTGAGCCTGTGTCAGGTCACCGGTGTGCGCGTAGCCCTCGGCGATCTGCCGAAGGGCGGTATCGCGCGCGGCGGGAGAGATGTCGGCATCAGCGCTGCGGGATTTTCCGCACCCGGTGGCGATCATCGTGAACGCCAGCAGGATGCATAGGGCCACCAGGCCCAGTCTGACCCGGCGTAGCCGTGCGTCGTCAGGTTGTGCGGTTGTATTCTGCATTCGGTGTTTCATAGGTAAGAATCGAGGAGCTATCCAGCACCCGGCCATCTCGACCGGGCAGATACTGGCTTACCCCCGAAGTCGCGTGCATCGTGGGATACCCCCATGCGCACAGGGCATGAGCTTTGGTCGGTATACAAGAACGCTGCTATAATGCCTTCACATGGGCCACGCTGGCACTCGAAAAGAGATGCGAAAGACGTTCGAGGCTTGAGCGAGTAAGATGCCGAAGGTGGGATTCGAACCCACAAGGAGCAACCTCCAATGGTGTTTGAGACCATCGCGTATACCGTTCCGCCACTTCGGCATTGGCAAGAAACGAGTATACCGTAAGACGGGGCGTCCGTCAAATCCATTCGCCGTTCCATCCCCGGTGAGGTTGATGATTTTCCTGCTATTGCGTGGTCTGGAATCCTTTTTCGGCAATCGGCTGGCGTGGCAACCGCTTGGCTCGATCCTTCGCGCTGTTTCATCCGGCGATGTTTGGGGCAACCAGGCCACGCGTCCGACGCCGTCGCGGCGGCCGGATTACGATGAGCAAGCGTTGATCGCGGCTGCGCAGCAGGGCAGCTTGCCGGCATTCAATAAGATTATCCTCCACTACCAGGGTCTGGCCTACAACGTCGCCTACCGCATCATGGGCGATAGCGACAGCGCCTCCGACACAACCCAGGACGCATTCGTCAAAGCTTATCAGCGAATCAGCCAATATCGGGGCGGATCATTCAAGGCCTGGTTATTACGGATTGTCACGAACACCTGCTATGACGCGCTGCGGGCGCGCAAGCGCCGCCCTACCGTGTCACTGGAGAACGAGGTCGAAGGGGAGGAGAGCGACCCCGACTACGATCCACGCCTCATTGACAACGGCGAGCGGCCCGACGCCTTCGTGATGCGAAAAGAACTGGCCGGCGTGATCCAGGCCGCCATCGGCCAGCTCCCGGCGGACCAACGCACCGCGCTGATCCTGTCTGATGTCGAAGGGATGGATTACCAGGAAATTGCCGATGCGATGGGCACGGCACTTGGCACGGTCAAGTCGCGCCTGAGCCGGGCGCGCGCCAAAATGCGCGATTTGCTGCTGGCGCATGGGGAACTATTGCCTGTGCAGTACCGTCACAGTGACGGCTAGAAAAACCACCGCCTCGGACAGGCGGTGAATCCATATTTGATCTGGACGGAAAACCGAACGCAGATGCGCCCGACACTGGCATCCCGTATCAGTGTGGGTGAACACCTATTCTGCGAACGTTGAAATTGCCATGAAACTACCATTGGGAAAACCCGAGCGGGCGCATGTCGACGTGGACACGCTGTCTGCCTACCTGGATCACCAGATCGCACCAGCCGAGCGTGCGCGCGTCGAGGGACACCTGGCCAACTGTGCTGCGTGCCAGGGCGAACTCGACGGCCTGCGCCGGACAGTGACGCTGCTCCAGGCGCTGCCCCGCGTGCCGGTCCCGCGGGCGTTCACCCTCTCCGAAGCGCAAGTCGGCATCCGCCGGCCCCAGGCGCAGCCGGCCTGGGCAGGCTGGGCGCGCGGGCTGGCCGCTGTGACGGCCATCGCACTGGTGGCCGTTGTCGCCGTGTCATTGTTGAATCAACCGTCTTGGCAGCCCGCCGCGACCGTCGCACGCAATGTGCCGGCTGCCGAAGCTCCTCAGGCCGCGGCTCAACCCACCGCGCCAGTGGAAAGCGCGCCGGCGGAAGCGTTGGCGAAGGCGCCGCCACCCGCTCCACCCACCTCAATGGGAAAGCAGGTAGTCGCCAAGGCAGCAGTGGCGGACGATGCTGCGGCTGCCGCGATGACGGCTGGGACCGGTCCCGTCATCGTGGCGGAACCTACGCTCTCACAACCCACCGAGGCCTCACCGGTGGCGGAGGCGGCCGAGTCCGCCGCTGAAGCACCGAGCCTGATGGTCGCTGCTGCGCCGGCTCCGTCGGAAACCCCAGCCGCGGGTGTCATGGCCTTTGGTCGGGGCACAGGTGGGGGCGCTGCCGCGGCGGCAATGCCGGCCCTGGCACAGCAGCCTCCCGAACCGACGCCCGCGCTGGTTCAACCTGGGTCGGTCCTGCCCGCAACGGCTGGCTTTGCCTACACCGACGAGAAGGGCCTCTGGACCGTGGATGGTAAGGCCGGGGTGCGACAGCTTGTGGCAGAAGCAGGTCTGAGCCTGCCGATTATCTCGCCCGATCGAAGCCGGGTGGCGTATCGGGTTCAGCGCGGCGATCACAGCGAGTTGTGGACGGTCGGCTGGGATGGCGCCGACGCTACGCTGCTGCTGAACGAGAGCGAGCTGCCTGTGACCGATCTGCCTGCCGGCTACTCCGAGCGGCGCCTCAACGACGTAAGTTGGCTGCCGGCACGCAACGTCCTGGCTGTGACGACGGTGGCTCTCCCAGGTTCGGTTGATCTGACGCCGAGCATGGATTTGTGGCATTTGAATGTCGAGACGGGCGCTTTGCAGCGCGTGGTCGACATGGGCCGCGCGGTTCGACCGTTCTATTCACCGAATGGCAACCAATTTGCCCTGTTGCAGTACGGCACGGAGTCCGACCCCACGGGTGATTTGACGCTGGTCAATGCGGATGGTACAGAGAGTCGCGTGGCGCTCCGCTTCCCTGCCGGACCGGACACGGCCAGTTCTGATTCACAGATCGCCTGGTCACCCGACGGAGCCAGCCTGTGGTTGTACATCCCTGACCTGTCGACAGGTTCGGAGACGGGGAACACGTCGGTCGCGGGTGGTCCGCCAAACGGCGCAACCCTGTATCGGGTGTCGGCCTCTGGAGACGACGCCCAATCTGCCGGCCGCGTCGATGGCGTCCAGGCTTTCTGGTCCCCGGATGGGTCGCGGCTGGCCTACACGCGCGCAGGGGTAGACGGCGCACTGGATCTGTTCCTGGCGAACGCGGATGGGGCCAACCCACAGCTTTACGCGGCGCTCGGGACCGGTGGCTTCACCAACTGGGCGCCCGACGGGACACGCTTCATCTACACCGATGGTATCGGATCCGACGGCGCAGGGCAAACATTTGTCGGCGCGCCTGGACAGGCGCCGCTGCCGCTGGGAAAGAGCACGACTCTGTTTGACCCGCGCTGGATCTCGCCTCGGCAACTGCTGGCGTTGCACGACACCGGGACAAACTGGTTGTTGGTCGAGCGAACACTGGACGGCGTTGCCGTCGATGGCAGTGCGGTCGGTATTCAACCCTTGCCCCGTGAAGTCACCTACGACGTGACAAGGCCGTAGTGCACCGATGCCCGAACTCCCTGAAGTCGAAACCTTCGCCAACGAGCTGCGCCCTCACCTGGTCGGCCAACGTTTCCTCGCCGCACACATCCTCTGGCCGCGTACGTTGGCCGAGCCCGACGCAGCGGCTCTCGACCATCGCATCCGCGACCGGGTTGTCCTCGATGTGGGGCGCCGCGCCAAATACCTGATCATCGGGCTGGACTCCGGCGAGTCACTGATCGTCCATCTGCGCATGACCGGCCGGCTGGAGGTGGTGTGCAGTGACGATCCGGCCCTGACCGGTCCGCACTTGCGCGCGTGGTTCGACCTGGCCAGTGGCGAGCGCCTGACCTTCACCGACACGCGCAAATTCGGCCGCATCTGGCTGGTGAGCGATCCCGGGAGCGTGACCGGCAAGCTGGGGCCTGAACCGCTGGACTGGGACTTCACCGCCGAAGGGCTGGGCGCACGGTTGCGTGGACGCCGAACAGCCATGAAAGCGCTGCTGCTGGACCAGACCGTCGTGGCAGGCGTGGGCAATATCTACGCTGACGAGTCGCTCTTCCTGGCTGGCGTACACCCCCTGCGCCCGGCGGATCGCCTGTCAGATGAAGAAACTACCCGCCTGCATAGCGCCATCCGTCAGGTGCTCAGTGAAGCGATCGGCAACCGCGGCACCATGCTGCGTGACTACCGCCCACCCTACGGCGCTGAAGGTGGGCACCAGGAGCACCTACGCGTCTATCAACAAACCGGCAAACCCTGTCCCCGCTGCGGCGCCGCCATCGAGCGCATTCGCGTGACTCAACGCAGCACGCACTTTTGTCCCCGCTGCCAGCCTGAGGTCACGCCTTGACTCACTCATCCCTTATCATCCTGCATACCAACGACGTCCATGGACGTGTCGGTGACCTGGCGCGCATCGCCACAATGGCGCAACAGATCCGCGCCGAGCACCCGGAGACCCCTGTCCGCTGTCTAGATCTCGGCGATGTCGAGGAGCCATCGCAGCGGTTGAGCAACGTCACCAAGGGAGCAGGGATGCACCGGCTGCTCAATGCGGCCGGCTGCGACTGGGAATTCGAATCCTACGGAGGCTACACGGACGCCTCCTGGGGCCTGCGGCCGCAGTACGACGTGCCGATCATCCTGCGTGAAGCGCTGGAGGAATACCTCGCAGCGCACAGCCCCATCCGCGGCACGGCTGGACGGCTCGGATAGCAGCCACCACAGTCATGAAGGTTTTCCACTGCGATCAGTTCACCTACCCGCTGCCTGCCGGACACCGTTTCCCGGCAGCGAAGTACAGCCTGTTGCGCGAGCGGGTGGCGGCTGAATTGACGCCCCCGTGCGAGCTTCTCATTCCCGACGCAGCTACCGACGGGCAACTGCTGCGCGTCCACACCAATGAATACCTTGCTAAGGCTACCAGTGGTACGCTGACCGACCGCGAAGTGCGGCGGGTCGGTCTGCCGTGGACGCCTCAACTGATGGAGCGGTCGCGGCGTTCGGTCGGTGGAACCATCGAAGCATGTCGCTGTGCATTGCCGGGTGGGATCGCTGTCAGCCTGTCGGGCGGCACGCACCACGCGTTTCGCGATCACGGCGCGGGGTATTGCATCTTCAACGATGTCGCGGTAGCGGTCCGCACGCTGCAGGCTGAGGGCCGGGCGCAACGTATGCTGATCGTGGATTGCGACGTGCATCAGGGGGATGGCACCGCAGCCATCTTCGCGGGCGATTCCAGCGTCTTCACGTTCTCAATTCACGGGGCCAAGAACTTCCCCCTGCACAAGGAGCGCAGCGACCTGGACGTCGAATTGCCGGACGCGACAGGTGACGCCGATTACCTCAACGCCCTGGAGATCGGTTTGGAGCGCAGCCTGGCTCTGGCGTGCGCCGACCTGGCGATCTACCTTGCCGGCGCAGATCCGTTCGTGAACGACACCCTGGGCCGGTTGGCGCTCAGCAAGGATGGATTGGCGGCGCGCGATCGGCTTGTGTTCGACCAATGCCGCGGCGCTGGTCTGCCGGTCGCGGTCGTGATGGGTGGCGGGTATGCAAAGAACATCCTGGATACCGTGGAGATTCAACTGGAAACAGTGAGGATTGCCGCCGAAACCCACAGGGCGTATACCGATATTGCTCTGGAGGAGACTCATCGCCTGCTGGAAGACGCTTAGCCGCGAGCAGCGGCGATGGTGTCGAGGAAATGCCGATGGAGAGTACGGGGAGCGGGCTATATCTGATTTCGATGTTTCTGTTCATGGCCGCGGCCGCGTTCGTCTACCTTTTCCTCCTTAACCGCGTCCTGATCCAGATGCGCGATGCACGGCGCAAGAGCCTGCTGATCCGTGCGGGTGGCCTGCTGTCTGTGGCCGTCGCGGGCGCTTTGGGTTATTTCGCTGCGGGAACCGCATGGATGCTGGTTCCCGCAGCCATCCTGGCAGCGACCGCATTGGGCGAGGTGCAGCGGCTGATCGTCCGCCGTCGCTACGCAGGCGCGCCGCCGGTCGAGGTCAACAATGGTAGCGTATCATGGCGGAACCCCAACACGACGACGGATCTGGCGCTCGCACGTTACATGGTGAGCATTCCGACCTGGCGCGGGCCAACCCTGCGCGTCGCACATGTCAGCGACCTGCACCTCAACAGCCACCTGCCTCTGGCGTACTACGAGGCGGTCATGCGCCGCGTCGCTGACACGCGGCCGGACCTGATCTTCTTCACCGGCGACTTCGTCACCCACGCACACTATATCGACCTGTTGCCCGGCGTCCTCTCTCTGGCTCGAGGCCGGTTGGGCGCCTTCGGCATCCTCGGCAACCACGACGACTGGGCCGGGCGGGGCAATGTGACCGCGGCCGTCCGCTCATCAGGGGTGACACTGCTGGGGAACGGATGCGCGCACGTGGAAGCCGGCAATGGATCCAGCCTGCTGGTGTGCGGGTGCGAGGAGCCGTGGACGCGCGACCGGTGGCAGGCGCCGAGCTTGGCGCCCGGCCAGTTGGCGCTAGCGCTGACGCACACGCCGGACAATGTCTACCGGTTGAGCCGCCTGGGCTTCACGGCGATCTTTGCCGGCCATTATCACGGCGGCCAAATCCGGATTCCGGGGCTGGGATCACTTGTGGTACCATCCAAGTACGGCCGGCGCTTCGATCATGGGCATTTCGTCATGCGCGGCACGCACCTGTTCGTGACTTCGGGCGTAGGCTCCGCGGAACCGCCGTTGCGGCTGTGGTGCCAGCCCGATGTATTCATCGTGGATGTTGAGGGGCAACATGGCTGACCTCCGCATTCTCGTGATCGCTGACGACCCGCTCGCGCGCGCAGGGTTGGCGTCGTTGCTGGCCGAGCAGGCGGGCTGCGCCGTGGTGGGACGCGTCTCAGGCACGGATGACCTGCCCGCGATGGTTGAAGTTTATCGCCCCGACATCCTGTTGTGGGATATGAGCTGGCAGCCGGACTCAGCCATTGAGCGCCTCGCACTGCTCGTTGAACGCACCCCGCCGGTCGCTGTGCTCCTGCCCGACGAGGGTCGCGTTGGCGAAGTCTGGTCGGCTGGCGCTCGGGCAATCGTGCGCCGAGATGCCGACCCTGTACAGGTCGCGGCAGCCCTGCGTGCCCTGACGCAAGGTTTGGGAGTGGTTGACAGCAGCTTTGCCGCTGCCCTGGCCCGCCCCGCCGGACTGTCGCCACAGAGAGCATGGAATGATCCAAAAAACGATCCGCTCATCGAGGGATTGACCGCTCGCGAACTGGCCGTCCTCCGCCTTGTCGCCGAAGGGCTGCCCAACAAAACAATCGCACTGCGCTTGGGCATCAGCGAACACACCGTCAAGTTTCACGTCAACGCCATCCTCGGCAAGCTTGGGGTCGCATCCCGCACCGAAGCTGTTTTTCGCGCCACACGGCTGGGGGTGATCCTGTTGTGAGTGCCCGACATGCGTTCCTCCTCTTTCTCTGACACCGTACCTCTTACCGGCCTAGCCTTTCTTCCAGGTGATCTTCTAGCCAAACAGGCGATGTGCTCTGCTGGGATGCCGGCTAGACTATGCGATAGGTCGGAAAGACGATCGAGATGACAGATTCGTATAGCAGTATTTACTTGTAGGCCGACATAGGTGCTGCTCACTACATGCCTGCAGGGCATCTCAAGGAGTTCAACTCATGTCTGAAACTCTTAGCACCCTTTCAGAAGCGCTGGCTGTTGCGGTTGAGACCGCCAGCCCGAGTATCGTCCGCGTCGAAGCTCGGCGCCGGCTCCCGGCGAGCGGCATCGTCTGGTCTGCTGACGGGATCATCGTCACAGCCCATCACGTCGTCGAGGAAGATGAGAACATCGGCATCGGCCTGGCCGATGGCCGAGCAGTCAGCGCGAGCCTGGTCGGCCGCGATCCGACGACCGACGTCGCGGTCCTGCGCACCCAGGCCAACGGATTAACGCCACCCACCTGGGTCGGAGCTGAAACGCTCAGGGTTGGCCACCTGGCCTTGGCGCTCGGCCGTCCCGGGGAGAATGTGATGGCGACCCTGGGCATCGTCAGCGCACTGAGCAAGGACTGGCGCACGCCGGCCGGCGGCCGGTTAGACTACTACCTGCAAACCGACGCGCTGATGTACCCTGGCTTCTCCGGCGGCCCTGCCGTGGATGCGACCGGCGGATTCCTGGGTTTCAACACCTCTGCAATGTTGCGCGGGATCACGATGACCGTGCCACCCGGCACCCTGCGCCGGGTGGTCGAAGTCCTGCTGACCCACGGCCGGATGCGTCGAGGCTACCTGGGGGTGTCCGCTCAAGCTGTACGGCTGCCCCCGGGGCTGGCGGGAGAAGTGGGCCAGGAGACCGGGTTGCTGCTTGGATCGGTGGAGCCAGATAGCCCGGCCGAACGCGGCGGTCTGTTCATGGGTGACACCATCGTCGCACTGGGCGGTCAGCCGGTGCATCACCCGGACGACCTGCTCGCTCTATTGAGCGGAGATCGTGTGGGCCAGACCGTGCCGGTGCGCATCATCCGCGGCGGTCAACTGTCCGAAGTGCGCGTGGTGGTCGGGGAACAGGCCTAAACTTCACTGAACGCGAACATGCCTCGCACGAGACCGGTGCGAGGCATGTTCACAGCCACAACGGTTGGCGGATGCGACGCCACTTGTTGCGTCGTGATCCTCAAATGTGCGATCCGTCGTCCACCGAGGGCGCTGGGCTGGGTTGCGGCGGGATCATATCAGCCCACCAATCCCCATCCTCTTGCAGACGCCGCTCGACTTCTCGCAACCCCATCCTGACGCGACGGCCGCCATCAGGCAGTGAATCGCCGATCTCACTGGCGCGGCGAATCCATTTCTCTGCCTCGATCAGATTATCACCCTGGAGCAAAATCGCTCCCAAGTTAGCCGCCGCCAATGCGTTCATGGGATCATGCCGGAGTTCATCGCGTAGCCTCGTCTCACGGGCAGCGAGCGTGTTGTCGCGTGAGAAGACCTTGCCAACGTCAAACACGATGTCCATGACCAAGTCGGCCAGCTTCTCCGGCTTGGCGCTCTCTGCCCGGTGACGAACTACACAGCGGCTGCGCGGCACAATCATGTCAAGCTCTTGCACGGCTTGCACTATCAGATGGGGAGCATGCAGACGCTCGAATTTGGGGTGCAGGATGATTGTCTCGCCGGTATCGACAACGGCATTAATCGGCTCTTCTCGGTCGCCGTCCTTCAGGGAGATGACCAGAATCGGCCAGCTATCGTGATTGCTGACCTCAAGCATACCGCTGCGTCCGAACACCACGAGCCGCTCAGACTGGAAGGTTCCCTCGGGTGTCAGCGCGAACGTCCGGCGCTGCGGATACTGCACCTCCAAGATTTCGATGAAGTCCGCCGAATAGTTCTTGAAGATGCCGACATGTTCGTGAACTTCGCTCCCCTCTGCAAGCTCGATCACCACACGACGGCCGATATAGTGCTCCAGAAGCGGGTCGTACATGGACCCCGTCTGTCCGATCACCTGACCGCTCAATTTGCCCAGGGTGTCGGTGTCTTTGTCCGTCAGAAAGCGGCTTCCGCTCTTTTGAACGCGTCCCAGTATGACGCCGACGACCTCATTCAGCGAGTCGGTAGCCGTACTCAGAAAATTGCGTGTCCTGCGGCCCAGGCGCCGAATCGGTCCGGGGTGGAACGATTTCTCGACGTCCCGAGCACGCTGTTTCTTGCCCCACTCCGACAGCTTATCAGCGTAACGGTAGATGGCCTGGATATTCTTGTATTCCGAGTTGTAGATCAGGAAGGTCGATTCGATGTGCTTCTCGTCCTGGATGGTATCCAGATATGACAACTCCATGCCCGTAGGTTCCAGGTGCATGACACCCCAGATCACCTTGCCGTCAGCGCGCTCCACCGTAATGTGGAAGCCGTCCCACGACTTCAGGCAGCGATCCCTGACCATGGAGCGCAGGTAGGCGCCGACCAGGGCCAGCAAGAACACCAACCCGATGCTGATGAAGAACGAGAGATCGAACACAGCAGCCAACAACTCCTTAACGTCTTGACATTTCTCTGGGACGGTATTGCTGGCAGGCTTGAAGCAATCGGATAACCCCGCGTGATGAAGCGTGCGGCCGGAGCCGCACGCTTCATCACGCCACACGCTAATTCAGAAGCCGGACCCGCACTTTCTGGATAATGTACTCGTTGGTCGTGTGCTCACCGGTCGCAGCCTTCGAATACACCAACTCATCGTCGATCGTGACTTCGTAACGCCCATTACCCGACGGAATCAGGCTGATCTGCTCAATAGGATGGATTCGGCCCAGGATCGGCTTAAATGTGGTGACTAATGCTTCCGCCAAACTGGCGGCTCGCGGTGTGTAGTTTCAAGTCACGCAAAACTCGATGGTAATCTTCAAGACGAGCTCCTGAAAGCAAGATACGATTAGTGCAGGCGTCGCCGTCTGTGAATAGCCTGGCGGCTACTCGGGCCACTCAATGTCCGACACGCTGAGAGTCCCCGGTCGAGTTGCACTCGCTAGTAAATCCAACGCAGCGCGAAGCACAGTCATCTGGGTCACGCCGTCACCGGCCGGCCCCAACGGTGCGCCATAAGGGAAGCGCAGGAAGAGCGCCCGCGGCGGCTTCACGTTCTCAGTGATATCACGATTCATCACCACACAGACGGTGGCGATCCCTTGCTCCTCCAAAGATCGAGCGATCAGTCCCACGGACTGCTGGCAGATGGGTCAACACGGTGTCAGGAATGCTGCATCTACGCCGTCCGCTCGCAGGATGCGGGCTACCTCTGGCGCCGTCTCTGTGATCAACTGGCGCGGTTCGGGCAGGTAGCCCATAAAACTAAACAACCACGGATAACACTCCCCGACCACGCCATCTTTGGCGAGCTGGTGGAAGTGGATCACAGGAAACGCGACCTCGTGATCCGCGGCGACATGGTGATGATCGTAGTGTGCGTGCGAGATCCGCAAACGCTCGGGCGGTGTGTCATCACGGATCACGCGATAAGAAGGATCGCCAAGATCGTGCCAGGCAGCAAACGGCACGTGTACATCGCCCCGGTACAGGCCACAGGTGCTCACCAGAGCCACCGTCGCCTCCGAAAGCGGCTTGGTCAACGGAGACCACGGTGCCGAGTCGTTAACAACCCAATTGAAACCGGGATGCCAGTGTTCACGAATGCGCGCCTGCGCGGCCTCCAGCTTTGTGGTCAACATGCAATACCTCGACTACGTGAGCCGGATGGTCTGCTTCGATTGGGCGAACTGCGCTTCCAACTCAGCACGCCGGTCGGCGGCAGCGCGTCGACCCTCTTCCATCACCACTTGCGCGCGCTCGCGCATCTTCTGCTGTAGATCGCTGCCCGACTGCGGCGCAAGCAATAGCCCGGCAACCCCGCCGATGACTGCGCCGACCAGAAACCCACCCAGGAAATCGATCACATCGTCCATGGTTGCTCCTCCGTTCTGTGCATAGAAACGTCTCATCAACAAAGATGGCGCGAGTATAGCACACGGGTCGAAGAGTACAAAGTGTCCCCACCCACCTGCGCCGCCGAAGGCCTGGGGTTCGAGGGTGATTACAGCGGTGCGATCATATAGAGTTCACCACGTGCGAAGCCCAAACCTTCATAGTAGCGCCGTGTGCCGATGGCTGAGATCACCGCCAGGCGTGCATAACCCGCGGCGTGCGCCCGTGCCTTCGCCTCAGCGATCAAACGGCGGCCGAGGCCGAGATGTTGTGCCTCCCCGTCGCTCTCCGCGCCGATGCGCAGCGCTGGGCCGTAGACATGCACCTCTCGAATCATCGCGGCGCCGGTAATCTCAGGGATCTCATCCCAGACCTTCGAGGTCTCGTGTAGGGGCAGCGCCAACCGCAGGAAGCCCGCGAGCCGACCATCAACCGTCTCATAACTGATGAACTGCTCCAGGCTTTCTTGTGTTTCATACGTGTGGACAACCTGGTGCAGGTCATCTTCCGTCACGACATCCGCGCGCACTTCCCGGCAACGGATGCAGCGGCAGACCTGGCCGCGTTGGGCGAGGCGTTCATGCACCAATTGCCGCAGATTGGAGCTCTTAACCCCGGCTACAATATCATCCGCCGGAATATCACGAAAGACCCGATTGACGCGGCAATACGCTGGGATGGTCGCCTTGCAGTCAGCCACCAAATCCACAAGCTCATCGTCTGTGTAAGGCCGGTACTCGCCTCCCTGCCAGAGCCGATACAACTCAGTGCCCTCGATAATTGAGCATGGGTAGATCTTGAGCTCATCAGGCCGCAACGCAACATCTGACCAGAGGCGGGCGAAATCCACTCGGTCGGATTCCGGCGTTGCACCGAAGAGGTTTGGCATCCAATGGATGTGTACTTTGAACCCGGCGGCGCGCAGCAAGCTGACCGCCCGCCGCACCGCCTCCACGTCATGCCCGCGCTGATTGAGCGTCAGCACGCGATCGTCCAGGCTTTGCACGCCGAGCTGCACCTTGGTGACACCCAGCCAGCGCAGATGTCGGATTTCGGCAGGTGTCACCCAGTCCGGCCGCGTTTCGATCACCAGTCCGACATTGCGGTGGCGCGCCGTTTCGTTGCGTGCCTGGGCTTCACCCAGAGAGGTTGATGACCCGGTCTGATCGTCACGTGCCGGCCCCGCCTCCACCGCGCCGGGTGATCGGAATGCAACATCACCAGCGTCCGCAACGCTTTCATTCAGAGCGTCGAGGCAACGCTGGACGAACCACTCGCGATAATGTCGGGAATACGCGCTCCACGTACCACCCAAGATCAGCAACTCGACCTTGTCCACCACATGACCCATCGCCTCGAAGGCTGCTAACCGGGTTCGCACCTGCAGGTAGGGGTCAAAGCCGCACTGCGCCGCGCGCCGCGCGCCCGGCTCGTTCGGCAGATAGCTCTTGGGCATCCCTTCCGCGTCCGGGCAAAAGATGCAGCGCCCAGGGCAACCCGCGGGCTCCGTCAACACCGTTACGGGCGCAACACCGGACGATGTCCGTATCGGTTTCATCTGCAACCGGCGCAGCACGGCGCGCTCGAACGGCAAGACGCCGCGCGCGGTCAATTGCTGATACCCCTTGATCAATTCGATCTTGGAAAAGTAACCGGTCTCGACAATGCCCGATCCGCCGGCGACCTTGCCATCGCGTGGCCGCCGTGCTAAGATGCGCTGCAGGGCGTCGGAGTCCCAAAGCTCTGCGCGCCGAATGTCGTCAAAGATCGTCAGCAGTACTTCTTGATGCCTGACCGCGTCGAACTCATGGCCGCGCGGCCGCCAGGCGCGTTCGTTGGTCCTGGCGGTGCCAGAATCACTCTTTGCCTGCGACCCGCCAGCAGTT
>Ga0105097_10000946_pt1 | contig 13624 bp, 7 predicted proteins | sample PPLLak12cMay2015_FD_87035 | JGI IMG/M metagenome (GOLD analysis project Ga0105097, IMG submission 87035) | Freshwater sediment microbial communities from Prairie Pothole Lake near Jamestown, North Dakota, USA - PPLs Lake P7 Core (1) Depth... | ecosystem: Environmental > Aquatic > Freshwater >... | reverse complement strand
GGATCTGAGGGATCTACCGGATCTGCTGGAACACTCGGAGCAACCGAAGGAGTCGGAGTCCCCGCCAGTGCCGCTGTAACTCCTGCTGCTCAAAGTGAGCTAGACAAAACCGTCTTTCGACGGAGAGTGCTAGGTTTGTTGTCAGGCAAGACTGAAACAACTAAGCAAGAAGATACGTTGTTGGCAAGTCTTCCCAAAGACTTGGTGAGTGCATACATCGAATCTCTTGGTGCAGCTACAGGTCTTCGTGAAGCAGAAGATTTGCTGGATGATGTAGCTTTAGCAGAACTGACGCAATCTACTGCTGAAAGACAGCAGGCTCTAGGGCCTAAGATCAAAGAGCTATACGCTGCTATTGATGCACTGTCTACTAAGACTCAGCAGAGTCAGGAGCCTACCGGCTCTCTTGTGAGTAACGATAACAATCAAGCTACTCAACCGAACTCTATAGAGCCTGATAAGACTGTACCACCTGTGTCAACAGAGACTGTTGTTCCTGTGACACAGACTACAGAAGAAAGCGTTGCTTCTGAAGAGACGACTGAAGCTCCTAGAGCAGCAGGGTCTATTTCAACCGCTTCGGTAAGGTCCCCGGAGGGGACCTCCTATGAGTTGAAGAACCTGCTTGCAGACTATGTAAAGCAGAGTGCAGGAGACAAGGAAGGAACCAACCGCAGACCGTTGGTAGCGGTGAAGGACTTCATGAGTTCGGTCTATAACAAGACTGTTCCTCTCACTGACTTCCTAGATACGAAGCTCAGTGATGCACAACGAGAAGCTGTGCATGGATTCTTCAAGACAGCTAAGGCTTGGCAGACAAAGCTGCGTCAAGCACTGCCTGCTGTAGAAAAGTTGAAGTACTTCCACTATCAAGACATGATGCAGTTCATGTTGAGGGAAGATGGTTCCATTGATGAGAACGTGGAAATTGCTATCTCCTACGCTGCATTCGGTTGGCTGGGAGAAGCAGCCACCAAGCCCAGGCTTCTGACCAAAGACAATGCAAATGCATTGCGTGGACGGAAAAAGGGAGAGTACTTCCCCAGGCGTGAATATGAGATGGTCAATGAGTTTGTAGGCTATCGCCATACGATCATTGACTCTCTGGGTCAGCGAGTTATGGATGCCTTGGGTATGAAATCTCTGCCTGATACTCCCCAGGATCTGATGCCCAGGCTACAGACTGCCTTGGGTATGCACGCACTCAAGGTGCTTGAAGATCAAGGGCTGATCATCAACAAGACTCTGAGTGGTACCGAGGTACGGGATATCCGTGAAGCTGGATTGCCTGACTGGAAGATCGAGAAGTTCCGTGAGAAGAATCCCACGAATACTTCCCTGCCCCATGAGTTCTACAAACTGCCCTGGATCCAAAATAAGGAATCCAAGAAGTTTGAGTTGACTCCGGGTGTGCAAGCGATCTTGAACATGAATAAGGGTACTCAAGACATCTTGAGTAAGTTGTTCGGTGTGACGTCAGGGATCAAGTTCCCCTCGTTTAGTCCCATCACCAAGGGGCAGAAGACTGCCAAGGGATCCAAGCAAGGTGTGCCTCAGGAGATCGAGAAGACCGTCCTGAAGAACCAAGCTCACGCACGCAGGGTGCGTAGGGATCTGGTCACCATGTTCGGGATGTTCAATGACAACGACATCGATGCAATGATCGGTGTGATTCCCGTCACCGATGAGCGAGTGCATGTCAATAATCGCAAGAGCCTGGAAGCCAAGAACGATGGGTTGAGGCGTGAGTACGCCCTCTTCCAAGAGTTCGTGCAGGACCACCTTGCTATGCAGGACAAGGGCCTGGATACGGACTTCTTCCTTGAGTTCTCTGTGTGGGTCCAGCAACGTGTCGGGGTAGCTACCAATGGTGTCAATCCGCAGACGAGCAAGATCGTCCGTCATCTGATTGGCTCGCCTTCATGGGAATCGGAGATCGACTCCACTAATATGGATGGATTCTTCCTACGGGTAGCTGAAGGTCTGGGAGTCAAGACCGAGCGGGCAGATAACTCCGTGTCTGTGGTTGAGGTCAAAGAGACTCTCAAGGATCCTGTCTATACAGCAGGCATCGCTGCCCTGCGCAAGGCTCTGGTAGCCGAGCAAGAGCTGACCCCGGAAGAGCAAGCCAACGTCAGGGATGCTGTGCTCAAGGGTGGAGCCAATATGCATTCATTGGATGCATTGAGTGCAGTAGCCTACCAACAGGCAGCTGCAGAGACTGCCAATGGTCAGCCCTACAAATTCAAGTCCCAGCTCATGGGTGAGGTCGATGGTGTGGCCAACGGCACCATGCTGAACCATATGTTGTTTGGAGCCAAGGGAACACCGGAAGAGCTGCAAACCTTCATGGACAAGGGTGGCTTCTTTGCCAAGGATGGTAAGTACACCCAGTACAACCAATACCGTGGAACGCTGGGCAACCTGGATATCTACGAAGGGATTGCCCATACTTTGCATGTCAAAGCTCAGAGTTTCATGAAGACTGCCTCGACAGAGATGGCTGGGCAGATGGCAAGCATCTGGGCCATTGCTGGAGACATCGTTAAGAACCAGAAGGTCACTAAGGCAGGCAGACTTGTGATCAAGGATGCAACCAACCCTCTGTCCTTCGGTGCCGGTATGGCCAAGGTCAAGCAAGGAATGGCCGATGCCTTCATGGATACGGTGTATGGTGGTTTCGAGAAGCTCGCTGCCCAGAAGCTGGACAGTGAGACTCCCCCGACCCAGGCACAGATTGATGCCTACGTGGATCATGTGAATTCCCTGATTCCTGACTATGCCAAAAAGTTCAGGATCCCCGCTGGCAGGCCCATTGAGTTCTACATGAATGACACCCTTGCCTCCATTGCGGAGAAGGGAATCATGGACACCTACATGAACACTGTGGGTGCGGTGATTGAGGAAGTAATGTCCGCAGAATTTGCAGTTTTTCTGACACGAAGGGATACCTTCAACGAAGGTGCCCGTGACACGTACTTCCTCTACGAGGCTGTGTACAAGGGTGAGCGTGAAGCCTTCATCGCTGAGCTGATCGCCAAGAAAGAGATTCCGGTCAATGACAAGAAGCGGCCCATTGCTGATCTGACCAAGCTCCAGGAACAGGAGCTTGAGAAGCGGTTGAAGGGGATTGCTCCCATCATCCGTACTGCCTCGTCCAAGCGGGATGTGAAGCCTGATGGCTCACCTGCCACTGGTCGAGCTTCTGGTCTGTTGATGGCGAAGCAGGAACACAAGCAGAACGCTGATCCTGTCTACACCAACAAGACCAAGTTCAGCACGCCACTCCAGAATGGCAAGTCTTCTGCCAACTTGCGTGGACAGGCCACGATCATGTCTGACCCGAGTGTGGCCATGGCTTCTGCCGAGACTCACTCGACTGACAGTGCGATCTCGCACATGACCCAGTGGGTGATGGATGTGCTGAACATCCACGATGCCAACGGTGCTGGTATCAACCAGATGGAAGATGTGGCCAAGCTGCTGAACAAGCACACTTGGGAATACCTCGTTGAGCACTCTCCCCTGGCTGAGGTCTACCAGAGCCAGTCGGTGGTGATCCGTGGCGTTGCCCGGATGTTGCGTGATGGGAAGATGTCTCCCCAGGCACAAGCTAATCTCAGAAAGCTGCTTGAATCCAAGAATGCAATACTGGCTTCTCTGATCAAGCTGAAGCGTTCGGCTTACCAAGCTGACAAGACCAAGCTTGAAATGATGGTGAAGCTTGGCTTCGTGGATCAGTATGCATTCCAAGGTGGTAACTTCAAGGTTACCGAGAAAGACACTGCCTACGCACAGAAGCTGCTGGATGGGCTGACTGAAGACATTACTGCCAACGAGCTGGAAGCGATCAACTTCATCGGTGAAGCGTTGTTCTCCGAGACTGGTGCCAAGGTGGTTGCCAAGCCTGTCGCTGCTCCTGCTCCGGTTGAGGCAGTCGATACTGCAGTCACCGAGGAAGGTGAGATCGATGAGGGTGCGGAGGATGAGGCTCCGGTGCCTACGACCAGTGTATTTGGTTTACTGGGTAAGCCGGTGATCAAGTCCAATGATGGGCTGGTTCGGTACTTCAAGCAGAACCCCAAGGCACCAGCCAAAGCTGTGTTGAAGATGCTGGCTGATCGTCTGACCAACAAGTACAAGCTTGCGACCGTCGAAGGCAAGAGGGATCTCCAGATGGAGATGTATGTCCTCAATCGAGTTTTGAATTCGATTGGTGAAGATGTGCAGGTGGTCTATGTGACTCCCTCTACTCCTGCTGATCAAGTCAAGGGCAGGCCAGAGGGTCCGTCCAGAGGTTGGTTCAGCTTCAATGAAAGCGGATCGATCCAAGAGATCTATGTGCTCAGTGATGAGTTCGTTGACTCAGGTCTGACGGATGAATTGCTGCGGCATGAGCTGACTCACGCTACCCTGGCTCGATTGATCAAGGAAGGCAAGCCAGAGGTTCAGCCTTTCATCGCTGAGCTTGAACAGCTGCTCAAGAACGCACGGATCTATGTGAAGAGCTTGTCTGTCCAGGATCAAAACAAGTTTGCTCCTGCACTGAAAGATGTTCAAGAGTTCGTGGCTTGGGGTATGACTAGCCGGTACTTCCAAACAGAAGTACTGAACAACATCACTACTACTCCCAAGACCAAAAAGCTTGATCTGGTTAAGGGGATGAAACGCTTCATCGATGCGCTTGTTGGGATCTTGTTTGCTGGTTCAGATAAGTCCAATGCAGAGATTGGTCGTAATGGCATGACCATCATGATCAACAACGCTACTGCTCTGTTTGCCCAAGCAGCACAGAACAAGGGCACACCAACCGAAGGTAGTACAGACGTTAATACGTTGAGCATGGCTCTGCCCAGCAATACCTACAGCACCATGGATGTGCTTGAGGCTCTGGGTGGTCTGTCGGTGAATCCAGTGAACCCTGTCTTCAAGCAGCATCTGCAAGAGCTGCTGGGTGAGGTGGTGGACAGTCTGTATGGCCCATGGGGTTCCTTCAAGGAAGCCCTGATGAAGAACACTGCCCTGTCTCCGATGGGTGTGTTCATGCAGGCCATGAGTACGGGTGTGGCTCCCTTTGCTTCAGAGGTCCTGGCTTCGCCTTGGGTGATCAGTGCTCAGGAAGCATTCGTTGTCGAGCAGGTGGAAGCCACGGTGCAGGCTGCACTGAAGGACCCTGCCCTGTCGGCTCAGGTCTACAAGGAGCTTTCCAAGCTGTACACCGAAGCACGCCAGACGATCAAGGTCAGTGATTTCCACGGACCCAACGCTACGCAGACAGAGAAGGACGTCGCTCAGAAGCAGTATGACTTCGTGTTCAATCCTCCCGAGTCGATCACGCATCGCTCTGCTTACTTGGCTCGATTTGCTGCACTGGGTCTGGCGCACCAAGGCTTCAACCAGAAGTTGAAGTTCAACACCCTGGTTCAATCCAAGCGGGTGCAGGATGGCAAGACCATTGCTGACAAGGTTCAGATCGTCTTCGAGAAGATTCTGGCCTACTTCAGCGAGAAGGTCCTGAAGACCTACAAGGGTCAACCGGCAGACGAGAAGCTGCTGACCTTGGTTCGCCATGTGGCCACGGCAGAGGCCAAACGGTTGTATGACCTGGATCGGCAAGCCAACGAGAAGAGCTTGATGGATCCCCTTGCTGAGGGGATCGGCAAGTTCGCCCAGGATGTCAAGGACAAGGCGGTGGACGTCGCCAGCTCCAACATGTTCAAGAACAGCTCCAGAGGGGTTGTACGGGGTGTTTCTGGGGCTCTGCGTATCCTGGCAGAGGATCATGTGGATACGGACATGGCGGCCCTACAGGACATGCGTGACAAGCAGACCAAGGGCCAGCTCGGCTTGGCAGCAAATCTGCTGACCCAGCTCCGTGGGCATCCCAAGAAATTCCTGGAGCTGCTCCGTCTGGCCAAGCGTGACAGCGAGAGCCGACGCAAGACGATCATTACCCAGACAGCCAAGTTCGCTCTTGAAACTTTCAAGGACAAGGGTGAGAACCTGACGGATACAGCCAAGGCTGGCATCACGGCAGTCTTCATGCGGACGGGTCTGTTCAATCTGGTGGACAAGTTCACCCTGGCTGAGATCGAGACTTTCGTCTCCGATGACAAGGCCCTGGATGGAGCCATCACGACCTACGAGAATCAACTCCTGAACTTCGGTTCTGCTCAGAATTACTTCATCAAGCAAGCGAAGGGACTGGGGTTCTACAAGTCAACGGGTGGCATCGTGGTTGCTCAAGGGCAACTCATGAATGCTCATGCCATTGCTCATGAGATCGAGTCTGGCACTCCCAGCAAGCTGACTGCTTTGCAGCGTGTCAAGGCTACGGCTACCCTGAAGGTGCTGATCTCTCTGTACGCACTGCGCTATGCGGACAGTGCCCACAGGGACCAAGCCAAGGAAGTGATGCGTACCGAGAACAACCGTACCGATGGGAACGGCATCGAGTACGTGATGCGGCAGCACAAGGCTTTCGAGAAGGATTCCCTGGTTCGGTTGTTCCATGGCAACCCTGCTCTGATGATGCATGGCTATACCCCGGAAATCTACAACCCCTATACCGAGGTTGTGACGGCTAACTTTGAAGAGGGCAAGGCCCTCATGGATCTGGGCTACAAGAAGTCTCATGCACTGCCCAGGGATCCTTCTGATCCTGATACGGAAGTGCAGCATTTCTATGTACTCAAGGATGGTGGATTGAATCCCCATACCACGGGCAGCGTGAACTACTCAAGCCAACAAGGCAAAGGCAGTCAAATCCATAGCGGAAGGCACACCCCCAACAACGCATTCCTACAAGCGATGATCAACAGTCGCAAGCGGTCTACGAGTGGTGAGTTGTACCTTCCTGATCCGACATGGGATCCTGTCAAGGTGGGTAAGCGGTACATGGCTCCTGTCATCAATGAAGCTGGAGAGTTTGCTAACTGGCGTTATCTGATGCATGAGAGCACCAAGGACGATGTACTGCAGCGCAACAGTCGCTTCGATCAAGTGATGGGTGTCTATGCTGGCTCCATCTATGACAAGGCCAATGTTCGGGACCAGAACAAGACAGTCTTTGAAGCACTGAAGGAACAGTACGACACAGACTTCGCTATCAAGTCGGATGCCTATCTGATGGTTGGTCCTGACAGTCCTGATCCACAGCTCCGAGAGATCTGGAATCTGCTGCCTCCCGAGAGTCGGGCCGATGCACGGAGGATCTTCGGCAGGGATGCGATCTGGATCCATAACCAAGCCCTGGATATCGTCTTCGGTTACCGGAAGATCTCTCTGGCTGATAGCTTCAAGAGTGCCAACAAGGAGCGGGATCGCAATAAGTTGCTGGGTCTGCCTACGGATATTCAATCCCTGGAGAGCATCAACCAAATCGAGAAGCTCATGGTCGGGCTCCTGGAATGGGCACTGACCAGCTACGCCAGGACCGGCCTGGGCAAGACGGAAGAAGAAGCAGAACGCTATGCCCGCAAGGCAGCGGTCCTGGTCACCAAGAGTGAGCGTGGATGGCAGACCCTGGTGGGTATGGCCAAGGACAATATCGTGGTGAAGTCCTATGTGGTCATGCAGGACAACATCTTGAGTAACGTATCCATGCTCGTCCTGTCGGGTGTGCCGATCAAGGATATCGTCAAGCACCATCTGATTGCTCTTCGTGCTGCTACCCAGCATCGCAAGGACAGTGAGGAACTGCTTCGCCTGGAACAACGCTTCGAGGCTGGCTATACCCAAGGGGAAGACAAAGACATCCAGCAGAGCATCGCTAGGCTCAAGGATTCCTTGGCTCGCAATCCTGTGTCTGCCCTGATCAATGAAGGCTTGATGCCTACCATTGTGGAAGACCTGGCTGCGGACGATGAATCAGATCCGTATGCCTACAAGAGCATCCTGAATCGGAAGCTTGAGGAAATGACGGATCGCTTGCCTGGTGCTTTGAAGACCGTGGGTAAGACGGTGCTCATGACGCACGACACCATGGCATACCAAGGCTTGAGCCGGATCACGCAGTTGTCTGACTTCGTGGCTCGGTACACCTTGTACCAGCACAACGTCACCAAGAAGAATCCGATGAGTCATTCGGAAGCGATCCAAGATGCAAGCGAGGCATTCGTCAACTACGATGTGCCTCTGCACCGGACTCATCAATTCCTGGAAGACATGGGTTTGATCATGTTCTCAAAGTACGCCTTGCATATTCAGCGGGTACTGATCAAACTGGCCAAGGAACATCCTGCTCGGGTATTCAGTACGATCCTTTTGGGAAATTTTGTGAGCTTAGGTCCCATCGTTCTAGATGGTTCAGCGTTCAACAGGTTCGGGAATAACCCGATCACCAGTGGAGCATTTAAGTACCTTGGTACATTGGATGACTTGGCTACTGTTCGTAGCGCCCTGTCTCTCGTCAAGTAAACACAACGAAAGCACACTACCCGCAAAGGTAATGTGCTTTTAGTTATGTCCTCGTCTCTCCGAGGTGTCAAGCCGTTCTATTGCCTTCTGGTCCCAGGCTTTCTCTCACCGCGATTACGGCCATGCAACTTGCGCCAGCCTACTCCTGGGGAGGGTTGTGCTGGATTCGTCTCCACGTTCTGGCATTCCTACCAGTTGTTCCCCAACGAAAAATTAGGCCCAGTCTTTCCTGGGTGTCATCAGTCTCGCACCTGAATGCGCCCATACCTTGGCGTGCTGGTTCCCAGTCTTTCCTGAGTGTCATCGGATCGAGAATTATCTACGAGTCTCTTTGTGATCTGGGCTGGGTTCCATACCTTCCTTGATAAGAAAGGCAAGGAACCCAACTAGCATTGCTCCCCGGAAAATGATTCCGACGAGCAGACCAATGGCGACCAGTAGTAGACCACCCCCCAGTATCACGGCGAGTACGAATAGGGCGGCTATGGTATAGCCAGTCCATTTCAGTACTTCCATGCCTCGTTGTTACGAGAAGAGGCTGGTGGTCTTCGAGGGAGCGTCAACAGGAACTTCTTCAGTGGATGCTGCTGCGGTAGGGGTTTCAGATTCCTGAACCAGTGCCACTACCTTGCTAACAGTAATAGCTGGAACAGGGTCCTCGGCATCGGTGTAGCCGGGAATGTCCATGTCCTGGATCTGCAATTCTGCAGAGAGACCTGTACCTTTCCGACCAGCAGTGAAGGAAATCGAGACTTGCTTGGTAGCCAGACTGATACCTTTCCCTTCGATGTACTGCTTCAGTGCCTCGACGATTTCGTTCTGCGAAAGGTGAATTTGCATATCTTCCATAAGGTTATGCTGCCGCCATGAGCGGTAGCATTTGTTGGAACGCATGTGTTGCCATCCCTGCGTAAATGGCAGCAACAGCATCTGCTTGGTGTTCGGCTTTTGCCTCACTCACCAGTAAGTTGCCGTGCTGTGTGTATGTGGGCCAACTGGCCTCGGGGTGTTTAGCCATCGCCCACGCGATCATCTCTTGCTTGGTTGCAGTCTTCTTTCCAGCCCCAGCGAGTTTGACTTCAGTAGGAGTGACCTCGAAAAAGGGGACATTGTTGGCTCTCAATGCTCCAAGGACGCCCACGCAGACTCCATAGGATGCCATAGCTCTAGCCGACTGGCTACCTACAGGAACTTCTACGAAGACTGCGTGAGCGCCCTCAGCTGCGGCCATGGCTCCCTTGTAGAGCTGGTAGCCAGACTCCAGATCGAGACTGTTCTGACGGACCTGTTTACCCTTGGATAATTCTGGGTTGGTCACTGCAAGTCGCGTGATCGTTAGAGTCCTGGTGTCCAGGTCATAGGTGCCGATAGCCAAACCCCAATTTCTTAGGGATGGATCTTGTCCACAGACTGTGATAGTGCGAGAGCCTGTGTCGAAGAATCCCCTAGTTGATCGACCGGGGATCGTCATCTTCGGATTCAAAGCCGAAAGGCAATGCACCCAGCTCCATCAGAGCCAGCTTGAGCCCCAATTGGAAACCTTTGTACATGGGTCCTTCTAGGGTAAAACCCTTGCCGTCTTCTGCTTCTACGACTACGCCCTCAGGGACGTTGATCATGTGCTGCAGGGTGTCCACACGGTTGGTGTGCCACCTGACGAGTAGCTCGATGAAGTGATCCATCCCCTCAACCTGCACAAGATCGTGCGTGACAGATGAGTCTTCTTTGGCGGCTACGGTCATTGAGTTCCTTCGTGCAGTTGATCCTTCAGACGGAATCCAAGCAGAGGCCAGATCTTCTGGACTGCATTGGCTCGGGCAACACGTTGTCCGATCTCAGCATCGAAGTTCTCAGGGCTGGCGCAAGCACTCTCACCTGTGACAGTGAAGCCATTCCTCAGAACTAGAACACAAAAAGTCAATAGATCCAGAGATTCCTCGTAGTCATACGAGAGAGTAAATGGCTGGGCTGCACCAAGAATGCCGTCACCACCAGTGAAGTAATACTCACTCATGATGGCATCCTCAATATCACCAGGAGTGACACGCGGAGCATCTAGATGTTTGGCTTGGATCAGTCGTTCAATACCTGGATCGCTGATATCTGGGCTGTTGATGTGGTGCATGGTTTCCTTGTGGACCCGCCTCTCACGGGATCGGATGTTTCGTAGGTTGTACCAACATCTAAGTGCAATCGGATCGATGATCAGGCGAAGAGGCTCGTCGTCGGCTTCTTGGTGCCAATGGCACCACCCATGGCAGCACCCTTGGGAATGCCTGCCACACCGGCTGCAGCACCCTTGGAGCGGTCCTTCGTCTTGCCTGCCCACTTGGTAACCCAAGTGTCGGCAAAGCTGGCTTCCTCGGCCTGAGCACGGATCTCGGCAGTCGTCATCCGGTCCTTCGCACGGAAGAGCTTGTCGATCTCGTTCTCATCACGGGTTTCACCCGTGGGCATGTAGAAGCCAGCATCGTTCTTCTGGGTCTTGTCCACGGTCTGCTTGATCAAGCCGACCAGGATCTCCTTGCCGAGCAGATCCGTCAGGACCTCGACCTTTGTGGGAACCTCTGCCTTCGCCTCAGGCGAGTAGACGTTGACCACTTTGGTTTCGGTATCCAGCTGCGAGATCTCCTTACCGACCGTCAGCAGCGCAAGGCTGTTGGCGTGGTTGAAGCCGGGAAGATAGTGTTTCTGACCATCCTTCTCGTAGTAGTTCTTGCCTCCTTTGGCAGTGCCAGAAGTCATCCACAAGGTTTGACGAATATCACGACCCGCATCGGTCTTCAGGGTCAGCACCAGACCCATGGCACCACCTGCCGATTTGGTCAGGTAAGCCAGAGCGATGGTGGCGGCATACAGACCCGATTCGAGCGGGCCACTGGTACCGACGTAATCCTTTTCGTCAGGGATCGATGCATCGGTGGACAGGTTAGAGAGCAGAGACATGGTTTTTTCCTTTGGTTCGTGTTGTTGAGTACTGCCTTTGTTTAGGCGTAGTACTCCTTGAGTCGGTTAAGAACGAGTTGCATGTTGTTATCAATGAAGGTTTCCTTCGTTGAGAACAGTCCAAGCGGACCACGGAGACGTTCATTGACCGTCTCTTTGGTGATCTTCGTTTGGTAGACATACTTGAAGCCCAGAGCTTCTTCTTCAGGGGTGACCGTCAGCAATGGTGAGCCGTACTCTTTCAATGCTTTCAGATTCACCTTCTTTGAAGCGATGACGACACTGAAGTAAGACTCCAGTCCGTTGTTCTTCAAAGAACCCTTCACAGGGACTTTTGTCTCCATCAGCATCTCGGACTCATTGAGAGTGTCCGAAGTGTGTGCCGTGAAGATGACACTCTTGGTGGACTTGGCCACGTTCTGTTGCATCAGGTTCTTGAAGTACTGAGCAAAGTCTCCCCATGCTTTCATTCCATTGGTGGAAGGAAGTACGTAGACACTCTCGTACATGTCCAAGAGGTAAGTCAGGCTGTCCACGACGATGGTGTGAACATCCGGCATCTTCTCTGCAGCATCGAATGCTTCGATGACTTGGAGCGGATCCGTAATGGTGAACTGCTTGAACTTGGTCTTGAATGGAAGTCGTTTGCCTGCTTCACAGTTGAGATACATCACTCCCTCCGGGAGTTCTAACCCCATCAATGAAGCTGACTTTCCAGTAGCTGATTTACCGCACAGCAACACCAGATGGTCGTTGGTTTCGTTCATGTATTTCCTTGTTTTTAGAGTGTTCAGAGAAGGGCGAGGAACGCCCCTCCCCGATCCACAACCTACGGACGTTGAGCCAGAGTCTTGGCTACGGTCACCATGATGGTTCCCATGACTTCCGACTCATCGAGCTTGTCCGCGATCTTGTTGTTCAAGGTCATGACTCGTTGGCGAATGCCCTCGAAATCAAATCCCCCATCCAACAGGATCAACGCATACCGCAGGAGCATGTTGTTGCGATTGCCGTCACCGATATGGTTGATGATCCAACGCTCCAGGTTGTCCATGGATTGCTGGGAGTTCATCAGTTCCTTGCGCTCTTCGTTCTTGCTGGTCTTCGGGATGAAGGGCAATGCGTCGAGCAGTTCACCATCGTTGTACTCGTAGGTGCCGTTGTGAGACAGCCACTTGCGAGAGCGTTGATTGGTTCCGGTATCCACTTCAAAGGGCAACCATTGATACAGGTTGCTCATGAACTCCTTGTAGTCCTTGGCATCCATGCTCAGCTCGTAGTTGAGCGGCAGGATGATTCGGAAGCGGTTCTCGTCAGGGGTATGACGCTTGGTGGTGTAGATGAGGAACTTGTAGTTCTTCAGGAGCAGCTTTGCAGTGCTGATGTTTACACCACCATCGACGTCGATCACAGCGAGGTTGAACCCAGGAATGCAGTTCTCTTCGTTGCGATAGCCACCATTGAGGTGGTGAGCTACCCAATGCAGTCCATCCGTCTGGGTCAGCTTGTGCAGCTTGTCAAACGGTGCCTTTTCATTGCGATAGTCAGTCGTCATGTCGGTGCTGTACGAGATCACCATCTCATCCAGATTGGTGTCCTTCAGGGTTTCCCCACGCAGGAACTCAATGCCATCCGAGAATGACTTCTTGATGATGATGTTGTTCTTGTATCCGTAGGCAATGGCCAGGGTAAGCATCTCTGCCTTCTGTCCTTGTGCTCCACGGTAGAACGGGAGATCCTCAACCATGTCGGCTTGAGTGATTTCACGACGCACGGTAGCGATGTACTTCGCCAACTTCACGTAGTTCCGGTCACGGGTCAGCAGTCGGTTGAATGCAGCCCCAGATTCCTCGGCCAGCTTGATGGCGTTGTACAGGTGTGTCTCAGTGAGTTCAGGAGAGCTATCGATGAAGGCATAGGCACCTGCCAGCTTGAGAGCCTTAAAGTAGCGATGCGAGATCTCTGCCTTCTTGATTTCCTCATGCTCTGGGTACTGAGCAGCTTCCTTCTCGCATTTCTGTCGGTACTCAATGAGCAGTAGGCTGGTGTCCAGGCTCACCACCAGACGCTTGTTCACGTTGATGATGTCGGCAAGGTTCTCCAGCTGGTCAGCAAGCTCATCCAGGTACTTGTTGCTGTCCTGGTTCGTGAGCTTGGTGTAGACCTCTAAGGGCGTCTTCTGCAGATCCTCAGAAGAGGCTCTACTCAGACCGAAGAAACAACGCCTTGCGTAGCCTGTTTCCAACATCGAGTACAGCTC
>Ga0105097_10000945_pt1 | contig 13627 bp, 15 predicted proteins | sample PPLLak12cMay2015_FD_87035 | JGI IMG/M metagenome (GOLD analysis project Ga0105097, IMG submission 87035) | Freshwater sediment microbial communities from Prairie Pothole Lake near Jamestown, North Dakota, USA - PPLs Lake P7 Core (1) Depth... | ecosystem: Environmental > Aquatic > Freshwater >... | reverse complement strand
TTAAAACGGGCTGCAAAAGTACACCCATTTTTTTAATGTGCAAGCTTTTTATAAAAAAATTATTAACTCGCAAAAAAGAGGGCAGCAAAGATAATAAAAAAAAATTCGCCACCCAATTATATTTCAGATTTTTTTCAAGAACGATTTGTTAAAAGCGGGTGCAAAGATAGAGTTTATTAAATTTAAAAAACAAGTCTTTTGAAAATATTTTTAATTTCTTTTTTAAGTGCCTGTTTTTGAATTGATATACTTAAGGAAATTGTTTTACATTTGCTTTTTTCTTCGAGAAGTTGGTATGTTAATCCTTCTCTCACCAGGAAGGTTTTTATAATAAACTCCATAAATCGAAGTTAGTTTTGTTGAGTAATCAATTCGTAATAACATGATGAAATATTCGGGTCATATTGCTAAGATCTTTTTCCTGATTCTAATTTTTTCGTTGGTTCATAGAACATTGGCTCAGCAGAATAACAGAGAAATAAAAGATAAAAAGACTTTTATCGACAGAGTTTCAATTGGGGGAGCGTTGGGTTTTGGATTTGGCAGTAATTCAATCTTAGTGGATGTATCACCGATAATAGGATATTCTTTAACCGATAACTTTGTTGTTGGTCTTGGATTAACATACAAATACTATCAATTGAATGATTACTATTTAAAATTAGAGGATGGGTCCCTAAAGGATTTGAAAAATAATATCTATGGGGGAAGCGTCTTTGCAAGATATTTTTTAACAGGAATAGGAATCCCCGTGATCGAGAATATGTTTTTACACGCAGAAGTCGAACCCTTGATCTTTACAAATGACTACAAGCTTATGCCTTATAACCAGGGAGATTTTATCGATGCATATGGCAATTATTACATAAATGAAAACGAACAATTAACTATTACCAGTTATTTCCTTGGCGGTGGCTTAAGACAAATGATTACTGACCGATCCTATCTTTATATTGAAGTCCTTTGGAACTTTAATGAGGAGCTTTATTCACCCTATTCTAACCCGAGAATCAGAATAGGATTTGCAGCTGGGTTTTAATATTTAGCTTTCTTTAGGTATTCTCTTTAACACCTCAATCGTTAAATCCCAGAATTTCGAGACACTATTGATCTCAAGTCTTTCATCCGGAGAATGGGCACCTTTGATAGTTGGACCAAAGGATATCATATCCATTGACGGATACACATGCCCAATCAGTCCACATTCCAATCCTGCATGAATGGCTTTTACCTGAGGTTCATTTTTAAAAAGATCGACATAGGCTTTCCTCGTAATTTCAACTATCTCGGAGTTTGAATTGGGTTTCCAACCCGGATATCCATCAGAATGTTTAATATCTGCTCCGGCAAGTTTAAAAACACTTGCTGCCATGTTACAAATATCTTCCTTGGCCGATTCAACCGAACTTCTCTGACTGGTGGAGATTGTAATTACATTGTCTTTAATTTTTATCGAAGCCAGGTTGGTGGATGTTTCAACAAAGTTTGGAATGTCAGCCGACCATGCAATAACTCCATGGGGGCAAGCGTAAATTGAATTAATCAGTTTATGATGGGTTTCGATATCGATAAGAAATTCCGGCTTTTTGGCTTCTTCTATAATAATCTTCAAATCCGGTTCAGTTACCTTGTATTCTTCCTTTGCTATTGAATTGAAATGTTTAACAAAATCAATTAATGATGTTGCATTCCCTGATGGCACGCATGCAGCAGCAAATGCTTCTCGCGCTATAGCATTTCTCAAATTACCACCATCAATATGAGATATTCTGAGGCCGAAATCTTTTGTCGATTGCCATAAAATCCGGTTAAGCAGTTTATTGGCGTTGGCCCTGCCTTTATGAATGTCGTCTCCGGAATGACCACCAGTAAGACCTGAAACCTTTATAGTAAAAAACTCGACGGAATCAGGAACCTTATCCTTATTAAACATCAAACTGACAACCGTATCTTTACCACCTGCGCACCCAATAAAAAGCTCGCCTTCGTCTTCCGAATCAAGATTTAATAAGATTTCACTTTTCAAAAATCCAAACTTTAGACCGTTGGCTCCTGTTAAGCCGGTTTCTTCATCCACGGTGAATAAGCATTCAATTGGGCCATGATGTATATCTGTGGCCTCCAAAATGGCCAATTGAGCAGCTATTCCAATACCATCGTCGGCACCAAGCGTTGTTCCTTTTGATTTTATCCATCCATTATCAATCAATGCCTGTATTGGATCCGTCGTGAAATTAAAATTTAGATCACTGTTTTTTTCACATACCATATCCACATGACTCTGCAATACAACTGATTTTAAATTCTCCATACCCCTTGTGGCAGGTTTTCGAATAAGTATATTTCCTGTTTCGTCCTGCAAAGTTTCGAGATTGTGAAGTTTGCCAAACTCAAAAATATATTTAAGCACTTTCCCCTCATTCTTTGAAGGGCGCGGAATTTTCAATATTTCGCTAAAATAATACCACAATTTTTCCGGATGTAATTTGTTAATCTCGTTTGACATTGTATTAAAATATTTTATGGATACGACTTATTGTTTTAAGTCTTCAAAGATAAAATTTCTTTGATAAATGAGACTCATTGGATAATTTTTAAAATCACGGATAAAAAACGATCGGTAGTGAACTAAGAAAAGAGTGAATACTGGTCAGCTGCAGGGTTTGAAAAGTTCATAAATAAGTTAATACAATATAAAATTTACATGAAAGCTCTCCTTGTTATTATGTATGTATCTTAAAGTTTTTTATGATTGAATTTTAGAATCATCTTTTCATATTTATTTAATCGGATTCATTGTATCTGAAAACTTAAAGATATTCTTCTTTAGGCAAGGCCCTTTCATGGAAGCAACTATCTTAATAACTCAAAGAGGCTTTTACTTTAATATACTATATTGCTTCATTCTCTATCAACCTAGAACTTTCCGATCTCAAAATGAATGGGGATTCTAACCCAAACCTCAACAGGCTTTCCTTCGAATTTTGCGGGTTTAAATCTAACTTTTTTGACAGCTTCAGTCGCGGCTTCATCAAGGCCGGGAATGCTTTTTACTATTTCGGTCTCTATTACCGAACCCGTTTTACTGATCAGCGCTTTCACAATGACCTTACCACTAATATCAGCTTTTTTGGCATCTGCCGGGTAACTGATCTGAATTTTAGAGAGCATTTTAGGTGCTTCATCATAGGGCGTTTGATTAGCTTCGACAACTTTTTCCTGTACAGGCATTATCGATGTTGCTGTGATAAAACCCCAGTTGTCGTCATAATTTATTGCCCAGGCTGCTTCTTTTGGAAAGTACTTGAAGGTTTCAACTATTGTTCCGGCTGGTATCATTTGAATTTGCTCAGAAGATGCGGCAGGGCATCTTCTTAACTGAGTTTCGGATAAGATTTTAGCTTTTTTACCCTCACAGGTATTAATCTCGTATTTATCTGTAAAATTAAACAATCCAAATACCTCATTCTTTATTTCTGTGTTCTCATTTTGGTTTAAAATGGGATTATCAGCCATTTCGTCCTGAGCAAAGATTTTAAATCCATAAACTATAAGAATTGTGAGCGGGGGTAGGATAGCCTTTTTCATCATATTGAATATTTAAGCTATCATTTATACGAATGATATAACAAAAAGGTTTTCAAATAATGGATATTTCTAAAAAGAAATCTTAAGATGATTTAAAAGAAAATATCAGCCATTAAACTCATTAAAGTTAAGGAATCATGACTTTTTAAGCCTGGAAATGGTATCGCCGGGGTTAGATGATGAGAAGATGCTATTGCCGGCAACTAAAATGTCGGCTCCGGCATGAAATAGTTTACCTGCATTTGTTAAATCAACTCCACCATCTACTTCAATTAGTGTTGGTATATTACGGGTTTTAATTAGATTCTTAAGTTTGGTTACTTTTGAATATGTATTCTCGATAAACTTTTGTCCGCCAAATCCCGGATTCACTGACATAAGAAGAACCAGGTCTAAATCATTCAATATGTCTTCCAATACCGAAGTATTTGTATGGGGATTCAGAACGACTCCGGCAGTCATTCCTAATTCTTTGATTGCATAAACCGAACTGTGCAAATGTGTGCAAGCTTCATAATGAATAGTAAGGATATTGGCACCATAGTCCTTAAACCGTTCGAAATACCTTTCTGCCTGAACGATCATTAAGTGAACGTCTAATGGCTTTTTTGCGTACTTATGAATAAATTTCAGGATGGGAAATCCAAAAGAAATATTTGGAACAAATACGCCATCCATAATATCGATATGAAACCAATCTGCCTCACTGGAATTAATCATTTCAATTTCTTCCCTAAGACGTCCAAAGTCGGCTGAAAGCAAAGAAGGAGCAATTAATTTTTTCATAGTATGAAAAATGTAAACCGCATAAAAGTAATAAGAAATTCAAAAACAAAAGAGCGGATTTTTGACCCGCTCTATTGCTAACCTAAAAATGCTTTTAACTGATTACTTCTTGATGTTTGCTTAAGCCTTTTAATAGCTTTTTCTTTGATTTGTCGTACACGCTCCCTTGTTAGCTCATATTTATCAGCTATTTCATCAAGGGAGAGTGGCAGATTGTTGTTTAATCCAAAATGCAAACGGAGTATATCAGCTTCCCTTGCGGTTAAGGTTGAAATTGCTCTTTCAATTTCGATTTTTAGTGAATCATGAATTAATTTTTTTTCAGAATCCGGCAATTCATCACTTCCAATCACATCATAAAGGTTGTTATCTTCATCTGATGATAACGGTGCATCCATAGAAAGATGACGACCGGAATTTCTCATTGAAATTTTAATATCATCTTCATCAACCTCTAATAGCTTAGCAATTTCAGAAGAATTAGGCTCCCTTTCAAATTTCTGCTCCAATTGAGCATATGCTTTATTAATCTTGCTAAGCGCACCAATCCGGTTGAGAGGTAACCTTACTATCCTTGATTGTTCAGCCAATGCCTGCATAATGGATTGCCTGATCCACCAGACGGCATACGATATGAATTTAAATCCCCTGGTTTCGTCAAATCGCTGAGCGGCTTTTATTAATCCAACATTTCCTTCATTAATAATATCCTGCAAACTCAATCCCTGATTCTGGTATTGCTTGGAAACAGAAACGACAAAGCGCAGGTTGGCTTTTGTAAGCCTTTCGAGGGCGCTCCAATCCCCCATTTTAATGCGCTGGGCGAGTGCCACCTCCTCGTCGGCAGTAATCAAACCAACCTTGCTAATTTCATGAAGGTATTTTTCAAGTGATGCAGTATCACGGTTGGTAACCTGCTTTATTATTTTTAGCTGCCGCATAATCCAGATTTAAATAATTAATAATCCTTGCTTCCATTATATTGATGAAAGCCAGGATTAATTTTCTCCCCGGGGTTTTAAATAAAAAAACCTGGAAAGACATTTTTTCCCGGGAAGTATTACGCAGCAATAAATTAAATGTTACAAAGCTTATTGCTTATCTGGCTTGGGAATTAAAACTTTGCGCGAAAGTTTTAATTTACCGGTTCGTCCGTCAATATCGATTAATTTTACTTTGACTTTATCTCCGACATTGAGCAACTCCTCCACTTTATTAATGTGCTTCCAGTCTATCTCCGAAATATGCAGGAGCCCTTCTTTATTTGGCAGGATTTCAACAAAGGCTCCGAAGGCCGTAATATTCTTTACGGTACCGAGATATTCTTCTCCCACCTCAGGCAAAGCAATTATCGCTTTGATTCTGTTTTTAGCTGCTTCAAAGGAAACTTCGTCTGTACAGATAATATCAATAATACCAAATTCGCCAACTTCCTGGATCACGATGGTTGAATTGGTTTCCCTCTGGATTTCCTGAATAACTTTACCACCCGGACCTATCACTGCTCCGATAAATTCTTTTGGAATTGTCATCTTCACAATTCTTGGAACATGAGGCTTATAATCGGCACGTGGTTCGGTAATGGTCTTGGCAATTTCTTTCAATATGTGCAATCGACCTTCTTTCGCTTGCTGAAGCGCCTGAGATAATATTTCATACGACAATCCCTGAACCTTTATATCCATCTGGCACGCAGTAATTCCGTCTTTTGTTCCGGTAACCTTAAAGTCCATATCTCCCAGATGATCTTCATCACCCAAAATATCGGAAAGAATAGCAAATTTATCCGATTTAATATCTGTGATTAATCCCATTGCAATTCCTGAAACAGGCTTTTTAATCTTCACACCGGCATCCATCAATGCAAGTGTTCCGGCACATACCGTAGCCATCGAAGAAGATCCGTTGGATTCAAGAATATCAGATACGATTCTCACCGTATACGGATTATCATCAACTGATGGCATAATTGGTTTTAAAGCCCTAAGCGCCAGATTCCCATGACCAATTTCGCGCCTGCCTGTTCCCCTCATCATTTTCACTTCACCCGTAGAAAAGGGAGGAAAATTGTAATGAAGTATAAAATTGCTTTTCCCTTCAAAAACAGCACCATCTATTGTTTGCTCATCCAGCTTTGTACCGAGTGTTACTGTAGTCAGGGATTGCGTTTCGCCCCTGGTAAAAATTGCTGAACCATGCGCTGCCGGCAAATAATCAACTTCAGACCAAATGGGGCGAATTTCATTTAATTTTCGTCCATCAAGCCTTAACCGCTCATCCAGAACCATTTTGCGCACAGCTTCTTTTTCAACATCGTGATAATACCTTTCAACCAAAGGCTCTTTTACTTCCCTCTCTTCTTCAGGAATTGAATCAATAATTTCCTGTTTAATCAAGTCAAACGCATCTCTTCTTTCTTGTTTTGCAGTTCCTTTTTTAGCAATGGCATAAACTTTATCATAAGTATCTTTCCATATTTTATTTTTTAAATCTTCATCATTTTCCTCATGACAATAAACCCTTTTCACCTTTGATTTTTCAACCATTGCGGCAAGTTCGATCTGAACCTGACATTGCTGTTTGATGGCTTCGTGGGCAAATTTTAGCGCTTCAAGCATATCTTCTTCGCTGATCTCCTTCATTTCACCCTCAACCATAATAATATTATCCATAGAAGCTGCTACCATGATGTCAAGATCTAGAAATTCAATATCGGAAATAGCAGGATTAATGAGCAATTTTCCATCTTTTCTTCCGACCCTTACTTCAGAGATCGGACCGTTGAATGGAATATCTGATACTGCCAGTGCTGAAGAGGCAGCTAAGGCTGCCAGTGCATCGGGCATGGTATTTTTATCAGACGAAATCAGGGTAATTAAAACCTGTGTTTCTGCATGATAATCCTCCGGAAACATTGGACGTAAAGCTCTGTCTACCAATCTGGCTATTAATATTTCATATTCTGAAGGCCTGGCTTCACGTTTAAAAAATCCACCCGGAAATCTTCCGGATGCTGCATATTTTTCCTGATAGTCAACTGATAGTGGAAGAAAGTCGGTATTTTCTTTGGCTTCTTTTGCCGAAACAACAGTAGCGAGCAGCATCGTATCTCCCATTTTCACTACAACTGAGCCATCAGCCTGGGTTGCAAGTTTACCTGTTTCAATTGTGATTTCCTTACCATCCGAAAGTCGGAAGGTTTTCTGAATTCCTGTTTTACTCATTTAATTTATCTTAATTTTTTATACAAAAAAAGGCAATCGAAAATTGCCTTTTGAAATGTTATTTTCTTATTTTAAGCTTTTTGATCACTGCCCTGTATCTTTCGATGTCTTTTCGTTTTAGGTAATCGAGTAGTTTCCTCCTTTTACCTACCAGCCTGATCAGAGATCGCTCAGTTGCAAGATCTTTTTTGTTTTCTTTAAGGTGGTCGGTAAGATGTGCGATCCTGAAAGTAAACAAAGCAACTTGCCCTTCGGTGGAACCGGTATCAAATTCTGATTTCCCGTAGTCCTTGAAAAAATCTTTTTTCTTTTCAGATGTTAAATACATATTCCAATATTGTTAAAAAGGTTCAAAATTTTAGGGCTGCAAAATTAATAGTTTCTTTTTAATTAGCAAATAATTGCAAGAATAAATTTTGTTTGTTATTGAATGCTTAATAATTTTCTGATATTTTGTTTAAAAAAAAATCTATTGTTTTAAACAAACGAATGAACTTATTGTTATTTCTGTATATTTATTCTAATACGAATAATGAAACAAAAAAAGGTAATAATTATCGGTGCCGGATTCTCCGGCCTTTCTGCTGCAAGTTTTCTTGCAAGGGATGGGTTTGAAGTAACCGTCATTGAAAAGAATTCAATTCCGGGTGGAAGGGCAAGAAAGTTTGAAGCCGAAGGATTTATTTTCGATATGGGCCCCAGCTGGTATTGGATGCCGGATGTTTTTGAAAAGTTTTTCGGAAGTTTTAATAAGTCCCCGGAGGATTACTATACTTTAAAAAGATTGGATCCAAGCTACCGGATTGTTTGGGGTGAAAACGATTTTTCCGATTTGCCTGCCAAATTTGATGAGTATTGCGAAATGTTTGAAAACCTTGAAAAAGGGAGTGCAAAAAGATTGATGAAATTTCTTGAAGGGGCTCAGTACAAATACAACGTAGGAATAAATAAGCTGGTTTATAAAAAGAGTGCTTCACCATTCGAATTTGTTGATCCGGGGTTGATCGCAGGTATGTTTAAACTGGATGTCTTTAAATCATTTCATGATCATGTCCGGAAATATTTTACTCATCCCAAACTTATACAAATGCTTGAATTTCCGGTTCTCTTCCTTGGGGGAACTCCGAAATCGACGCCGGCACTCTATTCCTTAATGAATTATGGCGACATCATGCTTGGTACATGGTATCCGGATGGAGGGATTTATAAAGTTGTGGAAGGAATGGAGAGCCTCGCTAAATCGCTTGGAGTCGAGTTCATTTATAATGCGCCGGTTTCTGCTATTACAGTTTCTGATCGAAAAACAACCGGAGTTATTGCAAATGGCAAAACTTACCTTGCCGATGTAATTGTTGGCAGTGCAGATTACAATCATGTGGAACAACAATTGTTACCTGAGGAATACCGAACCTATAGCTCGGCTTATTGGGGATCACGGGTAATGTCGCCTTCTTCCATCATTTATTATCTTGGTATCGATAAAAGGATACCAAATCTTAAACATCATACGTTGATTTTTGATGAGGATTTTAACAGGCATGCAGATGAAATTTACAAACACCCGAAATGGCCCGAGCGGCCTTCGGTTTATATCAGCAGTACTTCGAAATCTGATTCAACAGTTGCGCCGGAAGGTATGGAGAATTTGATGGTACTCATTCCGGTTGCTCCGGGACTGGATGATACTGAGGAAATTCGGGAACATTATTATCAATATGCGATGGATAAAATTGAAAAATATACAGGCGAAGCGGTCAGGAGCCATGTGGTGTTTAATAGATCCTATGCCCATAAAGATTTTACTGATGACTACAATGCATACAAAGGCAATGCTTATGGACTTGCCAATACGCTTATGCAAACAGCTTTTTTAAAACCTAAAATGCAATCAAAGAAGTTGAAAAATTTGTTTTATGCCGGTCAGCTTACTGTCCCTGGTCCGGGGGTTCCTCCGGCCATCATCTCGGGACAGGTTGTCGCCCGGGAAATTGTCAAGCAATTTAAAAACTAAAGCTATGAAACACATATTTGATATGATCTCACGAAAATCGAGCAAGCTTGCGACGGTATCTTATAGCACTTCTTTTTCGCTTGGGATTCGCGTATTCCATAAAAGATTTCACGACCCGATTTATGCCATCTATGGTTTTGTCCGGTTTGGTGATGAAATTGTTGATTCCTTTCATGGATATGACAAAAAGCGATTGCTGGAGAAGTTCACGAAAGATACCCATGAAGCAATCAGGGACGGCATCAGCCTGAATCCTATTCTTAACAATTTTCAGTGGGTTGTGAATAAATATAATATTGAAAAGGAACTTATCGATCTTTTCCTGCAAAGCATGGAAATGGATTTGAACAAGCAACAATACGATCAGCAATTGTTTGAAAAATATATTCTCGGATCGGCTGAAGTAGTCGGTTTGATGTGTTTACGCGTATTTGTTGAGGGTAACGAAGAAGAATACCAGCGGCTGAAGCCAGCTGCGATGTCATTGGGATCAGCTTTTCAGAAGGTCAATTTTTTAAGGGACCTCAGGGCAGACCATGCTGAATTGGGTAGATCTTATTTCCCTGACCTGGATATAACCAGGCTGAATGAGAATTCTAAAAATGCAATTATACGGGATATTGAAAATGATTTCATGATAGCCTATGAAGGAATCAGGCAACTTCCCAGGGGAGCAAGGTTTGGGGTTTATGTTGCATACGTTTATTATTTATCATTACTGCGAAAGATCAAGCGAACACCCCCGTCCAAAATCATGAAGGAAAGAATTCGAATTCCGGATTCTGAAAAATACCGGCTTCTTGTTTCCTCGGCGATCAAACATGCTTTTAACTTATTGTAATGATAGCAAGGACTCTTGTCATAGTAACTTTTTTTATTTGCATCCTCGCCAATGGACAGAACAGTCTACACGATGAAGTAAGGATGTTGTATTGTTCAGGTTGGGAAGGCATGTGCGGTGCTAAAGAATTAGCGCATAAGCTGAAAGACGAAAATCTTGGTGATAATATGGTTTTACTGGCTTATCGGGGAGCAGCAATAAGTACACTTGCCAATTGTGAATCGATGCCATGGAACAAATACGATTATTTTAAATCAGGGAAAAAAGAGATAGAATTGGCCGTTAATGGTGATCCGCAGAATTGGGAAATTCGTTTTATCAGGTTCACAGTTCAAAGCCATATTCCTGATTTTCTAAATTATAATAATCTGGATGAAGATAAGAATATAGTTCTGAATGCTCTTTATCTAAATTTGCAGCAGGAAGTAACCGGGGATTTTTATTATACCGTTTCTGAAATTATGCTGAGCTCGGAATTGCTATCGGAAGGGGAGAAAGAACAACTGAAAAAGTTACTTTCAAAAACTTAGGTATGACAGAAAAGGAATTTGTAATACTGGTCGATGAAACCGATTTCCCGACAGGGAAAATGGAAAAAATGGAAGCTCACCGCAAAGGTGAATTGCACCGTGCATTTTCCGTTTTCATTTTTAATAGTAGGGGAGAGCTAATGATGCAGCAACGGTCATTTTCGAAATACCATTCACCTGGATTGTGGACCAATACCTGTTGCAGTCATCCCAGGGTTGGAGAGTATACCATTGCGGCAGCCCACCGAAGGATGAAAGAGGAAATGGGTTTTGACTGTAAGATGGAAGAGATCTTCAGCTTTACTTACCAGGCCGATGTTGGAAATGGATTGACCGAACATGAGTTTGATCACGTATTTATTGGTATATATGACAACCCTCCGCAAATAAATCGTGAAGAAGCAGAAAACTGGAAATTCATGCTGATGGCCGATATTAAAAAAGACATGCTGGAAAACCCTGCAAATTATACGGTATGGTTCAGGATTGCTTTTGTGGAAATGGAGAATTATATAAACCGGATAAAAATAAAATAAAAAAACGTATTGAGAGTTTGGTTGATTATTAATATGAATTTGAAATGAATTGGATATTTCCTCTTTTATTAATTGTTGGTGCATTTATATTTATGGAGTTCATGGCGTGGTTTACCCATAAGTACATTATGCATGGATTTTTGTGGGTGCTGCACAAGGATCATCATATCCGCGACGGACGAAAGGTAGAATGGAACGATGTCTTTGCTGTTATTTTTGCCATTCCAAGTTTCCTGTTGATATTCTTTGGATTTGAATCTTTCGATTTTAGGTTCTGGTTAGGTTTGGGCATTTTAGCCTATGGCATAGCTTATTTCCTGTTTCATGATGTGTATGTGCATCAGAGGCTGAAAATCCTTAAGAATTTCTCTAACAGATATCTTCGGGCCACAGTAAAGGCACATATGGAGCATCATAAACCCCATGCTCATTATAATTATGGGTTCCTTGTTGCACCTGTCAAATATTACCGGGAGGAATTTCGAAAAGGCAAATAGTTTTCCTTCTTAGCTGTGAATTTCTGAATCACATGCTATCCCTCTTACGATTAAAACTCCCTAAATTTCAGTTACCAGTTCCAGAAACCGTTTATAGGGTATAGCTGCCAGGCTTTCGGCGTGAAGTGCTCCATTTGCCTGGCTGATCATCGACACTTTTGCGGCCGTTTCCACACCGGGAGCTTCGTAAATGTCAATAAAATCATACTGCCCCAGGATAGCGTAATGGGCGATGAATTTTACTTCGGGGCATTTTTCTTTAACCTGGTCCAGCCATGAATGACCAATTTTCGACCTGTCTTTCATTTTCATCGAAACTTCGGGCGAAAGTTTTGTAAGTAAGATGTAAGTTTGCATAACACTAAATTTTGATGATTATAACTCTATAAAAAAGCGCTCTAATTTAAGAAAAAAGGAAATATAAATGATAAAAAAAAGCTTCCCCACCGGAGAAGCTTCATAAAATGAATCGTTAGAACAAACTATATCTTTTTTACTGAATTAGCCTTTTTCCCCTTTTTATCCTCCTCCAGCTCGAAAGATACTTTGTCTTCTGCTTTCACTTTGTCGACAAGGCCCGACACGTGAAAAAAGATTTCTTCTTTGGTTTCATCATCAATGATAAAACCGAAGCCTTTTTGATTCAAGAAAAATTTTACTGTTCCAGTTGGCATAACAAAAAGAATTAATGATTGATGAAGACAAAATTAAAATAAAACTTTTTAATCGTGAGTGTTAAAATAATGTAGGTTCAAGTTTATCTCAGGTTTGATTAATTTGGTTAACTGAAAAGAAATAAAAAAAAGACCGGTTATCGCCGGTCTTAATATGGTAAAGTGAAATTTGTTTTTTGCTACTACAATTGAGGACCTGACGCTACCAATCTCTTGCCTTCCTCGTTATCGGTATATTGCGCAAAATTCTTAATAAACAGGGCAGCCAGTTCGCGTGCTTTCTTTTCCCATTCCGCAGGGTTGCTGTAAGTGTCGCGGGGATCTAAGATCTTTGGATCAACCCCAGGCAATTCTGTAGGAATTTCAAAATTAAAAATCGGGATTTTTTTTGTTGGAACCTTGTCAATCGATCCATCAAGGATGGCATCAATAATGCCACGGGTGTCCTTTATCGAAATTCTCTTTCCTGTTCCATTCCAACCTGTATTTACAAGGAATGCTTCGGCGCCGTGAGCTTCCATTTTCTTAACAAGTTCCTGTCCGTATTTGGTCGGATGCAGAAGCAGGAAAGCTGCTCCGAAACATGCCGAAAAAGTGGGTTGTGGAGTGGTTACACCTAGCTCAGTACCTGCCAGCTTAGCTGTAAATCCTGAAAGAAAATGATATTTGGTCTGATCGGGAGTGAGCTTCGAAACCGGAGGTATTACCCCGTAAGCATCGGCGGTAAGGAAGATCACTTTTTTAGCATGGCCGCCCTTTGAAACCGGCTTCACAATGTTTTCGATATGGTAAATGGGATAGGAAACGCGGGTATTCTGTGTGACCGATCCGTCGTTGAAATCAATCTTGCCGTTTGCATCAACGGTCACATTTTCCAACAGCGCATCCCTTTTGATGGCATGGTAAATATCGGGTTCACTTTCTTTATCGAGGTTAATCA
>Ga0105097_10000944_pt1 | contig 13630 bp, 21 predicted proteins | sample PPLLak12cMay2015_FD_87035 | JGI IMG/M metagenome (GOLD analysis project Ga0105097, IMG submission 87035) | Freshwater sediment microbial communities from Prairie Pothole Lake near Jamestown, North Dakota, USA - PPLs Lake P7 Core (1) Depth... | ecosystem: Environmental > Aquatic > Freshwater >... | reverse complement strand
TCCATCTTATCTACATCAGAGGGAGACCAAGGGTTACCCCCAACACTCTTCATGTAGTGATAGGTAGCCTTAGCAAGCTTTGGCTCCACCTCTGCTTCTTTTGCTACAATACCAAATCCAACATTATTTGTTTTTCTTGGTGCCATTTTATATCCATCCGAAGCCGATTAACTTTTCCCTATTCGGCTTAAACATCATGTATTCTGTGTTCAAATAATGAGCAAGAGAAGCACACAGTAAAGCTTGGGTAAAGTGGTCTTCACCCTTCTTGCCACCCTTGGGAGTAAGGGTCTTATAGATAATATCACCAGTTGGAGTTTTGGAATAAGTCATTCTTTCCAGTTCTGAAATCAACTCCATGTCCGTAGAAGTAAAGAGAAGTTTATGATTATTGGTGTAGTCTTGAAGAACAGATACAGAAAATGGCTTAGTCTTCGACTTGATTTCTTCACCATTCGAATCTATTCCTAAAACAAGACTACTAGAAAAATCTACGGGGACTACTTTCTTTTTGTAATTCTTATGTGCATAATCCAAACCTTCTGTCAGGGACTGAATAACGTGGATACCAGACCCACCAGAACCTTTATCAATTCCAATTAAGGAAGGTTTGAATTTATCATCCAGTCGGTCAATGATGCGTTCTTGAATGGGATATGCAACTTTATTCAGCTGTACCCTTCCGTGAACCATCATCTGACCGTACCTATTAAAGTATAAAATAATAATTGCTGTTGGCTCTGTATACCCCAAGTCTATCCCGAAGATAACTTGACTGTTCCCTTCCAAATTGGGAAAGGTAGCAATGCGTGTAATATACTCGGCTATGTTTTCTTTAAACTCCAAACCATTCAAATGCAGTTTGTAAGTTGGATATGTTTTTATTTCAAACTGTCCCCTATCAAATAGGGAGAAGATAGGCTTTCCGTGTTGTCCTAAAACCAAGTGCAAGAAGTCTTCCGTATCTTTTCCGCCATAATCTTCAATAGCTTTTAGCTCCTCACTCTCATTAAACCTCGGGTTTTGATAAGAAGTAATTCGATGCTTGGTATAAGAAGAATTTTCTTGGTCTGTATGGAACAGTACGTTGTTCTCACGAAGTCCTGTGGGAACACCGGATACCACCATACGTGAGCCCGGAGTCCATGAATTAAGAGTTGGTTGTAGCTCTTTCCATGTACCCCAAGGATAGTATCCGGCTTCATCCAACAGGATGATGGGAGTATGTAACCCGATAACGTTGGCACCTGTTCCGCTCTGTCCAGCGATACGACAAAGTAAGGTAGCGTTATTTTGAAGCTTTATCGTAAAGTCAGACGAGTTAATGCCACCACGCCCATCTAGGAAGTTCTGCAACAATGAATTACTGCGGAGCATCCTAATCAAACCCGTAAAAACTGGCTCTAGGTGTACCTTACTTGGAACTGTATAAACCACATAATCTTCAGTAGGAAACACGTGGAAGACTAGAAGCCAGAGAATATAATTAGTTAAAGATACTGTTTTACCAACAGCACGAGCACAGCAAAGAGATTCCGCAGGATTAAAGTCTGCTAGGAAATCCTTTTGATAATCCGTCAGTTCAAACTCTTCTTCATACTCAGTCTTGTCTAGATTCTGAATGAACTCAGAAAAGAGTACAGGATTACGAAGTATCTCAAAAAAGATTAAATCTTCTTGTGTTGTTCTTTCTTGTAAAGCCAATTAAAGTCTCTCTTGTATAGCAGTAAAGATATTTGCAACAATCCTTCCCCATGAAAAGGTTGCTACTATTTCATTGTATTCTTCTGGTAAAACGGGGAGGGAAGGATTACTAAGAATATCTACTAGTTGTCCTGTAACATCACCACCCATATCAACAACATGGGAGTACTTGCTATACCAATTATAAGTATTTATGTTAGGAACGATGGGTCTTGCCCCACAGAAAAGTCCTTCTATTCCCATCAACTCGAAGCCTTCGTGCTCTCTCAAGCAAGGGACATATTCGGTTTGATTTAGTGTGGTTCTTAACTTATCATCTGGCATGTAAGGCATGTGACGATATTTGATTCCCCACTTAAAATTTTCCCCGGTGTGAAACATGACGTTATGTGTTCTAAGACAAGCATCATAAACTTTGTCCAGATTCTCTGTTTGTGCAACATGACCTGTTGCAAAAACTTTAATGTTTCTAACGTGATTTTCTAGATAGAAAATTTCCGGGTCTGCTCCCCAAGGGGTGTGAAAGAATGCAAACTTTTTATCTGTATATTCCGGAAGATTATGAAAAGAGACAGTAAGTAAAGCTTGCTCCCAAAACTCTTCCCATTTGGAGAATCCGCTTGTAAAGTAGGTATGCTGAACAATAATCAGCTTTTTTCCTTTTTCTAGGGCTTCACGCAGTTGTATTGATTCTGCTCCACCAACCTCATGTACTAGTGCAATCTCACAAGCATCCATAGAAGAAACCCATTCAACCCATTCGGGTGAATGTTTTCTTAGCTCATAAGAAATTCTTGAAAAGGCTTTTCCCCAGCTAGGGTTTGCATACTCATAAACCTTCATACCTTATTCCAATCTGCTCTAGGAGTTAGTATCTGATTGAAATGTGGACCCCATTTTTTGAACATGTAAGCAATCTTCTGTCCATAAGTACCATCATCTCCAGAACCACTTCCTGCATGCGAAACTCCAATATACCTTGTGTTGATTACCTTGAAGCCATTATATTTTGCACGAAGAGCATACTCGGATTCTTCATGCCAAAACTTTCCAAAGGCATCATCTAGGATTCCACACTTGGATACTACTTCTTTAGAGAACATGAAGCAATATCCCTGAACCACATCACACTCACAGTGTCTTTCTGTGCATTCCCAAAACATCCCGGGAGTTTCCGGATTTACATAAGAACCTGACTGACCAGTAACACCAACCCCTTCTTTCTCATATTCTAGGAGCATTCTTCCAAGCCAATCTAAGCTATGAAGCTCTTCTGGAATCTTGTCGAGTTCTTCACTAATAAAAGCATCATCATCAAAGAAAAGAAGGTGGTCTCCGTGAGAAGCAAGGATTCCGGTATTTCTTCCGGGGGTTACTCCTGTGTTAGTTTGATTATGAATAATAGTAGAGTTGTGTGGAACATACATCAAGTAATCTTCAACGGGTTTTGAAACGGCTTGTGCAACAAAGATAAATTCATAGTTTGTTCGTGTGTGCTTAAGAATACTTTCAACACACCTAGTAATAAATCCAATGTCATCCCTGACTAAAATTATAATAGATACCATTATGCTCCTTTCACTACTTTCAATATCACTCTTAGATTAGCAACAATCCAATTAATTCCCTGAAAGGTTTCATCAGGTTCCCTTTGGATATTCTGACTAACTATCTTGAAGCCCTGAAAAATTCCCACATCAGCAAAACTATGGTCTACAGAATAGCACTCAAAAGTCTTGTGGTTGAATCTTGTTTTGTGGGTTGGATTAGCCACGTCCCATAAAGTATGGGCTAGTGGGACTTCTATATCTATCGTAGCCCCATTTTTGCAAACACGGTGCATCTCTTTCATAACGTAAGTAAAGTCACTTACATGTTCTAAAATATGGTGCGCCCAAATAAAGTCTACCGAGCTATCTTTGTAGGGCCAGACATCTTTCTCTATGTCGAAGTCTTCTTTATCAGTATTGACAAACCCCTCTTTGATATCAGTTCCACATCCTATGTTTAGTTTCAGAACCACGTTGTCCCCCGGTCATTAAACAGATGCTCAACCTTAGACAAGTCATACCCTACAATTCCCAATCCAGACCCATAGTTATAGTTATAAAAATGCATGTCACCTAACTGCTGACTTATATATCTAACAATTGCAGCAAACACACCTAAACAATCTAGATTAAATGTATCATGCAGAATAAAAATTCCGTTCTCTTTTAGATGAGGATGGTAGTATAATATTTCATAGTATGTATGCATATACTCGTGACTTGTATCTATGAAGATGATATCGGCTTCCTTGGGAGCAACGTTACGGAGTTTTATATCATTCCCACGAACAAACTCCCATGGAACCTTTCCCTTTAGGATTTTTCTTCCTACAGGATTTAGGTCACAAGACCAAAGCTTTCCACCAGTCTCTTCAAGCCCAGCAAGAAAAGCTGCGGAGGACTGCCCAGTTTGAACTCCAAGTTCAATAACCAGTTCTGAGTTCATAGCTTTTGTCATCTCATATAAAGTCTGCAGATGGTCTTTTGACCACTCATCAAATGGATGTTCCTTTATATGTTCGAATTGTTCTTTTAGGTTTACCACACCTTACTCGCATTTCCGTACTTTTTAGTTAAGTACTCATCCCGTTCCCTTTGTGCATTTGCAACATAATTGGGGTCTTTTCCATAGGTAGCTCTGTGGTTATGATGAACAAAAGCATAGCCATTTGCAATTACACGGAATCCAACATTCCTAGCACGGTAGCAATAATCTAGGTTAGCACCCCAGCCAGCACCCGGGAAATTCCCATCTGGTAATCCAATTATCTCAACCAGCTTCTTAGAAAAACCCCAAGCACAGTTATCCACATGCTTTGTATCTACGGTTTCTTGTGGCAAGTTATTATCCAGCCACTTATCCCACTCCTTATCTGATGGAAGGTAGGGACAAGCAAACTCTAAAATCCCTCCCCCAACTTGGTCATACAAAGGAGCGGCAATTCCGATAGTAGGCTCACTCAAAGCTTCGGTCATATACCAAACATATTTGCTATGAGCGTATGTATCGTTGTTCATGCAAAGGTAAATATCTGCTTCGGGGTCTAGGAACCTGTTGAAAGATTCAATAAGTCCTACCGAGTTATCTATCTTCTGTGCCACATTATTTTTATACTTGTATGTACCTTCCGGACTAGAATCAATGATAGTAACTTTAAAGTCATTACTTTCCATCTTATCTAGTGGAAACTCTTGCTTGGTTAAGCTTTCCAAGCAAGCATCTGTTAAGTCCTTATATAAGTAGTGTTTTACTAGTACCTGTGTTCTCATCCTTTATCCACCTTTCGTAATCTTCGAAGCATGCAAAGTCTCTGTAGCTTCGTAATGGAAATGTTCCGTACCCAAGATTCCTCATGCTATCGTTGTAAGCTTCTACCTGACTAATGAAGTTCATAGTGAGAAATCTGTCCCTGACCTCCGGACTAAACCAAATAATTCCCCAAGCATCATAAAAGGTTCTACCATCATAGAACTCCTTACACTTATCTATGACCATGTCATTTTTTATAACCCCAAACTTGTGTGGTCTGTCAGTAGAGAAGGTTCCAAATTCTATATGATAGTCTTTAGGAATCTTTGGAAATTCGAGTTCTACTATAGTATCTGGCATCACAAGAAGGTATCCTTCCGGACATCTTCCTATTTCCATTCCAGACATTATTGCTCCGAGTAAGTCTTTGTCAGGGTGGGTTTGTAGCTTATAAAAAATACCATCACTCTTTTGTCTTCCAAGATATTGAGCGTGGGAAGAAATCTTATCCGTGTTTGTAACAATGACAATCTTGTCACACCCTGCGGACTGGCACAGTAAAATAGACCTGTCCAATAAAGTCATCTCATTGTTTATTGGAAGGAGTTCTTTATATTGTCCCGACCATCTTGTTGCTTTTCCTGCCGCTGGAATTATCCCTATCATTACAAGACACTTTCTGGAAAAATCTCCGGTTTGTTTGACCCACGCTTTTCCGACATTTCTTTGGTAGTAACTACTACCTTCTCACCACACTTCGAACCATCTTCCAAAATCCTCTCGCACTCGAACATTAGCTTGTTCTTGTTGTTAAGAGGATAGTGTGCCCAAACAGTCCCAAGGAGCATGTTACATTTTGGGCACACCACATATAGCATCTTCTGGTCATAGAATTCTCGAGCCTTCTTCTTCAAGTCCTCGATGTAAGAAATGACCGACTGTTCTTTATCTGACTTTCTGGTTTTTCTAGTAATCTTCAAGTCATCTTGAAGCTTGCTAATATCTCCACGTAAGTCGGACATAATCTTAGAAAGCTTCTCTAAAATCGGCAAGTCTTCAAAGGTGATTTCGTCTTTTTGTCTGATTCGATAAGTTATCTTTTCTAGGTCTTCCAAGCTGAGAAAGGATTGTGCCAAAGCACGGAGAAGCATCATGTCATTAGAGTTCAACTCTTCTAGGTCATAGTCATTTCCAAACTGTTTAATCTTGTCTTGGATTCTATCTTCCCAGTCGTTCTCTTCTGCGACACCACTGTACTTCTGACCAAAAGCTGCTTCGAACTCCTCATCCGACATGTCTTTGTACTGCCAAAGATTTCTAATGCTAGCCTTGGTAGGAATTCTAACTCTTCTCTCTTTATAGCCCTTCTTCTCTTGTTTGACTTCTTCTTCGAAATCGAAATCATCTTTGATATCTGGCATTAAACTTTTCCTTTTCTAACAAACTTCTTAGGCTCCTCTTTTGGGGCTAGAAGTTTCTCCATAGCTGCTTCTACAGCTTCTCGTGGTGCGTATGGGTCTTCCAACACATCCACAAACTCTTCTGCTTCCTCAACACTAACTGGTGCTACAGAGGAAACTACCTCTGTTTTTTTAGTTGGCTCTGAAAAATCAAAGACAGCATTATTGACTCCAGCTTGAAGCATGGCAAACCCACAGTAGGAGCAAACTTGCGGAACACCCAAAGAAAACATAAGCTCACTACAACTAGGACACTTATAAATTTTTCCCGAAGTGTGTCCATTTTTCTTCAGGACCTCTTTAAACTCTTCTATATTTTTCATATTGAACATGTACTCCATCCACAAGAATAGCAAGTGGTACATCTACCACTCTTAAAAACTTCCTCCCCACAGTTGGGACAGCTTCTTTCTGTCGGAAAAGCTTTGGTGGGGCAGTTCTCCTCACCCGATTCTAGGGAGGATTCGAACTCAGATTTATTCATTTCACTATTATTCATTATATCATATAACTCCAATTTATGCATAATCTCACCATTTTTTCGGTTTTTTAATATATTCTGACGGATAATTATGAATAATAGAGTCCGCATTCAACTTCAAATAGTTTTCTATCTCGGATTCTATTTCAGCATAACATTCCTGATGAAAAAACAGGTTCCTATAAGGAACATCCAACGACACCATCTTATATTTTCCCGATATCACCTCCTTGCATTTATGACATTTACTCCCTCTCATCAAACACCTCCGAATCTTTAACTCTAGTGTATTGCATTAAAGTTTTGACCGTTCCCTCGAGTAACGGTAAGAGAGAGCGGTCGTCTGTAAATAGAAACTGTATTAATAAATTTATGTCCGCTCTTTGCAGGGGGACATAAATTGTGTTGTGTGCTTTTTCACAGCTATCTGCCAAAGTAAGACGGTTAAAATGTTTGTGACAAATAGGACAAGAAAAGTCGTTATCATTATGCTTCGTTGCCACTGGCATCTCCTTTCTTTCCCTGTTCAGATAACAGGTCTAGGACTTCTTGGGAAACGGGTGTATTACATGAAGCACACACGTATTCCCTTCCAAGTTCAATAGGTTGTTGGATAACCCGAAGGTCTTTCCCACAACTTTCACATTTTATAACTTCCATTACTACCTCCGAAATAAAAATTTCCCCAATCGGGGGGAATCATCAATCCAACTTTCGTGATATAATAATTATATCATATTTGACGGATTGATGATTTTGCCCCAAATTGCCCCTTGACAAATCCGTAAGACGACTATATAATGTGTCTACTTTTACGATGGTCGTAAAAAATTCAAACAAAAGAAAGGAAGTAAACGCATGATAATCGCACTAAGTAGGATTCGTAGCACCGCAAATCCCATTCGTAGTGAACGGGACGAAGAGGCACTTGAAGTTCTCACCAAGTCTCTTCGTAGTCAGGGTAGATGTATTGTACCAATAAAGGTGAGGCCTGTCAAGGATGAGAAGGATTTTTTCGAGGTAGTATTCGGAAATAGGAGACTCGAAGCTGCTAGAAGACTTCAGTGGAACGAGATTGATTGCATCATAGAAGAAGCCGATGACATTGAAGCTCTAAAGCAAGAATTTATTGAAAATGCTATTAGAGAAGATATGACCCCAATTGATAAAGCTAAGGCACTTAAGAAATTGCAGGAAGAAGGAAAATTTACACTAAAAGAATTAGAAGCTGAGGGATATGGGAGTTTTCAATCTATTTCTAGAAGTTTAGCCTTACTTGAGCTTCCAGAAAATGTTCAGGAGATTGTTGCTTCGGTGGATGAAAATGGTAAAGTACCGGAAGGTAAAATTACACCTTATCATGTAAGAATGCTAGAAGGGAAATTCGTCGACGACGAATTTATTGAACCGATTCTTCAAAAAGCTGCACGGGACCATCTTACTGCAGAGGCTACACGTCAGGTTGCACGAAATATTTCTATGATGAAGCCAGAAGAAGTAGATGAGTACTTGGAAAAACCCACATCAAATAGAGCTGTGGTTGCACTAGAGCCTGAAGAGAAAGAAACTAATCCGGACGTGCTTGAGTATATTGAATGGGTAAAAGAGTTTCGAGATAAAACTATGACTTTGAGTAATGCGATTGATAATGATGAGATTGAAGTTACTGAAAAAGCTGCGACTTACATCTTTAGGCAAACTGGATTGATGTATGGATTATGGGACCACCTAAGAGGGGTAATCCAGAAAAAACAGTCCAAGGAGATAACAGAATGACACCTTTATTATGGTATGATATAGCAGAATTAAAAGGTTGGGAAGATATGGGAGAGCCAGAAGCTCGAACAGATGCTCTTATGGAAGATGAAAAAAATGAGCAGTATGGTAGATGCCCCGAGTGTGAGGGGGTAGGAACAATTGAAGGTGATATAACCTGTCCCACCTGTAAAGGAAAAAAAGTTTTATGCTATAATAAGGTAAATAAAGATGGCAGTCCTACAAGATGGATTGAACGACAGTCCAGACGTGCTGAATTAGAAAGCATGTTAAAGAGTGCTAATGAAGATGAGAGCTACAAATGAATAAAGCTGAACTGCTTGACCTAGTAGAAAATAAGATGATTGATTTTACTGACCAGATAACTGGACTAACTAACTTGTTAGGAGACCTTCAAGATGATGTAGATGAACTCAGGGACATTATCATAGATTTAGATATAGAAATGGAGAAAGAAGATGATTAAAAGTGAGTATCAGGAGTATATTATAGAAGGTTTCTCATATATCTTTGAAAAACCAATAGAACCGAGGAGAATGAAAGCATTGATAAAGATATTTGGAGAAAGGAAAGTAGCTCAGGTTATTAATCTTCTCCTAGCTAATGGAACAAGTATTAAGAACAAAAGAGAGGAGGTAAAAGATAATCCTTATGGACTGATATTCTTTGTAGCTAAACGTACTTGCTTTCCAGAGGAGTTTACATTACCTTAACATAAAATGACTGAATGTGGTATACTTAATAATATAAGACTTGACAATTGCATTCTTTAATAGTATACTTGCGAAGTCAAGACAAGTAAGATAGTCTGTAGATTGTTTAGTTGTTATCTAAACAAGCTAATCTTTCGGACGAGCTCTTACCCCGGGGCTCTGTCATTCGTGCGGCTTCAACGGTGGGGCTCAATTGTAGGCTGGAGACTGATTTATATTTATATCTTATCTCTCCAGCCTACCCTTTTCTTGGTGGGTCGTTCAACGGTAGGACACAATGCTTTGAACATTGTTATTGGAGGTTCGAATCCTTCCTCACCAGCCTTTTGGAGATTCGTTCAACGGTAGGACAGTAGTTTCTGACACTACTTATTGAGGTTCGAATCCTTAATCTCCAGCCTTTCTAGGTGTAGCTCAGTCCGGTTAGAGCACTGCGTTTGGGGCGCAGGGGTCGGTGGTTCGAATCCACTTACCTAGACCTATTGGACAGTGGAGCGACTGTCCAAGAGACCGAATACCCCCGGCTCCGTGGGGTTATAAATAACGGACAACTTGAAAGGGATAGAATAGCCTCATGAACTATTCGAAAAGCGATACTCTGCGCTTCCCTTTCTAATTTTTCAGAGTACAGAGGAAATATGGATAGGAAGCAGTACCTTAAAGAATATTATAAGGAATATTACAAAAAAGAAGAAAAAAGGAAAGGCATTCTTAATAGCAGAAGGAAGTATGCCGAAAAGAATAGACAAATTTATTTAGATTGGAAAAAGACACTTAGTTGTAGTATATGTGGTGAAAACCATCCTGCCTGTATTGAATTTCATCACAAGAATCCAGAAGAAAAAGATTACTGCGTGAGCAACCTTTCTGGAAAAAGTTTATCCTTTATCTTGAAAGAAGTTTCAAAATGTGATATACTGTGTGCAAATTGCCACAGAAAATTGCATAACCCAATAAATGAGGATGTGGTGTAACGGTAACATTAGACTCTTCCAAAGTCCGGTTGTGAGTTCAAATCTCATCATCCTCTCCTATGTTCCTATGGCGCAATGGACAACGCAACTGTCTTCTAAACAGCAGATTGCAGGTTCGAATCCTGCTAGGAACGCCTTACAGAAAGGAGAACGATATGAGGTTAATGACAAAGGTTTTTATTGCAGGGCAGGTGTTGGATGGCGTTACTACTTTTATAGGTTTGAATTTCTTTGATGGTGTGTTTGCAGAGGGGAACCCTATTTTCAAAACACCTTTTAGTATGGTGATGGCGAAGATAGTAGCAACTGTTTTTGTTGCCCTGATGCTCGAGAGGTTTGGGGAACACAAGCTATTTTGGATTATTCCTGTAATGACATGGTTTCCGGTAGTATGGAATACATCTATGATGCTTGCTTGGACAATTTTATTTTAGCTCCGGTAGCTCAATGGTCAGAGCACCACTCTTATAAGGTGTTGGTTCTTGGTTCGACTCCAAGGCGGAGCACCTAAAAGAAAGGAAATAGTATGAAACTAACAATTGAGGAAATGAGAGAACTGATAATTAAAAGGGTTAGTCAGGTAGGAGAGTTAAAGGGAAGTGTAAGAGGGAGACCTTTATATTCAAATCCACGTGGATTGGTAGATGAAATAATGTACGATTTGCGTGAGCTACAGAGAAAAATTGAAGAAAATAATGCGGAGGCTAAACAGTGACAGATTATTCAGGATATCCTAAAGCACCCTATTTAACAGATAACAATGTTAATGTTGATTTAACACCGTACAGTTTTGTTGTTACATCACTTCTGGATGGTACTCATGCAAGTGATAAATTTAATCAGTGGGTTGACGCAGCTTTTAAAGCTAAGAAACCAATACTGGGGGTTGTAAAGATTGACCCACATTATTACAGCAAAGATTTTACTCTAGGATTTTGGCCAGCTCTAGAACACGACCTTATCCTTAAACTATTGAAAACAAAACTTTTAGCTCCGGATGGTGTTACTAGATATAAAGTAGACGCTATCCTGATAGACATGAGAACGTATTATCATACTGATGGGAGTAAGATTGGTGGTGCTTGGCTTGGTGGTGTAGTAAACCATGTTAGGGATGCCTTGAAGAGTTGGGGCTTTAAGACTTTTTTGCTTGCGGATATGAATGCGGTAACTCTATATCCTAACACTACAGAAAATCCTAGTGTGATGCTGACAAATGAGAAGTCTCCCATAGCGGTATATCAAAAGGGAAATCCTGCTCTTGGTGGAGTAAAGATTCCTTGGGCGAACAGTGCTTTTCTTTGGTGGTATGGAAATGCTACAATTAGTGGAGTTCTTACCCCCATGTTTGTTTCACTTATTACAGAGGACAGGCTAAACGCACTTTTAGGGACTTTGGTGGTAGAACCTCCTGTGACACCTCCGGTAATCCCTCCTGTAACTGGTGATAAATTGGACTTGATTATTTCAAGATTAGATACTATAATCAAGTTATTAGAATCTGGTGGCTAGGCAACTATTGGTTGGTTGCACGTGGCTGTAGACCACGTCTTTCGGGCGTGGGGGGTTCGATTCCCTCAGCCACCACCAATGCTTTTGTAGTGCAGTAGTGAGCACGCTTCCCCCTCAAGGAAGTAACGAGGGTGCAACTCCCTCCAGAAGCACCTTGACCCTGTAGGCTAATCGGATAAACCTGATGGCTACGAACCATCGTTTGAGAGTTCGAATCTCTCTGGGGTCTCCTCGAGTCTTGAAATCCCATTGTGATGTAGGGACTCACCCGGCTCCTTTCTAGGAGGAGCCTTCCGCTAGTGTAGCTCAATCCGGTAGAGCAAGTGTCTTGTAAACACTAGGTTGCTGGTTCAATTCCAGTCGCTAGCCCCTTTTGTCTCCGTAGTTGAGTAGGATACAACTCCGGTTTCCTAAACCGAGAACCGTGGGTTCGAGCCCCACCGGAGACTCCTAATTTATTTTGAAAGGATAACACATGAGGATTGTAAGGATAGATGAGTATGGAATAGACCATGCGATTTACGGGTTATCTCTGAGTAGAAGAAAGAATCTTGAAGAGGACTTGACCCCCATGTATGCGGTAGCGGATAGGTTAGCTACTATGGATGGTGGACATAACAAGTTTTTGGAAGCGATAGCGGTATGGATAGACATTATCGCCCCTAGATATTGGTGGCAACAAATGGCGACCTATCGAATCGGAACGTCTTTTCAAAGTGAAAGTACCATGTATAACATTATGAAAAGACCCTTGACAAAGGAAGATTTTGAATATATAATACCACAACCTTTCTTGGACTACCTAAATACAATGATTCAAGATGGTAAGTTTGAAGAAGTCAAGGGGCTATTGCCCGAAGGTTATCTTCAAGAAAGAATGATGGTTACGAATTACAAGGCGTTGCGTAACATCTATCAACAAAGGAAAAATCATAAGTTAGAAGAGTGGAGATACTTCTGCACTGAGCTAGAAAATAGACTAACTTATCCTGAGTACCTTAAATAAAACATACACCCTTAGCTCAATGGTGAGAGCATCTGTTTTACACACAGGGGGTTGGTGGTTCGAGTCCACTAGGGTGTACCTTTTCCCGAATAGCTCAATTGGCAGAGCGGACGGCTGTTAACCGTTAGGTTGGAGGTTCAAATCCTTCTTTGGGAGCCAGTTTTCCAAACTATTGCTCGATGAGTTTTCGTGAAGGTCTTTCTTGTACAAAAAAGACTTTCTTACAGGACATTATGCTAACGGTAAACACGTGGTCTCCAAAACTACCATTAGAGGTTCGAATCCTCTATGTCCTGCCTATTGCCATCCTAGCCAAGATAGTCAAGGCGTTCGCCTGAAGAGCGAAATATCTCAGTGCAAATCTGAGGGTTGGCACCAAGGGTTTCCGGTTTGCGAAAGTGATAGCAGGATTGACCACCAATAATAAGCTATCGTCCTATCTGTCAGGAATGACCCACCTCCTCTTGGTCAGAGGTTGTCCGGAGTGTACATAGGACGTAAAACCGACAGAGGAAACCCGGTTTATATTTGTTGCGGATGGAAGGTAAGGTATCTTAAGAGCCTCATAAGCTCTGCCAAAGCCGGTTCGATTCCGGTGTCCGCTACCTTCGGGGGTGTCCGACAGTCACTATCGGATATATAAAGGCGTAAGCACCCGAGACCTAGTACAAGATAATAACGTTAAACTGATCAGAACGCTCCAC
>Ga0105097_10000943_pt1 | contig 13634 bp, 13 predicted proteins | sample PPLLak12cMay2015_FD_87035 | JGI IMG/M metagenome (GOLD analysis project Ga0105097, IMG submission 87035) | Freshwater sediment microbial communities from Prairie Pothole Lake near Jamestown, North Dakota, USA - PPLs Lake P7 Core (1) Depth... | ecosystem: Environmental > Aquatic > Freshwater >... | reverse complement strand
CTGGTTGAGGTCGGCGGTGATGGTATCCATGGCCTGCTTCTCGTATTGCCGCAGGCCACTGAGAATCATGCGCTTCCTGCCACGCCCGACGACATTCCCGGAATCGACCAGGTTGAATGCCATCTGGACCTCGCCGCGCTTGCCATTGACCACGACCTCATTGTGATCGATTTCCAGTGAGGGTGAGTGGATGTCGAGCCGGTCCAGGTCGATGGTCATGCTCTCATACATCACCATCGGCCGATCCGGGTTGATCATCACGTTCTCTGTCGCCAGCAGGGGCACCAGTATGTGCGGGAAGGTATGCCCGGAAAACTCGACGTAATTGCGGGTGAGCTGGTCGATCAGCAACGTGTCCCGGGTCATGTCGCCGGCGCTGTGAACGGTCAGATACTGCCGCCCCTGGGTGTCATTGATGGACATCCGGGGCGCGGGTTCGGGCAATACCAGCTCGATGCCGTCAACCACCATGCCGGTAAACGTGAACTCCATATGCTGGCTGAGACCGTAGCGGGTAAGGATGATGGCGAACAGCAGGTCACCGGGTATGCAAAAACGCCGTGCGTCTATGTCATGTATCGGGTTGAAGTCGTCCGCGACCTGCTTGGCGAAATTGCTGCCCTGCTCGCGGCTGAAGCTGATCGTGCCGTTGTTGGCCGTGTAGTAGCGGTCTATCAACATAGTGCGCCAGTTGGCTTGCCGTAATGGGGACGGGCGCGAGTCTAGCAGGAATAGCCGCGCCAGCCCACACGACAGTGTGGTAGACAACACTGTGGCAGACCACCGGGGCGCGGCAGCGGGCCGGGCCTCAGAGCCAGTCGCGCAGGCGATAGTAGAGCATGCCCAGCGCCACCAGCTGGCCGCCCAGGGCCTGGCCAAAGGGGATACGCCAGTGCCCGACGCGCTCGAACAGGTCCAGTCGTTCCAGGGTGCCGCCGATGGCATCCGCGAGGATTTCACCGGCGGCGTGGGTCATATTCACGCCGTGACCGGAATACCCCAGCGAGTAATACACGTTGTCACGCAGGCGCCCGATCAGCGGTACCCGGTTGACCACGATGCCGATACTGCCGCCCCACTCGTAGTCGATACGCGTTGTGCGCAACTGCGGAAACACCTTGTGCATGCGCGGCTCGATGCTGGCCCGGATGCTGGACGGCACCCGGCCGGAATAGTTGCAGCGGCCGCCGAACAGCAGGCGGCGGTCGGCGGAGAGGCGGAAATAATCCAGCACATAGTTGGGATCGCAAAAGGCCATGTCCAGGGGATTGATCTCCTGCGCCTGCTCCTCACTGAGCGGCTCAGTGGCAATGATAAAGCTGCCGGCGGGAAACACCTGCCCGGAGAGCCGCCGGGTCTCCAGTCGCTGGTAAGCGTTGCCCGCTAGTACCACGGCGTTCGCCCTGACCCGGCCGCCGGCGGTTTTGGCGGCCGGCCGCGGGCCGTGCTCGATCGCCAGCACCTCGCAGCCCTCAAACAGTTTCACCCCCAGGCTGGCGGCCGCCGCGGCCTCCCCCAGGCACAGGTTGAGGGGATGCAGGTGGCCGCTGCGCCGGTTGATCAGGCCGCCGATATAGGCATCGCTGCCCAGCACCGAGCGCATCTCATGCTTTGCCACCATGCGCACATCGGCGCCAAAGCCCCGGCGCTGCAGTTCCTCGTGGTAAGCCTCGAAGGCGCGCAGGTGGCGCGGTTTGAGCGCCACATCCATGTAGCCATACTTGAAATCGCAGTCGATCGCGTATTTCTGCACGCGCTCGGCAATGATCGCATTGCCGCGCCAGCCGATATCCCAGATCAGGTCCGCCACCTCAGGGCCAAGCCGCTGCGCCATCAGGGCCTCGCCGCTGAAGCCGCCGATGACCTGGCCGCCATTGCGCCCGGAGGCGCCCCAGCCGATGCGGTTTTGCTCCAGCACCACCACCGAGTAGCCGCGCTCGGCGAGGGTGAGGGCGGTGGCAATGCCGGTAAAGCCGCCGCCCACCACGCAGACGTCCGTCTCGATATCACCCTGCAGAGCCGGATAGTCGGGAGCGCGGTTGCGGGTAGCTGCGTAGTAGGAATCGGGATGGGGCTGGCTGGTCATAGGCTGTCTTCCTCCGGCGTCACAGCGGCAAGCATCGAGACCGCGCGCGGTTCCAGCGGGCGCTCGATGACAACACCCCCAGGGCGCAACTCGAAGCCCCGCAGACCCGGGCTGGAGTCTCCGGGCGCGATGCCGCAAATGGCCAGGCGGTAATGGTCGTCGGGCTGCAACAGGCAATACCAGGCGGGTTCCGCGGCCAGCGGCGCAAGCGGGACAATGCGCCCGGGCGCAACGCTCCCGGCTGCGGCGACGGGGTAGCGCAGGGCGAAGCCGGTGGACTCCAACTCGCGCCCGAGAGACCCGCCGACGGCCTTGATATGGGCCTCCTTGAGGGTCCAGTAATCGTAAAAGCGACTGCTGCGCCCGGCGGCATCGCAGGCCTGCAGGTCGGCCAGCTCTGCGGCGCAAAAGAAACGGCCGGCCAGCTTGAGCACGTCGCGCCGGGCATCGCAGTACTCAAGATCAACGCCGACAGCCATGCCGCCGCTGACGACCAGCGCGAGCCAGTCGCCGCTGTGGCTGAGGTTGAAATCGAGCTGCAGCGCCGGTGCCGCCAGGGCGGGTTTGCCCTGCGGGCCGCGGCGGAACCGCAGGCGCCCGGGGCTCGCAGCGGCGTAGCGCGACAGCAACGTGCGCTGGAATTGGTCGGACCCGGTCACCGTCTCGCGACGGCAGAGCCACAGGTGGAGCTCGCCCGCGGATGGAATTGCCCACGCCTCAGAGGCGCTGGATTTTCTTGCCGATAACCCGGTCACGCACTTTCCAGAACAGGCTCACCGGGTTCACCACCACGATGAATATCCGGCGCAGGCGGCCCTCGGGGCAATTGATGGCGCGCACGGCATGCCAGGCGTGGTCGGTGCGCAACATCAAGGAACTGTAATTGCCGATGGACTTACACTCTATGGCCGCGTCGAACTCATCGAACCCCGGGGCCGAGTCGTAGTCGAGGCGGCCGCCGTCATCGAGCACCAGGGTGGCGCCACCCCAGGCCGGGTCCCAGTCATCCTTCGAGTTGAAATAAAAAAGGTGGGAGCCGTGTTCGCGACTCGAGTCGCAGTGAGGGGACACGTCACAACCGGAGGGCGTGTAGTGCCAGTGAAAACGGAACTCGATCTTCTTTGCCCCCAGCAGGCGCGCAACCTCGTTGCGATAGGCGTCGCTGCGCAGCTCGCCGATAAACGCCTGCCAGGGCTGCGGCACCGCCATGCCCGGCTCGTATTCCAGGGAGTAGCGATCGTGCGGCGCCTGTCCCGCCCTGCGCTCATAGCCGAAGTTGTGCTTGAACATCTCCAGCGGCGGCATGTTCGCCAGCAGCTCCTGGAAGCCGGCCTCGGTCAGCACACCCTCGTGGTTGTAATACGGGTAGGGTTTTATCTTGAGAAAGTCGGCCCGATCCAAACGGCGCAGCTGTTCGATATCCAGGTATTTCATGCGGCCCTGCCTGCCAGCGGCGGTGTGCGCGCCAGTACCTCGAAGGCATCGTGGCGCACGTGGTTTTTACGGATTTCATCGCGCACCAGTTGCTCACTGACGTGCCCGCAGTCGAGGCACTCCTGCAACAGGCCGAAGAAGAACGCCTCCTGCTGCCGGTCCGGGTGCTCGTGGTAGCGACCCAACAGGCCATACTCGCCGAAGACATTGGCCCGCAGGCGATTCAGCGTGGCCAGCAGCGGCTTGTCTTTGAACTTGTCGGCCGGGGTGAAATCCACCGGCAGGCCGGTTTTCCAGGGCTGGGTACGGCGCTTGGTGTTGTGCAGCAGGCGGGTGTTGGCGTCGAGATGGTCGAAGTCGTTCCAGTAGTCCTCGAGGTAGCCGACGCTGGCAGGGTCCTCATAGGCCAGCACCATCCACTCCTTGTAATCCTTCTCCGAGCGGAACAACTGGCCGAACATGTCCTCGGCATTCCAGTGGGTCAGTTTCGCGCAATCCAGCAACATGACGCTGGTGGCCACCTGGTAGCCCTTCTCGGACTTGTCGGAGCGATGGCGGCCCATGACGGCCTTGCCACCCATGTCCCGGTCTAGCAGCTCATAGACATCGCCGACAGCGAATACGTCCGGGTCGGTCACCACGGCCCTGCCCTGCCAGTTCATCAGTTGCGGCGGCAGGAAGCGCAGCGGCGTGAAGGACTGCAGGTCATCCATGTGCCAGACCCGGGTCGTGCCCCCGCGCAGGAAGCTCTGGCCCTCCCGGGCCGCCAGGAACGGGTGGTCACGGGTATGGATAAAGCGCACATCGAACTGGTCGGCGTGGCGGGAATTGCGGCGGAACGAGTACTCGGCCACCAGCGCGCCCAGCCACTGGCGTTCGTTGGTATGAATGAAGACGCATTTGTCCATCAACCGACCCCCCTGCCCTCCGCTGCGGTATAGCCGAACGCCGGCAACAGGCGCGAATCTACCATCGCCTCCAGCTCTGCCACTTGATCATCGTCAAAGTAATCGCGGTAGCCGCCCACCTTGGCCTTGCGCACCTTGAAGGTGTTGGGATCGTTGACATCCTTGGCCTGCACCCGGCTGCCGCTGCGCCAGAAATAGTTCTCCTGCTCCTTCTTGCGCAGGTTTTCCACCGAGGCGAATTCGGCGGTATCCCTGAGAAACTCCGCGTTGGCCTGCATACCCAGGAACTCGACGATACGGCCCATCTCCCGTTCGGGGCTGGCGCGCAGGTCCTCATAGCGCACTACCAGCAGCTGCTCGATCTTCGGCAGTTCCCGCGCCCAGTTGTTCATGAATTCGATAATATGGGACAGGCCCTGGTTCTCGTCCTTGACGAAATCGTACACAGAGATGGCCGCCTCGTGTTCGGGGTACTTGTTCATGGCCTTCTTCTCGGGGCGCATGCGGTACTTCCACTGGAAGAACTGGGACACGGCCACGTCGATGGGATTGCGCACCAGCAGCACAGTTTTCTTTCGGTAGAAATCCTTTTTCGAGTCGACATTACCGGTGTAGCCGCGCAGGTAATTGTCGTGGGTAAAGAATATTTTGGGGATGTCCTTGTTGAGGCGAGTGTAATTGTCGAAGCCCATCAGGATGTTGTCAGGCAGCTTGTAGACCAGCTGGAAATAGCGGGAGATCATCACCCGCACCCAGGTGCGGCCGCTTTTACCGTAGGACGCGAAGATGTACTGGCAGCGGTTATACTTCCAGAATTCCTCGCGGCCGCGGCGCCAGCGTTCCAGCTCGTGGGCTTTTGCCTCGGGCAGGAAGATGCAGGCAACGCGGACCAGCCATTTGATCAGCCGCTTGATTATCATGTGCATGGTATGCGTACCTACTCCCCTGGCCGGGGCGGATGACGTGGCGAAGGGTATAGGATGATCAAGCCATTCTCAAGATTGTGTGGTATTTTTAACGGCTTTCGGCCGGCTGTCGCAACTATTTGAAATCTATGCAATTCAAGGCAATCCATCGGTTCCTTCTGGACCGGGGAATGGCGTACCTTTACGCGCTGTTCATCGCCGGCTACTTCCTGTTGCCGATGGCGTCGGGCCATCGGCGGCTCTATTACCTGCTGATTATGCCGGCCATTGTGCTGCTGTGGCGGGAGCTGGCGGACTTGTACCGTCGCAATGTACTCGCCGGGTTGCTGCTGCTGTTCGCGACCTACATGACGACTACCCTGCTGTGGACCGCTGACTTCGAGGCGGTCGCGGCCCTGCAGACCCTGGGCCTTGCCATCTGCGTGCTGGGCTTCTGCTTTGTCAGCGGCTACCTGTGGGTTCGCCATGCCGAGCTGATGGACCGGCTGGCCCATCGCGCCACCTGGCTGGCGGCAGGGGCAGCGCTGGTCTCGATCATCGTATGGTACATCAGTCACCCCTTTCCGATATCCCGGCTCGAGCCACTGGGCGTCATGCACCACCAGAATAAGGCCGGTTCCGCCTACGGCGTGTTCCTGGTGCTGTGCATGCACTACATCTTCACCGAGCGCGGGCGCGACAACCGCGCCGTGTACAGCGCGCTGGCGCTGGTGCTGCTGAGCCTCGTGGTCCTCACCCAGTCGCGCACGGCCATGACCGCGGTGTGCGTCGGCCTGGTTGTCCTGGTGGGTTACCGCGCCTTCGCGGTGGCGGTGGTGGGCATGGCCGCCCTCTGGGCCCTGATGGCCAGCAACCCGGAAGTCTGGGTGAAACGGGTGGGAGACTTCTCCTTCAGGCCCGGTATCTGGGAGCAGGTGCTGGTGGACATGCAGGGTTACTGGTGGTTCGGGCACGGCTACCTGGTAGACCCCCGGGTGCCCGCCTATGGCAGGCTGTTCGACCACGCCCACAACGCTTACCTGGCCACCCTGCGCGACGGCGGCCTGGTCGGGCTGATGCTGCTGGTGGCCATACTGGGGGTCGCACTCCACTGGGCCTGGCAGCTGTATCGCCTGCGCGGGGAGCGGATCTACCTGGCGCTGCTGCTGTACGGCATGACCTCCGTCGCCATGGATTACGACCGACTGTTGCTGGAGCCCCGGGAATTGTGGCTATTCTTCTGGCTGCCCGTGGCGCTTATCATGGCCTCACACCCGGTTCGCCACGAGCCGGTGGCCATTCGCTACCCGGGACACGACCGATGAGAAAACCGCCCCGCCGACGCCTGCTACCCGGTGGCCTGCTCTGCCTGGCCGCCCTGGCCACCCTGACGGCGGGCGCCGCCGACAGCGACCCCGCCGCCCTGCCCGCCTGGCAGGTACTGGAATACGAGCAGCAGGCCTTTTTCGTCACCGCCCGCTCGCGGATCGAAGTTGTCCCGGACAGCGCCAACCCGCAGCAGTGGCAGTTGACCGCCAGCAGCGCGGTGGCGAACAACTCCGAGGAAGTGGTGCTGGAGCTGGCGGCGGACGGCAGCGCCCGCCACCGCGCGCGCCTGAGCCGGGGCAAGAGCAACGAGCAGCGCTTCAAGACCTACGACTTCCTGCCCGAGCACATCCTGCGCGTGCGCCGGGACCCGCCCCCCGGGGCGACCAGCCAGCCTCCCGGCGAATGGCCGGTGAGCGCTCGCAGGAAGGTCGCGTATCCCCCCGGGGCCGACGGGCTGCCGGTGACCGACGCCTACGCCCTGCTGCTCCTCGCTGCGCGCTTCCTGAGCTCCCCGGGCGCCGCAGCGGACGTGGTGGTTAACACCGAATTCAATTTTTACCTCGTGCGAATGAGCCGCAGCGATGGCGGACCGGTGGAGGCCAGTTACGAGGTGGCCGGCGGCAGCCCCAGCACCGGCAAGCGCCTGACCCGCGGCGTAACCCTTGCGGTGAGCCCACTGGGAGAGCAGGTCGACAAGCCGGATTTCAGCCTGCTCGGCCTCGGTGGTGAAATCACCATCCTGTTCGACGAGCAATACCTCCTGCCGCTGCAACTGCGCGGCACCGCCCCGCGGATCGGCCCCGCCGAAATCAACCTCACGAGGGTGACCCTGCGGGACCCCGCGGCGTGAGTCGTGGCGCCGGCCCGGTGGGCCTGATCAGCAACCCCGCCAGCGGGCATAATCGGGACCAGTTCGAGCGCATTCATTCCCGCGTGGCCGCCTGCCCGGCCATATCCCACCTGGTCACCCACAGCATGGCCGATATCAACCCCGCCCTGGTCGAGCTTGCGCGGCAGGAGGTTCGCGTGCTGGCGATCAACGGGGGCGATGGCACGGCCTCCCGCATACTCGGCGAACTGCTGGAGAACAGGCTGTTTGAGCACATGCCCCTCATCGTGCTGCTGCCCGGTGGCACCGCCAATATGAATGCCGGCGATATCGGCGCCAGGGGCTCGCTGTGGCGGGCGACGCAGCGCTTTTGCCAATGGTGCGAGGGGGAGCGCGCCACGGCCGGCCTGCTGGCACAACGGGCGCTGATGCGGGTGCTGGTAGAGGGCACGGCGGCGCCCCGCTACGGCATGTTCCTGGGCGGCGGCGCGGTTATCCAGGGCACGGAGTACGCCCATCGGGAGGTGCACGCCCGGGGCCTGCGGGACGACTTCAGCCTGGCACTCAGCACCGCGCGCACGGTGTGGGGGGTACTGCGCAACGACCCGGCCTTCAACCGCCACGTGCGAGTGCAACTGGCCCTGGACGGTGGCGACGCCGTCACCCACGACACCCTGATCCTGGCCATCAGCACACTCCAGCGCCTGGCCTTCGGCATGCGCCCGTTCTGGGGCTCGGGTCCCGGCGCGATCCGCCTCACCCTGTTCGAGCAGGGCTGCAGCCGGTTTGCCCGCACATTTTTTTCCATTGTACGGGGTCGCCCGGGTCGCAACGCGGTGCCCGAATCCGGATACATCAGCCACAATGCCGATGCAATCCGTCTGCACCTGGACGGCAAGCTCAACCTCGACGGGGAAATCCTGGTGGCCAACGGCCGGATCGATATCAGTGCCAGCACGCCGCTGGATTTTCTCACCCTGTGAACGGCAGCCCCGTGAAAGGCTCTTCCGGTGAGTGACAACACGGTCACCGGCTACCCCCGGGTAGCGGGCCCCGATGCGGCCACCGACCCTGCCCTGGGCAAGCTGCTGGCAGAATTGCAGGCGCGCCACCACGGCGCAGTCTGCGCCACCCTGCTGTACGGCTCATGCCTGCGCAGTGGCGATATCTACGACGGCCTGCTGGACCTGTACCTGGTTTGCGACGGCTACCGCGCCGCCTATCGCAGCGCATTCCTCGCTGCCGCCAACTGGTTGCTGCCGCCCAATGTGTTTTATGCGGAGTCGACGCTGGGTGAGAAGACCCTGCGCAGCAAGGTCACCGTGATCTCCCTGGCGGATTTCCGCCGCGGCTGCTCCACGGCCTGGTTCGAATCCTATATCTGGGGCCGCTTCGCCCAGCCGACCCTCATCCTCCACAGCCGCGATGCACATACGCGCCGGCAGGTCGAGGACTGCCTGCTGCAGGCCGTCCGCACCCTGCTCAGCAACAGCCTGCCGGTACTGCCGCAGGAGGGTGACGTCACCGACCTGTGGGAGCAGGCCCTGGCCCTGAGCTATTCCACTGAACTGCGCACGGAGCGTCCGGGACGGGCCATGGAGTTGGCCCGATCTGCCGCCCCATTCTACGGCGCGGTGACGATGCGCCATGCCCCCTCGCTTGGCCAGGGCTTTGCGGTGTATCATGACGGCGATAAATTGCGCTACCACAGCCGCATTTCCGGCGCCCGGCGCCTGGCAACGAAGCTGGCCTGGTCATTGCGCCAGGGCCAGGGCAAGCTGCTTTCGGTAGCGCGGCTGGTAAAGGCGCTGTTCACATTTGAGGGGGGGCTGGACTATATCGCGTGGAAGCTGGAACGGCACTCAGGGCAGCATATCGTCATACCCGACAAGGTTCGAAGAGCGCCGCTCATCCACCTGTGGGGATTTTTCTGGGGACTGTACCGCCGCGGTATTTTCAAATAGCCCATGACCATTACCCCCACCCCCTCCCAGCGGGTAGCCATCTGCATCTGCACGCACAACCGGGCCGAGGTGCTCAAGCGCCTGTTGCTCGACCTGCGCGACATCGAGCTGGGGGATACTGATCCCGCCGCGGTCGAACTGATCGTCATCGACAACAACCCCAACTCCGCCACCCGGGATATCTGCGAGCTGACCGGTGCCAGCCTGCCTATCCGGGTGCACTACAGCACCGAGCCACACCCCGGTATTACCTGGGCTCGCAATCGCGCCGTGGCGGTCGCCCTGGAGCGCGGCGCCGAGTTCATAGCCTTCATCGACGACGACGACGTGCCGCTGCGCGACTGGCTGCAGCAGCTGCTGGAACGCCAGCGGGCCACGGGCGCGGACCTGGTGTTTGGCAGCTGGGTACTGGATGAGCAAATGCCGGAGTGGGCGCGCGAGACAGGTATCTTCCGCTCGCCGAGCAAGTCCAAGCAGGACAAGAAAGGCGGTCGCTACGGCCTGCCGGACTGCGCCTCCACCTGCAACCTGCTGGTGAGCAGGAATATCCTCGAGCGTGTCGCCGCGGTCGGCCCCGTGTTTTCCCATGCCTTTTGCAACAGCGGTGGCGAGGACAAGGATTTCTTCATCCGCGCCCACCAAATGGGAGCAACCCTCGCTTCTGCGGAAAAATCGATCATTCACCGCATTCACGGGCCGGGGCGATACACCGCCAGGGGCCTGATCCGGCGCGGCTTCAAGAACGGCTGCTCCCAGGTGAACATGGCGCGCTTTCACGGTGACGGCAAGCGCCGCCTGAGGTTGCTGTCCACGGCCCTGGCTAAAATGCTTATCTCCCTGATTATGTTGCCTTTTTCCATATTCTCCAAAGGCGCGTTCATGCACAGCCTGTACCGCGTGGCCAAGGCCGCCGGGGTGCTTTACACGACCCTGACAGGGCGCAGCATGAAGTACTATTCACGCTGAAAGTAGCACCCCCAAAATGGCAAAAAACAGCCTGCTCCTATATAGTTGCCCCGTGTAGAACGGACCCCGCAACCCTATGAAAGCCTGCGTATTTATCCAGACCAATCACAAGCAGATCACCGGTGCGATCGTGGCTGAACACGCCCTGCGCCGCTACTCGCGCAACAACGAAAAATTCGACGTAAAGATCATCGACAGCCGCGACTACCCCATGTTCGCAGCGCACGAGGGCCAGGAATACCTGCGTGACGGGGTCAAACGCACCTGGCTCAACGACGACCTGCAATCCTTCACCCCCACCCGCTTCATGCCGCCGAAACTGATGGGCTACGAGGGCCGGGCCGTGGTCATCGACCCGGACATCTTTGCCGCCACGGACATCTGGGAACTGCTCAGCCGGGACATGAAGGGCAAGGCCATCATGTGCCGCATGCGCTCCGGCCCCAAAGGCCTGGTGGATCGCTGCATGGCCAGCAGTGTCATGCTGCTGGACTGTGCCAAACTCAGGCACTGGGATGCCGAGCGCTCCTTCGAGGCCATGTTCAACTTCACCCAGGATTACCAGCCCTGGATCTGCCTGCGCGAGGAAGACCGCAGCACCATCGACTTCTTCGAACCCGAGTGGAACGACTTCGACAAATTCACCACCGCCACCAAAATGCTGCACACCACGCGGCGCAAGACCCAACCCTGGAAGACAGGGCTGCCCACTGACTGGCGCCCGGCCGAGCGCTTCCGCCTGTTTCCGCCGGTGGCCTGGGTGATGCGCGCCCGCCGCAAGCTGTTCGGGGAATACGCCTTCCTCGGCAACTACAAGCAGCATCCCGACCAGAACCAGGAGGATTTTTTCTTCGGCCTGCTCAAGGAATGCCTGGCAAACGGCAGGATCACCGAGGAGTTCCTGCGCCATGAGATGGCGCAGAACCACGTCCGCCACGACGCCCTGGAGGTGCTGGCCCGGACGCCGGACCTGCCGCAGGCGCCACTGCACCCGCTCAGCGCCCTGTCAAAAGCCGCCTGACGGCTGTCGCCGTTGCCGCCAGTTCCCGGGCCGCCAGCGAGCCCGCCGGCTCGTCGGCTTGCGCCGGCGCCAACAGCTCAGCAGATGCCGCGGCGATAGTGCCCGGTTCCAGCCAGCGGGCCAGCCCGCCGGCCACCAGCGCGGCCTGGATATTGCCGATCTCCCGCCGCATGCGCAGCGGCCCCAGGCGCATCGCGATGCGGTGGCTGAGGGGCTTGTAGCGATAGCTGTGCGCCAGCCGCCACCAGGGCCGCGAACCATCGCCCACATCGAAGATGAACAGCGGCCGCCCCATGGCGGACGCCTCGCCGAGCATGGACATGGATTCGCCGGTGACGACAAAGGCATCCGCCAGCGCCAGCAGGCCGCGATAGGGATTGACGCCCTCCCCGCCCCAGCGATAGCAGTAATGGGGTACCGTCAAGCTGGATTGCAGGGCATCCGCCGCCGGCACCGGGGTGCGCGGGCTGTCGGTGACCAGCAGGGAACCGGCGCAGGCGGCGGCCAGCTCGTTCGCCAGCATACCCAGGCGCACGCCTTTTTCGCTCGTCAGCACGAAACGGCCGCTGTCCCCGCCCACCAACAGGGCAATCCAGGGGCGCGGCAGGCCGGCCAGTTGCGGGCGCAGGGCTGCGCCCGCCGCCTCCAGCTGCTCGCGGCCAAGCCGGTGCAGGGGCAAGCTGTTGTGCAGGACATTATGCCGTTGTGGCAGGAAATACTGGGGAGTGGTGACCACCAGGTCCCATGCGTCCAGGCCGGCCCAGGGTCGCCCCATGTGTACCAGCGCGGCCCTGCCCCCGGACTGCTGTTTTATCCAGCGGGCCACCGCTTCGTTGCGCCGACCGGCGCTGATGACCAGGTCGGGCCAGGGCGCCCCCAGGGCGCTTGATGCACCCCGGTCGATACCCGCCAGGGTCCCGCCGCACCCCAGGTGGACCAGCAGCTCCCAGGGGCGCGCCCGGATCTGCTTTTCCTCGTAGCCATAGCCCAGTTCGTCGGCGAGGGCCCGCACCTGGGTGTTGTCACCGGCTTTGGTGCCGAGCAAACACCAGACTGCGACCGCTTGATGTCTCTCCAAAATATTGCCAAACCCTGTCGTTTATCCGCCCACGCGCCAGCAGTAAACTAACACACTGATACGCCAAGGGAAGCCAGATTGTGAAACCGACCGTTTTCATCCACACCAACCACAAGCAGAAGCTTGGGGCGGTGGTGAGTCGCTATTCCCTGTTCCGGAACTCCGCCCATGCCGACCAGTTCGATGTCAGGTTTATCGAGGTGACGGACTTCCCCTGCATGGCCCAGCGCGAGGGGCAGTTGTACCTGCGCGACGGCGAGATGCGGCCCTGGCTCAACAACGACCTGCAGTCCTTTACTCCCCTGCGCTTCGCGCCGCCGCAGCTGATGAATTACCAGGGCCGCGCGGTGGTCATCGACCCGGACGTGTTCGCCCAGGGCGACGTGTGGGAACTGCTGAATCGCGACATGGGAGGCAAGGCCATCATGTGCCGGCCCAAATCCGGTCGCAAGGGGCGCAAGGGCGCCTACGCCAGCAGCGTTATGCTGCTGGACTGCGCCAAACTGCAGCACTGGCGCTTCGAGGAGAATTTCTCGGCGATGTTCCAACCGGCCCAGCGGGACTACATGGACTGGGTGTCCCTCAAGCTCGAGGATCCGGCCACCATCGGCCTGCTCGAGAACGAGTGGAACGACTTCGACAACCTGACCGAGCAGACCAAGCTGCTGCACAATACCAAGCGCAAGACCCAACCCTGGAAAACCGGCCTCAAAGTTGACTACCGCCCCGCCGATACTTTCCAGCTGTTCCCCCCGCGCCACTGGTTGCGCCGCGCCCGCCGCGCCCTGTTCGGCGAGTACAAGTTCGCCGGCACCTACGATGCCCACCCGGACCCGAAGCAGGAGAAGTTCTTCTTCGACATGGTCAGGGGCTGCCTGCAGGACGGCGTGGTCACCGAGGCCCAGCTGCGCGACGAGATCGAGCAGGGACACTTGCGGGCTGATGCGCTGGAGTTGGTCAGGGCGGCTTGAGGTTTCAGGTTTCAGGTTTCAGTCTTGATGGCTCGTGCCAAGACGGGCACAACCGGGGTCTGTCGACCAAAACGGCCGCAGCTCCGTCAACAAACTCGGCTGCTGCGCAACTCGACCAAAATTGCTGCGCAATTTTCGGGACT
>Ga0105097_10000942_pt1 | contig 13635 bp, 12 predicted proteins | sample PPLLak12cMay2015_FD_87035 | JGI IMG/M metagenome (GOLD analysis project Ga0105097, IMG submission 87035) | Freshwater sediment microbial communities from Prairie Pothole Lake near Jamestown, North Dakota, USA - PPLs Lake P7 Core (1) Depth... | ecosystem: Environmental > Aquatic > Freshwater >... | reverse complement strand
TTCGGACCCGGGTTTTAGCACATCAACGAAATCAGAGTCGATCAGCAGCACCTTGCTACCCGAATTGCGCAGTTGATAGATAAGTTCGGACCTGGTAAGTCGAGTGTTCAATGGTACGTAGATAGCTCCAAGTTTTGCGGTCGCGAAGAAGCTACTAACCGCGTCGATGCCACTGCGGCCAAGTAGCGCGACACGATCTCCTGCCGAAACGTTAGACAGGTCCAGGCAAGCGCTGATGTCGTTTGATCGGGTGTTAAGCTCATGAAATGAGTAGGCTGTCCCATCGCATATCAGGGCGACCTTGTCGGGATTTATTGCTGCCCATTTTTCAACGATCTTTGCCAGATTCCAGTCTGCGATATTTCCTGCGATATTCATTTGAGTTGAACCAAAGTGATTGCCGGTTATGCCGGGTTTCTGGTGATTGAAGATCTACCAGGCCAATATATTTATAGGATTGCTCTTCGTTGCAACATACGTGATAAATTGACGTTCATTTTTCCCGGACAGATGACATGCTGCGGAAGCAGCGGTCAGATTAGTAAAAAATGTAGCATTGTGTGCACTGAATTTCGCGATAACGGCCCAGATCTTACGCATTAATATGTACATGTGGCGACACCGAGCGAATTGAAGCGTCTGCTCAGTGGGCATCGGCTCCAGACAGTCGGTGCTGTAGGCGGCGAACCCTGACAGTATCATTTTAACAGGTAGAAGAGTGGGACTACTGTGTGGCTAGCCTCGCGTCTTTGTTGATATGAGGGAAGCTTTTGGCGGATGGAGGTGCCCCAGGGCGTGTGCGATATGAAGACCATTGACCCGGGTTCCAGGGCATGACCGAGTCGATTAGACCTGTCGAGATATTTGCGTGTATCCCGCCGTTAATCGGTCGGCGGTATCAGCTCAACCTGTTAGTGTCGATTTATGCCATGGCGATTGCGCTGCAGTGAGGTAATCAGCTGTGGTGTGTGTCGAATCCATAAAGTTGTCGACTACTTCAGGGGTGACCTGGTCGACAAATGCTCTCAATGCGGAGACGACCGATTGTTCTTTGGGCAAAAAGCGGTCAATAGGGCCGCCTACGCTTATAGCTATTTGGTCACCGTTTGGTGAAACTCTCAGGGGTATGGATATTGCGGCAATACCAGGTGTACCATGCCCCACTGAAAAGGCATAACCTCGTTCACGCAACTTTTGCACCCCTTCAAAGCACTCGAAAGCAGTATTGCGCCAGTGAGGCATTACAGCCTCTGCGTGGGTTCTTCGGACTATACGGCCGATATCAGTATCAGGCAGGTCTTTCATCAAAGCCCATCCGGAAGCGGTGCAAGCAAGCGGACTTACCGCACCGGACTCAACGTGGAGGCGTCTCGCGTCAGTACAGGTTTGGCCCAGGACGTATTGGACAAAGATGCCGTTGCGCATTGCCAGGGCGGCTGATTCTCCGAGTTCATCGACCAGTCCGCTCAGCAATTGCGGAATGACACCGACTCCGGAGTGTCTTCTGCGCATCCACAGGCCCAGCAGTGAAATTCGCAGAGTAGGGTAGTACTGTCGCTCGGCAGACTCTAGTCTCAGGTAGCCAAGCTGCGTAAGGGATTTTAGAAGCGCCGCCGTGCTCGAATGCGGCATGTCCATTGAGCGAGAAACCTCGGAGATGGACATGGGCCGCTGCTCTGAGGCAAACAGCTCAAAAATGGCAAGTGTTCTCTCACATGATTTTACTGCGGACACGTTAGATGAACACCAGGATGTGTTTTTATTGTTCATTGGACTGCGACTCGCAAATGGATAAACAGTAAAACATCAACCTTCATTCTTAGTGCAGATTACCTACGGCAGAACTTTTTGTCAACCTACCGTTCGTTTTATTTCTGTCGCGACCCAGCGCAGCTTCAGCCCCCGCGGGGCGACCGGACGTCGGCGGACTCGGGGGGCGTGGATTGTTCACGGCACCCTCTCTACCTGAGCGTACCCTCGACATCGACACGTTCCCGTAGTAACAAGAGCGCGTCCGCGTCGGGGATAGCGGTCTCGGTGATATCTTCGGCTATAGCAAATTCGAAACCGGTATTCGTCGTGATGTATTCAACACTGACTCCGGAATGGACATGCTTCAATCGCATGCTGTGATCGGGCGTATTGAAATCGAATATGCCCAGCGGTGTAATAACTTCTAAGGGCCCCTCATTGAATTGATTGAGGTTCAGTTGACACCTGTGATCGCCTCCCTGTCCATAACCAAACGTTGAGATATAGTCTACCCGCTCTACAAATATGTTCGCGCTGTGGCTCGGGGCATAGATGTAGTAGCGCTTGGCATAATGTGCCATGGTGGTGGTGCCGAGGCTGCCTGGACCACGCACGGCCAGATTCCCTTCCGGGCTTTTTATTCCAATAAGATTGGTGTTTCCAAAGCGGTCGATTTGCATACCGCCGACGAAAAAGACATCGGAACAGTACTGGGGGCGCTGAAAGATTTCGTCGTGAATAACCATGCATTCCGCCCAACGGGATACACGATAATCGGTCGAGAATTTTGTTGGTTCCAGCCGGTCGGCATATAGGAGGTTTGTTGAAACCATTCCGATCGAAAGCTTCATGTTTGGTGCATGGGTAAGATGTGCAAGCAGCGCTCCAGCTCGAGGAACATGGAGGTTGGCGCCGACGAATAAGCGGTCATTGTCTTGGAGAATACTCGAAATATAGAAAGCCTGTATCTCCTGGTTTGTTGCGCGCTCGATCACGATATTGCCTCCGTTACGTCACCGAGGTCCAAAAGGCGCTGTTGACCAAGTGTCTCAAGATAGTCAGCTTGTGTTTCTGGTTCGAATACGTAATGTTGAAGCCATTCGGCGAACGCTGATCTATCACCCTTGCGGGCCTGATTGGCGACACTTACGTATTCTTTTATGAATTCCTCGTCCACGCGATAACATCCAGGGCTGGAGAAGGGATGTGCTCCCCATGGCACTCTCACTACGGCGTCTGCATATGCAATGGATGTCATAAGCGGATTACGTCTGATCTCTTCGTTCGATATGAGAGCTTCTGTCGTTATAACAGTTCGTTTCGATGCCCTGTGAATTGCCCTGTCACCGTAGCCGGAACCTGTGTGCTGCCCAAGTCCGTATCGATCCGCGCGCTCCACGTGAGTAAAGAAGACATCCGGGTTTATCGCAGGAACGGCGATTAGCTGCTGCCCGGTGACAGGACAGGTGAACGGCACCAGCTTCTTGTTAAGTTCAACAATGGAAGTTCCGATGCCCGCCTTCCAGGGATTGAACGGGAGACCCTGGCCAGCCGCACGTATGGCGGCGTAAAAGATTCCCTCGTCACATTCCCAAATGTCGATCGAACCGCTTTCCGCCGCTTCGCGATAAAACGGTCCTACTGATGCAAGTACCTCGGCAGTCACCGACGAAGTGACCACCTCGTTGACGGCGCCAGCTCCAATGAGCAGGTCGAGATCCAGGCCGGATATCGCGCTACCCACCACGGTCAGATTTCGCAAACCTTTTTTGACAATCCCGCGAACAACGGCCATCGGATGGCTGGCGGTATTGAATCCTCCAAAAGCGATCGTCATTCCGTCCTCCAGTCGATCCAACTCCTCCTGCAACGTCGTGGTGACTGGGGCCCTTATACGCCCATTTTGACTGTATAGATTGTTAGGCACGCTCAGCCCTCGCTCGCTTCAATTGTTCGATTCGCTCGTTGGCAGCTGCGCGAGTTTCTTTAAATTCAAGCTGCCGCGTTGCGTGTGGATCGACGATCTCCCTGAGTACACGAAGCTCTTCTGTGGTGGGGGGAGAGGACTCTTGAGTTTCATCGGGAAGCAGCAATTCAAAACCGGTTTTTGCGATAACTTCCTCGACTGAGACGCCTGGGTTTAGCCTGTGCAGGCGTGCTCGTCCGGACACTGGTTCAAAATCGAGGACGCATAACGGAGTGTGGATATGAAACGGGCCGTCACACGCATGCATGCGCCGGCGCCAGTCGCCATTCTCAGTACGACCGAGGCCGGTACAGAAACTTAGCTCCTTTACCAAAGTACGATGATTGTGTTCTGTTACGTACAGCACAGGCTTTCGGCAGGTGATCATTACATCGGCGACCGCAATTCCATGAAACCTTGCTTTTGGCTTTTCCGGATCCCCTATGACGCTGACGTTGACGCTACCTAGACAGTCCACCTGAAGCGGGCGCAGAAATTGTATGTCGCAACCACCGCGCGCTGTCCAGTTGACAATATCGTGATGGGAAATTAGGGCTCTGGATGATGTATATGCGAGCATCGGATCGATCAACATAGAAGCAAGATCGGATTCAGACGGATTTATGGAATTGAAAACCGTTCCGAGGTAGAAAAAATTGAGATTTGGCGCATGGGTATTCTTTGCGAGCATAAGTGCCGCACCTGCAAGTGGTACGACGGCGCCGTGATTGACCCAATCTCCGTCTTCGATATCGCGCGCCATCTGTACGCACATCATTTCGTCAATGGAATAGTCTTTGTCCATTTTTCTCAGACCCTCCCTGTTGAATTTCTGACATACTCCTCAAGATACTCCTGAAAAGCTTCGTCGCCGGACTGACTGGCTTTGATGTAAACCTCGTTCAGATGTTTGATGTCAGGCGAGTACAATGGGTGCATACCGGTTGGCCAGGCTCCGCCGGGCGCTTCGACCACGTAAGTTACTTCAGCGCCGATTAGAGCGACCTTCGCAGGGTCCTCCACTGGTGCTATCTCTTCGGCACACACTATGGTTGTTTTTGCAGCCCGCGCGATAAGGTAGTCGAAGTCATAGATCAAGTCGGGCTCATCCGGCGCATGAACGTATCCATCCTGATCCGCTCGTTTTACCTGGATAACAGCGAAGTCTAGTTGGCAGGCGGGGGCGGCGAGATACTCTCCGCCGCCGTAGGGGTCCACAATCGTCTTGATGCCCAGGTTTTTAGCGAGGTCGGACTTCCACGGTGTTTTCCAGGGGAGAAATGGGATTCCCATATCCGCCGCCCGCAATACTGCAATCAGTAGGAATTCGCTGTACTCGTTGACTTTGAAGCTGCCTTCAGGAACGATTCGTGAGAAGTTTGGGGCGGGTCCATACTCCAAGAGACCGAGGTAAGCGGCGTTAGTCGAAGCTACTGCGCGTGCTCCAATGAGCAGATCCGTTTCCAGTCCTGCCAGGAACTGGAAAACGTTCAAATCCTTCACGCCCTGGCGAATCAGTTCTCTGCAGAACGACATCGGGCGGCGCATCATTCCACCGCCACCCCCGAATGCGATGCGAGCTCCGTCACCTACTGAACGTGCTGCCTCGGCGAGAGGTACGACTTTACTCATCAGCCTTTTTCTCCAGTGGTTCCTACCAGGTCGGCCATCACTTCCATGGCCTTAACGTCCTCGGTATCGCAGATGATGGTGGTAACAGGACTGGCTTCCCAACGTTCTAGCAGCTCGGCTATTCGGCTGCGCGGACCGCACAATGCGACGTCGTCCACGAGTTCGTCGGATACCGCGTCGATCGACTCCTCTCGCTTTCCAGACAGGAACAGTTCCTGGACTTTGTCGGCGACGTCCTCATAGCCAAAGCGACGGATGAGTCGGTTGGAGACGTTGAGTTTGGCGTGGCCCATTCCTCCGATATACAAAGAAATGCGTTCTTTCACTACACGACGAGCGGCGTTTACGTCATCATCTACTACCACTGATACGATTGGTGCAACATCAAATCCACTTCCCGGCCCCTTACCCTGGCCTGCAAGATCGAATCCGGCCTTTAGATCTGCGCCGAACACATTCTCCCAAACCCGGGGTGAGAAAAAGATGGGCAACCAGCCGTCAGCAATCTCCGCAGTCATCTCAATGTTTTTAGGCCCTAGCGCGCCAACATAGATAGGAATGTGTTTTCGCTTCGGGGTAATGATCAGTTTCAAGGGTTTGCCAATGCCCATCCCCTCACTACCGGAATAGGGAAGTTGATAGTCCCGACCCTGAAAGGAAACCGGCTTGTCCCTGGCGAGAATAGCTCGGCAGATTTCGATGTACTCCCTTGTGCGTCCCACCGGTCGATTGAACGGCTTACCATGAAATCCTTCTACTACCTGTGGCCCAGAGCAGCCTAATCCTATAATGATTCTTCCGGACGACAGTACATCGAGTGTTGCGGCGGTCATGGCGGCCATAGCGGGTGTGCGCGCCGGAACCTGCCAGATTGCCGAACCCAGATGAATACGGCTGGTTTGCGCGCCTACCCACGCTAGCGGGCTCACTGCATCGGTTCCGTAAGCCTCCTCGCACCATACTGACGAGAATCCCAGCTCCTCCGCCTTTTTCGCCAAGCTGACATTCTTGTCAGGCCCCTGATGCCAGTTCGTCATGGCAAGGTTTAGACCCAGTTTCATATTCTTCACATGGACTCCATTTGCACTGATTACTTAGAAACACGACCAAACGTGCGCGGTGTATATCGCCATGAAGTGGACTACGTGCGTCAGCAACCGGCTCGTGCTGTCAATCCTGATGACAAATAGTTACAAACAAACGTATGATTGAGCAATGTCGAACGGGTGTTTGTGGATTTTCAATATATATGTGTCAATTGGGCAGAAATATCCCGGTCGGAACACGGCGTCTCGAGAGAATTGAGTAGCCAAAACTTTACGCAGTCGGATGGGCAATAGATGTCGACAGAGAAGATAGATGCTCCAAAAGTGAAAGATAGCGGCAGATCCAGACGGATAACTGAGCTGCTCGATATTTCAGCCCGATTATTTCGAAAAAAGGGATATGCTGCTACCTCCATGCAGGAGATCGCGCTCGAGGCAGGCTTGCTAAAAGGAAGCCTTTACCACTACATCGCTACTAAGGAGGATCTACTTTGGTTGATTTCCCAACCCACGTTGACTGACCTGATTGAGAGTGTCGATGCTGCTTTGAATGATAAAAGCCTCTCCTTTTCAGATCGTATTAGAAAGAGTGTTGCGATTCATGTAGATAAATTCGACACTCGTTCATCACATATGGCGGTTGTTGCCCGCGAAGGTGAATCTTCGCTAGGAGAAGCAAGAAAGGTTCAGCTGCACGCACTGCAGAAGCAGTACTACGATGTCTGGCACTCCGCTCTGAGAAAGGCAAAGCGGGCTGGCGATATCGACGACAACTCCAACACCGCTATCCTCACATACGCGATTCTCGGGATGATCAACTGGATGCTGCGTTGGTATAATCCGGGCGGCACCATCACTCCCCGGGAAATAACCGATCAGTTTACCAGGCTCATTGTTTCTGGCGTTTCCCCATCGCAGACCAAGAATAACTAAGGAGATCTGCTATCGTCCAACTCAGCGATTCCTGGGAGCAATGATCTATGCTGTCAGGTTGAATATTTCGCGTCCAATCAGCATTCTTCGTATTTGAGTTGTACCACCTCCAATTTCCAATAGTTTGGCATCTCGCACCAGCCGCCCCGCCGCGCAATCATTCATATAGCCATTAGCGCCCATGAGTTGCATTGCATCCAGTGCGACCTCCGTTGCACGCTCGGAGGCGAAAAGGAAGGCAGCGGCGGCATCTTGTCTGGTGACGTCGCCGCGATCAGCTGCAGCAGCGCATGCGTAGAGATATGCACGTGAAGCCCCGAGGGAGGTGTACATATCTGCGATTTTTGCCTGTACCAATTGGAACTTGCCAATCGGCTGTCCAAATTGTTTTCGTTCGTGTATGTAAGGAATAGCTAGATCGAGCGCGGCTTCCATTATTCCCAGTGGTACGGCAGCCACCGTGATCCGTTCGTAATCGAGTCCACTCATCAGCACTTTCACACCCTGGTTCGCCACCCCGAGGACATTATTTTTCGGGACCATACAGTTGTCGAATACCAGCTCGCTGGTATCTGAGCCGCGGATGCCCAATTTGTCGAGCTTGGGTGACGCCGAAAAGCCGCTGAATGCTTTTTCGATAATGAAAGCGGTGATCCCTTTGGAGCCGGCGGCAGGGTCAGTTTTCGCGTACACGATAAGCGTATCGGCCTGCGGACCGTTTGTAATCCACATCTTTGTTCCGTTGAGTAGGTAGTACTCGCCTTTGTCTTCTGCTCTAAGACTCATTGATACCACGTCGGATCCCGCCCCGGATTCCGACATGGCCAGCGCTCCGATGTGTTCTCCTGTCACCAGTTTTGGTAAGTAGCGTTTCTTCTGCTCCGGCGTGCCATTCAGCTGAATCTGATTGACACACAAGTTGGAGTGGGCCCCGTAAGACAGGGCAACTGACGCGGAACCCCGAGCCATTTCCTCATACACCACTATATGCGCCAAGTATCCCTGGCCGCTACCACCATATTCTTCTGAAGCGGTAATGCCCAGTAAACCAAGTTCGCCCAGTTCCGGCCAGAGGTACCTGGGAAATTCGTTCGTTCTGTCAATTTCGTCTGCAATGGGGGCAAGCCTCTCCTCCACCCATTTCCTGACGGTGGCTCGGATCTCCTCGATCTCAGGAGCCAATCCAAAGCGCATCAATACTCCAGACTCTAACAGCATAATACTCAATCCTTTTTTTAGACAACCAAACGTATGTTTTATAATAAGCAATTCACAACTCTCAATGATGGGCGCGTGAAATACAAGGGGTAGCCCCTGCTATGACTCATCAAGAGGCCAACGAGTGATTTATAAACACATACATGTTACCTGCGGACGGCAGGTAGACCCCGGATCCGAAAGGGCCAATCATTTTGCGCAAGCGATACAGGAAAGCCTCTTCAATTAAAGATATGCGGTGCCGGTTGCGGGCCCAAGGCAGCTGCTTTGAACATGGGCGTCTCACTTACCTACATGCGGTGTTGATATGTGTCTAACGCGAGTATGAACACGTGACTATCCAATCTGACGCGATAGTGCAAATCTATGCGTGATCAGAGCCGTTAGCGTTGAAAGAATAGGGAATATTAATGGTACTCAATTGTGGTTTTCTTAGAAATTCAACCGTGGTTATATCCTTTTTGGCAGTGTGCTGTTTAGGTTGTGTGGAAAAAGACACAGGGGCTGCTGATGAGAGCGGACTATTGCTGCCGAAGGACGCGTCGCTCGTTCATCAAGTCACTCAAGATAACAGTGCAGATGAGGTCGATGACAGAAGATTGCGGGCGGCGGCAAAAGATCACGCCGATTGGCTCACATATGGACTTAACTACAATGAGGATCGCTACTCGCTTCTGACGCAGATCGGCAAGAACAATATCGCTGAGCTTGGTTTGGCCTGGGCGTTTGATCTTCCGTCCACGCGTGGCATACAAGCGACCCCACTAGCGGTGAACGGTATTCTTTATTTCACGGGTCCGTGGTCCGTCGTCTATGCGGTGGACGCTCGCATGGGAAGACTGCTGTGGAAGTATGATCCTGAGGTATCTCGACAAGCAGCGATTCTCTTGTGTTGCGGCGCGATGAACCGTGGTGTTGCATTGTATGAAGGCGCGATTTTCGTGGGAACTTTGGATGGGCGACTGATTTCTCTCAATGCGGATTCTGGTGAAGTAAACTGGTCGGTTATGACGGTACCGGAGAATGGAAATTATTCGATTACAGGCGCTCCTCGGGTAGCAAACGGCAAGGTATTTATAGGGAATGGTGGCGCTGAGTATGCAGGCGTTCGAGGATATGTCACGGCTTACGACGCTCTAACTGGGGAGCAGGTGTGGCGGTTCTATACCGTGCCAGGCAATCCCTCAGAGCCATTTGAGGATCCTATACTTGGGCTTGCTGCTAAGACATGGACTGGTGAGTGGTGGAAGCAAGGCGGTGGAGGAACAGCTTGGGATACTATTGTATTTGACCCCGAGTTCAATCAAGTAATTATCGGAGTAGGCAATGGCTCCCATTGGAATCGCAATATACGCAGTCCCGGTGGTGGGGACAATCTATTCCTTTCCAGTATCGTTGCGCTTGATGCTGATTCCGGGGCGTATCGCTGGCACTATCAAACCACTCCAGGAGACAGTTGGGACTATACCGCGACCCAACCGATCATTTTGGCTGAACTCACCATAGAGGGTACTCGTAGAAAGGTGGCAATGCAGGCGCCCAAGAACGGCTTTTTCTATGTTCTTGATCGCGAAAGCGGTGAATTGATATCGGCAGAACCCTATACCTATACAAACTGGGCCAAGAGGATTGATGCTAAAGGCAGGCCGGTCGAGGAACCCGGGATTCGTTACGAAGACGGCAAAACTCATTGGCTCGCACCTGGTTCCCATGGCGGCCATAATTGGTTTCCCATGACATACAGCCACGACACTGGTCTCGTATATATTCCGGGCGTCAAACAATCGGGGCCATATGCCTACAATTCTGGGTTTCCGAATACAGTCAATGGCGTGATAAATGGAAATGAATGGGCTGTAAGCTTTGCGATGCAGATGTTCAACTCTCAAGTGATCGACCCGAATGCGCCAGCGCCGGGTGAGGAATCGGGTGAGTTGATCGCATACGACCCCATCCAACAGAGGCGCGTTTGGTCAATTGATCAGCCTAGCTATTACAATGGTGGGCTGCTATCCACTGCTTCAGGCTTGTTGCTACAGGGCGATGCAGAGGGCTTTTTCCGAATACGAAGTGCCGAGTCGGGCAAGCTTCTCTGGCAGTTTGACGTGCGGTCGGGAGTTATCTCTTCACCCATCACCTATCTTGTGGATGGTGAGCAGTACATAACCATAATCGCCGAGTGGGGTGGTGGTCGCGGCCAGATTTTCAAACTCACCGACGCCGTGTATCCCGGTACGGTCTATACATTCAAACTCGGTGGTACCGCTGTAGGAAAAGAGAGGGTAGGAGCATCCGTTCGCCCACTTACCGACCTCACTACTGATGCCTCACCGTCCTCGATCGGAAACGGCTACACTCATTACTTGCAGAATTGTTTCGGGTGCCATGGCCAGGTTGGCCAAGAAGGCGGCACTACGCCCAATCTGGCTCGATCGGAACCACTGACCTTCGAAAACTATGATCTCATAGTCCGGAAAGGCGCATTTGCCCAAAGTGGCATGCCGAAACAGGACCATCTGAGTGAGCGCGATGTTGAAGATATTAAAGCTTACGTCATTTTTGTCGCGCAAACTTTAAGGGACAGCAAGCTGAGCTCCGAAGAGCTGGCCGCTAGGTTGGCGTCCTATCAGAAGGTGTCCATAGATGCCCAAGCACCCTCTGGACTGAAGTAGCAGGAGCGCCCTAGAGAAGCGCAATATACCGGCGCTGTCGACCGATTCGGCAATTAACACGTCTGTGTCGTCTTGTGGCCAGCCATTGACCCGTAAATCAGCTTACCCCAACCTATTGTCTGGTGACTTTTAATTCTCACTCAAGCGAGGCAAGCGCATGGCTATTACAAAGTTTGATCATATAGGAATCGTTGTTGATAATCTGGACGAAGCAATTGAACATTTCCGCAATCTGTTCGATATCAACGATCAAAAAATGATCTACAAGCGTGACTATGAAGACACGGACACGAACTCAGGCGTTGCTGAAGTCATGCATTTCTGCCTGTTTCCAGTGGGCGAAGTGTATTTTGAAATTATTGAGCCAGTAAGTGATGGTCCCGTGAAGAGGTTTCTTGAGCGAACCGGTGGAGGAGTCCACCATCTGGGGGTGACATCCGACGACATTAAGGCTGAGTGGAAGAAACATGATGGAGTGCGCGACAAGTTGCGCCCTTTCGAGTCAAAGCCGCGCGTCGATCAGTATGACGTGTCGTATTGGTTTCTCCATCCCAAGAGCAACTATGGGGTACTCTTCGAGGTAGACGCGGCCTGGGCCAAAACTAGCGCCAGCGACATGACACCTGTGGAACCCACTCCAAATTGGAGTGCGTTTTAGGGAACGCAAGCTAATCTCGTCGATTGCGCTTAACGTCGAGTCATATAGTTTGTGTGCTCTTCACTTGATTCCCTGAGGCATTTCCATGAGCAAATCAAATTATCCCTCGCTCGTAAGTCGAGGGAATCCTACAGTACCCTTGACCTTGGAGCAGCGTTACAGTGTGCTCCCGTTGGTTTACCGGTACATGTATTTTTCCCTTTTCAGACAGATAGGGAATAGATACGGCTGGGATTTCGCCAACGGTGTTGCCGACGATATGACGGCCGAGTCGATTCCATTCCTAGCACCATCCTACAAGAAGAAATTTGGTCTTACGGGAGAGGGTGGCGTCATGGTTGCCCAGATGATGCAGGTCGAGATCGTAGTTGAAGGCGGCGACGGAGACCTGATAGAAGAAGATGGTGCGGACTGCTCTGAATTCAAACTCGCCTGCTGTATGGGTAAAGGGCTACAAGATCAAAAATTCGCTGATGTTGATATAGCCGATGGTCTGTGTAATGTCGGTTGCTGGAAGTACAGCACCCTCGCAGCCCAGCAGATTGACAAACGGTATCGATTTGAACGACTTTCATGGATGGGCGATGGTGAACCGACCTGTCATTTCAAACTCATCAAAGCGGAATATGACTAACTCTACAAGGATATTTTGCAAAACAAGCAACGGCACTATTTGAGCGGCGCAGATTAGACTTCTAGTGGAGGAGTTTTCCGATGCAAGACCAGAAGTATCCGATTATCCACAGAACGGGCAAGTTAAATTTCGACCTAACCACTGAACAGAGATTCAGAACACAGCTCAATGTCATCATGTTCCACTACTTTGCAACATTGAAGTATGTCGGCAATACCAAGGACTGGAATTCCGCCAATGAGATAGCAGCAGGCACGCTCGATCAGGCGCAACCACACTTGGTTGATGGATATCGAAAGAAATTCGGGTTGCCTGGCAAAGGTGTAGCGTTGGCGGCGCAGACGCTGCATTGCCATGCGCAAATACTGGGTGGCGACGTGGAAGTTTTGGAGGAATCAGAGGACAAAGCAGAGTATAAGATTTCCTGCTTTTTTGGGAATGCTCTGCAAAGCGGCAAGTTTGATGATGTCCAGATCAGCCGTGGTATGTGCGATCAGGGCTGCAAGAAGCTGACGAAGGATATCGCAGATTCCCTGGTAGGTGAGAGTGAGGTTAAGCGTATAACATGGATGGGGGAGGGGGCGGAAACCTGCCATTACACGATATGCAAGGTCGAATAGTATCGAAAGGTTGAGCGACAGTGCGTTCTGTTACTTTATCCCGCTTGGACCCCCAGTCCCAGTACTCCTGTACCCGCGTCGACCGGCCACCCAACTTGTAACCCACGTTTCGCTACGGCTGGGAATAGGCGCGGGTCAAATTGAATCCGTATAACCGGTCCGTTTCAACTAACAGCGAGTACTTCGATAGTCTTTATCCAGCCGGTTTTCACTGCCGGGCTTTTGCCGGGTTGAGTCCTGCGCGGTTGTGCACGGTGGTGCAGTTTGCAACGGGCGGTCCACCATAAAGTTTAATAAAAACAATAGGTTAAAATTTCAGGTGATAACTACGAACCAGGCGGTCGGAGGGGGAGGCCATCCGCTTCGAATCGTGCCAGGCGCGCCAAAAATCTTTGGGTCCATACCGGGGACATGGTTTACAGATCATGCCGGGACGCCGGCCGCATCGTTTACACGCTTTAACTGCTTTTTTGCTATGGAACCGCGAATGAACACTTGGTGCCG
>Ga0105097_10000941_pt1 | contig 13647 bp, 11 predicted proteins | sample PPLLak12cMay2015_FD_87035 | JGI IMG/M metagenome (GOLD analysis project Ga0105097, IMG submission 87035) | Freshwater sediment microbial communities from Prairie Pothole Lake near Jamestown, North Dakota, USA - PPLs Lake P7 Core (1) Depth... | ecosystem: Environmental > Aquatic > Freshwater >... | reverse complement strand
TACATAAACTCCTCCCTGATCGATGAGAAGATCTATTTGTGGAAAGAGGTCAACATCGGTGTCGCCACCGCGCTGGATGACGGGCTGATCGTCCCGGTTGTGCACGGCGCGAATAAATTGACCTTTGGCGAAACCGCAGAAAAACTAAACGACCTGAGCCGACGGGCCCGGGAGGGGAAACTGGAGCTGGGTGAAGTCCAGCGCGGGACGTTTACGATTTCGAACCTTGGCATGTACGGCATCAACCAGTTCCGGGCGATCATCAACCCACCCGAAAATGCCATCCTGGCGATCGGAGCAGCGGTGCGAAAACCAATTGTCATCGATGACCGTGATACGGTTGTTGTGCGCCCGGTGATCTCCTTTACATTATCCGCGGACCACCGGGTAATCGATGGTGTCGTTGCGGCAAAATTCCTGGCAGACCTCGTAAAGGTTGTGGAACACCCGGAGATCCTGCTGGTTTAAGAAAAAAAAATGATAAAAACCTGCCGCAATGGTAGGTTTTTATTTTTTATGAACAATTAGTTTTACATTTGTTATCGTTTTTTTAATGCAACCTCCTCCTCAAAACCCGGAAAAGATACAGATGAATTAGGGGCATTCAAAATTACCACTTGACTTTTATCATCTGATTTGCTACTATGTTATCGATAACGGGAACGATAACGGGAACGATAACATATGCCTGTCAAATCCAATCGTCCAACCATAAAACAGGTCGCCGCTGCAGCGGGGGTTTCCACGCAGACGGTATCCCGCGTGATGAACGATCGACCCGATGTTTCTCCGGAAACCCGTGAACGAGTACTCAGAGTAATTAATGAAATGGGTTATCAACCCAGCGCGCTTGCACGCAGCCTGATCCAGCAGCGAAGTTACACACTAGGGGTGGTGACTGCCGGGTTGAAATACATTGGACCATCCCGCACCCTAAGCGGGATCACGAGCGCCGCCGAGCAGGCGGGATATTCTCTCCTCCTGATTGAACTGCCCAGTTTTGATTCCAACCATGTGTTGCCTATATTGCAGGGGTTCATATCCCGTCATGTCGATGGAATCATCTGGGCAGTCCAGGAAGTCGGTCAAAATCGGGATTGGCTAAAATCCCCGCCGGTGGACCTAGAGATTCCAATCGTGTTTCTCACCATGGAGCCTCGCGAGGGGATCTCCATTATTTCAGTGGATAATTACCTTGGGAGCCGCATGGTTATGGCTCACCTTTTTGAACAGGGTTACCAAAATATTGGTCACATCTCCGGTCCACTGGACTGGTGGGAAGCCCGCCAGCGCATGGCAGCTTGGAAGGATACGCTCAAGGAAAAAGGGATCGCCATCAAAGAAAACCACTGGGTGGAAGGGAACTGGTCAGCCTCCAGCGGAGCGAGGGCGATCCAGGTTCTTTTCGAAAAATACCCCGAGATGGACGCTGTCTTTGCGGCTAACGACCAGATGGCGCTGAGCGTGCTGCAGGCAGCTTGCGCACGAAATATTCGGGTGCCGCAGGATTTTGGAATTGTAGGGTTTGATAATCTCGAAGAATCCCCCTATTTTTGCCCCTCTCTCTCCACCGTTCAGGTGGAACAGCAAAACATGGGAAAAGCTGCAGTGGAAAGGATCGTTCGGATAATCGAGGCAGGATGGCAAAATTCAGAGGTCAACGAACCTTTATCCGTAGTATTTAAACCCACCCTGGTCATACGCGAGAGTTCGTCAAAGCAATTGATCCAGGAAAAAAAGGAGGTGATAACTGAAATCATCAACGAGTTTGGTGGTTGAAGCGCAAGTCCCGAATTCGGGTATTTTCAGTAAGCGTTTCAGAGCATGAGGAGGATAGGAAGAATTGGAAAAATGCCTCCCAGGCTCAAATTGCCACAAGGTAAACTCCGCAGGGAGAAACTCATAATCATTCAAGGAGAAAAAGACATGTTCCGCTTCAAAGTTTTAGGTTTGATCGTCGCTGTTTCAATGCTTCTCGCAGCCTGTGCTCCGGCTGCAACTCCGGTAGCTGAAGAACCAGCTGCCCCCGCCGCAGAAGAACCTGCTGCCCCCGCAGCGGAAGAACCGGCGAAGAAGGTCTGGACCTATGAGGATATGACCGTTGGCTTCCTCCAGACCGGCTCCGAAGGTGGTTGGCGTGCAGCGAACACCGCCTCCTTCAAAGAGACCGCCGAACAATTAGGGTTAACCCTTAAATTCTACGATTCCCAGAATGACCTGGCGAAACAGGTTGCAGGGTTCCAGCAATTTATCGCTGATCCTGAAGTGGACGTGATCGTTATGTCCCCCCTAGAAGTGACCGGTTGGGATCAGGTCCTCGATGATGCCGCAGCTGCAGGGAAACCCGTTATTCTTTCCGATCGCCGCATCGATGGCAACGAAGATAAATACGCCACCTTCATCGGCGCGGATTTCGTGGAAGAAGGTCGCAAGGCTGGCCTGGCCATGTGCAAACTGCTGGAAGGCAGCGAGAAGAAGAACGTCTGGGAACTGCAGGGCAATGTAGGCGCTGCGCCCGCCATTGACCGCGGCACTGGCTTCCGCGAGACCGCTGAAAAATGCGGGATCGAAGTTACCAAAACCCAAACTGCCAACTGGAGTATCAAGGAAGGCAAGGAAGTGACTGAAGCCTGGTTGAAGGAAACCAAGGACGTTCAGGGTATCTTCGGCCAGAACGACGAGATGGCATTCGGCGCTGCCGAAGCCCTCAAGGAAGCCGGGCTCGTGCCTGCACAGGATGTCAAGCTCATTTCCGTTGATGCCACTGCCGGCGCATTCCAGGCTATGTTGGATGGCACCCTGAACGGCGCGATCGAATGCAACCCGCTTCTCGCCCCGCAGGTCTATGAAGCTGCGCTTGCGGTATTAAATGGTGAAACCCTTCCGAAATGGATCCCCTCCCAGGAAAGTGAATTCTATATGGACGATCCTAATCTGGCGGAAGTTGCTGCCGGTCGCAAGTACTAAAACGTCGGATCATCTGCTAAGGTTTAATTTGGCAGATTAGGAAGATTTGTGCAAAAATGATTGGGAAACGGTGGGAACATCGTTTCCCAATCCCTTAAAAGATGCAAATTACAGGCAGGTGGATATGACCAAAGAAGATCAAGTCATCTTGAAAATGGAAGGGATCAGCAAAGCCTTCCCGGGGGTTCAGGCTTTGGATTCTGTCGACCTCACTCTTTGCCGCGGAGAGATCCTATGCCTAGTGGGTGAGAACGGCGCGGGAAAATCCACACTGATGAAAGTGCTCACCGGGGTCGATTCACTGGATTCCGGTAAGATCCTGCTGGAGGGAAGGGAGATCCATCCCCGCTCGCCCCAGCATGCCCAGGAACTGGGGATCAGTACGGTCTACCAGGAGATCAACCTTTGCATGAATCTCTCGGTCGCCGAGAACATCCTCCTGGGACGGGAACCCCACAAAGCTGGCCGCCTGGATTGGAAGAGCATGAACAAGCTGGCCAGCGACACCCTCAACAGGCTGCTGGGTGTTGATATCGATGTGACCAAACCGCTGGATTCATACACAGTCGCCATCCAGCAAATGGTCGCGATCGCCAGAGCCCTGTATATGAAATCTGCGAAAATCCTCATCCTCGACGAGCCTACCTCGAGCCTGGATGTTAATGAAACCAACCAGCTTTTCACGGTGATGCAGAAGCTAAAGGGCGAGGGAGTGGGGATCATTTTCATCACCCACTTCATCGGCCAGATCTTCGAAGTCTCAGACCGAACAACCGTGCTCCGTAACGGCAAACTGGTTGGAACTTATGATACTGCCGCGATCACCCGTGTGGAATTGATCGCCAAAATGATCGGGCGGAGCCTTGCCGAGCTGGATGAAATGACCAAGATCAAATCAGAAAGCCAGAAACACATCGACAAAGGCACCCTGCTTCAAACCGAAAAATTGGGTCTCACCGATTCCATTCGCCCCTTCGATCTCACCTTGCACTCTGGCGAGGTTGTTGGGCTCGCCGGGCTTCTCGGCTCAGGGCGCACGGAAACTGCCTACCTGCTTTTCGGCGTGGAAAAACCGGATTCCGGGTCCATGACCTTTGCCGGGAAGGAAGTGAAAACCTTTTCCCCTCTGGAATCCATTAAACGGGGAGTCGCGCTTTGCCCGGAGGATAGGAAAGGCGCCGGGATCATCGATGACCTCACCGTGCGGGAAAATATCATCCTGGCGATGCAGGCCAGTAAAGGTTGGTTCAATTACCTGAGCCTGGCGGAACAATACGAAATGGCGGATAAATACATCAAGCTGTTGAATATTGCCACGCCATCGGCTGATCAAGCAGTGAAGAATTTGAGCGGGGGGAACCAGCAGAAGGTCATCCTCGCGCGCTGGCTGGCAACCGGACCGCAATTGCTGATCCTGGACGAACCCACACGCGGGATCGACGTGGGAACCAAGGCGGAGATTCAGAAACTTGTGCTTGTCTTGGCGGATGAAGGAAAAGCTTGTGTCTTCATATCCTCTGAATTGGACGAGGTCCTGCGAACAAGCCACCGGGTGGTTGTTCTCCGCGAACGTGAAAAGATTGCTGAATTTTCAGGCGATGTCGATGAAAAGACCATCATCCAAGCCATCGCGGGGAGTGAATCATGAAAAAACCCACGAAACAACCCTTTAGCTGGCGCAGGATCACGGAGAGCAGGCTTTTCTTTCCACTGGTGGCGCTTTTCCTGATCCTGCTTTTCGACTTCATCTTCATCCCGGGATTCTTTGCGATCGAGTCCAGGGACGGGAACCTGCGCGGCAGCCTGATCGATATCTTCCGGAATGGATCCACGGTCATGCTCCTGGCCTTGGGCATGACCCTGGTCATCGCGACCGGCGGGGTGGATCTTTCGGTGGGCGCTGTGATGGCCATCGCTGCCTCCACGGCGGGGATTCTGATGAATCCTTCAGCATTAAGGAACGAAGTCTTCTTTGTTACTGATCCGTCATACACATTCCAACCATTATGGCTGGTCATCATCGCAGCCCTGGCTATTGCGGTTTTATGCGGGATGTGGAATGGGTTCCTGGTTGCCTACATGCGTATTCAACCCATGGTGGCCACCCTGATCCTGATGATCGCGGGGCGCGGAATTGCCCAATTGATCACCAATGGGCTTCGGGTCCAGATCACCTATAAACCGTACTGGTTCATCGGCCAGGGTTGGATGATCGTGCCGTTCTCACTCTATATTGTTGCGATCGTATTCGCCTTCTCGTGGTTGATGACCCGGAAAACCTCGATCGGTATGTTCATCGAATCGGTGGGGATCAATTTCCGGTCCAGTTTTTTCAGCGGCATCAATGAGAAGCGGATAAAAATGCTGGTTTACGTTTTCTGCGCCTTCTGCGCCGGGATCGCTGGCCTGGTTGCCAGCTCGAACATCAAGACGTCTGATTCGAACAACATCGGCCTGACCACGGAGCTTGATGCAATCCTGGCGGTGGTGATCGGCGGCACAGCCATGAGCGGTGGCAGGTTCTCGCTCCTCGCCAGCATGATCGGCGCGCTCGTGATGCAGGCGATAACGCAGACCATGTATGCGATTGGCGTACCCGCCTTCGCGCTCCAGGCAGTCAAATCGGTGGTGGTTATCATTGTCATCTTGCTCTACTCCAGGCAGGTACGCGGATTCATCCAATGGATCGGAAATCCGAAGAAAAGCGCGTACAAATGAAGAATATCCTCAGCACCTTCCTCCAGCGAAACCGCAAGCTGATCCCATTGTGGGCAACAGCTATCCTGGCGCTCACGGCTTATGCCATTGGCGCATCACTTTTCGTGGGCATGAGAAACCCGCAGGTCTTTCTGAACCTGTTTCGTAACAGCTCCTACCTCCTGATCAGCGCCATTGGCATGACCTTTGTGATCATTACAGGTGGGATCGATCTATCGGTTGCCGGTGTGGTGGCACTCACCTCTGTTTCCTCAGCCGTCCTGCTTCGCGAGGGTATGGATCCGTGGCTGGTGGTCACCCTGATGCTCCTGATGGGAATGTTCCTCGGCGCGATCATGGGTAGTTTCATTACCTACCTGAAAGTGCAGCCATTCATCGCCACCCTCGCAGGTCTTTGGTTTACCCGCGGCATGTGTTTCTTCATTAGTGATAACGCGGTAACCATCGACCATCCTACCTTTCAGATCCTGGGGAAAACGAAGATTTTCATCCCCGGAATGATGGAATACTATGTCGGGCAGGGGAGACCTGCGCCGTATATCACCATACCGGTAGTGGTGGGTTTCCTATTGCTTGGATTCGCGATCTACATGGCGCACTATACCCGCATTGGACGGACAATCTATGCCATAGGCGGCAATGAAGGGCGCAACGAGCAGTCTGCCCGCCTGATGGGTCTGCGGGTGGATCAGACCAAAATGCTGGTCTACACCTTCAACGGGTTTTGTTCCGCCCTGGCAGGCCTGGCTTTCAGCGTTTTTGTGTTTTCCGGTCACGGCCTCTACGCACCAGGCATGGAACTGGATGTGATCGCCTCGGTGGTGATGGGCGGGACCATGCTTACCGGCGGTTCGGGGTATGTGTTTGGTACCCTGTTCGGTGTGATGGTCCTGGCGGTGACCCAGGCGCTGATCCAGTTCATCGGTTCATTAAGCTCCTGGTGGACAAAGATCGTTATTGGCGCGCTGACCCTGATCTTCATTGGCGTTCAGACGATCATCCGCAACCGAAAAACCCAGCGGCAAACCACGACGGTCGAAGAGGAGGAGGTCACGCTGCGTAAGAAGCGGAGGAACCTCTGGGTCGGCATAGGCGCATTGACTTTCGGTTTGATATTGATCGCTGTTGCTGTAACGCAAGCACTGCCATCCAGGAACCAGGCCACCCCGGAATCCACCCAATGCAAGGTAGCTCCCTTTCGGGAAACCGAAGCTGCGCAACTTATTTTGGAAGGCGCTGCTCTCGTCTATCACCGAACTGCTGGTCCGGAATGTGTGGACCAGTTGTTCGCGATCTTCCCCGACGGTCGCGTAACTGGTACTGCGGGTGGTCAAACCCTGGAAAAACAGGTGACGGCGGCCGAGGTGGAACAGCTTCTAACCGCCATCAGCATCGATCACCAGTGGTTTACTAATGAGATTTACAGTACTTATCTCAACCCATGCCGCCAGTGCTATGCTCACTTCATTTCCATCTCCTTTGATGGTCAGGTAAAGGCTGCTACAGGGGTGGATGGTACTACGGCGATGCCACCGGGGTACGCTTTTGCCCTGGCTGAGATCAGACCGCTGCTGCCCGTTTTTCAGTCCTCTGAGTGATGGCCAGGCACACAGAAAAAATGAGAATGAGTCCCGTCAATAGGAAATGGTATTGAACCCCGAGATCCTCCAATGGAGATAGTCGCATGAAATCTAAAAAAATGCGTGTGCTAATTCTGGTCGTATGCTCGATCTTTTCCTTTGCTTGTGTGTACGTTGAATTACCCCAGGACCTGGCCGCACCGGAAGCGCCGGCGGGGTCCGAATCGAAAGGCTGGAGTGCGGAGGTCATCAATGTTGGTCAGTCAGAGAGCGGAAACCTGCGGATCGAGCTGGCCCTTCAGAATGAGACCGGGGATTGGGCGACAATGCATTCTGAACCCGAAAAGCCTGCCATCCTAACTTTCCAGGATGGAAATTCCACCGATTGTGAGACGGTGTTTGTCGGCACCGGCGAGCATCGCTTCCCACCTGGTTTTCGCCTGCGCGGCTACCAGACCGGCGATATGGAGAACCCGGAAACGCAGATGGTGTACGTGGAATGCGAGGGCGCTGAGGCTATTGCCGGCTCCAAGCTGGCGATCGATTATGTAAGTTTCGGCGGGATTCTCGATGATTACACCCCGGATGCGAACGCAACGGAAGGTATGCTGGAAGTGGAATTGGATAACATCGCGAAAGACCTCACCTACCCGGTAGCGACCGAGGTGGAGGGCTTGATCCAGACACCGGAAGTAAGCATCACCGGGTTGAGCGATAACGTGGTCACCCTTTTGGATACCAAACGGTCGGAGGAAGGACTCGCCTTCACCTGGGATAATTTCAATCCTTCCAAGTTCCCACTGAAAACACACATTGGCACACCTCCCGTGATCGGGTCGGATGGAATTCTATATGGCGCTTATGAATCTCTGGATATCGCCCCCATACCCATTACCCCGCCCAAGGGCAACATGCAATGGGAAACCTCGGTCAAGGTACCGCCAGAGGTGCAAGGGTTATTCATCCTTCTCAGTGTAGAGACGAACAAACCCAGAACCTACAAGAGTTACGTCTTGGATATTACGGATAAATGATCATGAAAAAACTGGTTATGGCGGTTATTTTTCTGTGGCTTATGCTCCTGATGGGGGGATGCGCAGCGCAGCCACCATCAGTGGAGGATCAGGCGGCATCGGTGGATGGAACCACAAAGGCAGCCCCTACCCTAGATCTGAACTGGTTCGATATGGAGCTCACCGATGTTGTGACGGGTGAGACATACACGATGAATGATTTCGCAGGCAAGGTAGTTCTGGTGGAGACCATGGCAATGTGGTGCCCGAATTGCCTGGTGCAGGCTAATGAAGTACGAAAAATGCATGAAGCCCTTGGGAACCCGGAGGACTTGGTTTCCGTCAGCCTGGACGTGGATTTTAACGAAGACGAAGCGTCTTTAAAGGAATATGTCGAACAATATGATTTCGATTGGCGTTTTTCAGTTGCGCCATTGCAGGTTGCCCGCGCGTTGGGAAATTTATACAGCGCCCAGTATCTAAACCCTCCTCTATCACCAATGTTGATCATCGATCGGAATGGAGAAGTCCACCTTCTGGATTACGGTAAGAAAGACGCAGAAACCCTGCAAAAAATCCTGAAACCATTTTTGGCGAATTAAGGCGATATGCTGGAATTAGTTTTCACATCGATTTTCTTGGGAATATTAACCACGGGCAGTCCGTGCATATTGCCTTTATACCCGGCGTACCTGGCTTTCTTGAGCGGTCAACGCGATTGGGGCAGGGGAAACCAAAAATATTTTCTTGGTTTCTTTGTCCTTTTCGGAGTGCTCACCATGATGCTCCTTCTGGGAGCATTGATCGCATTGTTATCGATTTCCATCGGCAAGTTTCTCTCAGTTATCGTTCCGATCGCGGATCTCCTGATCCTCAGCCTGGGCATCATGCTCATCCTGGATCGCAATCCTTTCAAGACCATCCCCCAGATAAAAGTACCTGCCCTCAGGCACCCCTTTGGTACAGCCTACCTGTATGGCTTCCTATATGGCCCAATTGCCATCCCATGTTCCGGACCCATGATCGTCAGCATTTTTGCGCTGTCACTTTCGACCGCAGACTTTTTCAGTAAATTGTGGGTCTTCTTCTGGTTTGGGATCGGACTGGGAATGCCGCTTTTGATCCTCTCGCTTCTATCGGGCGCACTTCAAAAACAGCTCACATCGCTTTTCACCCGATATAGCCGGCAGGTGAACCTAGTTGGTGGAATCCTGCTGGTTGGGATAGCAATTTACGACTTCTCCAAGAACTGGAATTCCATATGGCTTTTTGCCAATAATTTTATTCTTCAAGCCCGGGTGGTGGCGCTGAAATGAAGGTGCTGCGTTTGTTCAAACCCAGCGACCTGCGGATCCAGGATGAGCCCTTGCCAACCCCCGGGGCGAACGAGGCATTGATCCGGGTGAAAGCAGTTGGCGTGTGTGGCTCGGACCTGCGCTGGTTCACCCAGGGGGGGATCGGTGACGCAACCCTGGACCACCCCCTTGTGCTCGGGCACGAGTTTGCCGGAGAAACCGAAGCGGGTGAAAGCGTGGTGGTTGACCCTGCCATCCCCTGCGGCGTTTGCGAGCATTGCCAGCGGGGGGATACAAACCTCTGTCCTCAGGTGCGCTTTGCCGGGCACAGCGGGCAGGACGGAGCGTTACGTGAATTTATCTGTTGGGAAAAAGACAGGCTCCACCAGCTTCCCGACTCTCTCTCGGAATCGGACGGGGTGATGCTGGAGCCGCTGGGGGTAGCCATCCATGCCGTGGACCTGGCTCACCTGCAGGCGGGCATGAGCGTGGGTGTCTTTGGCTGCGGACCGATCGGATTGTTGATCATCCAGCTTGCAAGGCTGAGCGGAGCCTCCGTGGTGGTTGCCTCGGAGATCCTCCCTCACCGCATGAATGCTGCCAAAATGTTTGGTGCGAAACAAGTCTTTCAGCCCGACCCCAAGGTGCCTGAATCAGCCATCCTAAAAGCCACGGGCGGGCGAGGGTTGGACGTGACTTTCGAGGTGGCAGGTGCCCAGGGAGCGGTCGATGATGCCTTCACAGCCGTCATGCCGGGCGGGAAGGTGATCCTGGCAGGCATCCCGGTTGAAGATCGTACCTCGTTTTCAGCATCCGTAGCCAGACGCAAGGGATTGACCATCAAGATGGTGCGGCGGATGAAAAACACCTACCCGCGGGCGATTCGCCTGGTTGGGGGCGGGCAGGTGGATGTGCGGTCTCTAGTGACGCACACTTTTCCCCTCGAACAGGCAGCGCAGGCATTTGAGACCGCCGAGCGGCGGGAGGGTTTGAAGGTCATTATTAAACCGTAATAGAAATGGATTTGGAGAACGAATGGGTAAATATACGATCGGGGTCGATTTTGGAACGGAAAGCGGGCGGGCGGTACTGGTGGAGATTTCCACAGGGCGGGAGATGGGCACCGCTGTCTACCCGTATTCCCACGGGGTGATAGACGAGCTGCTCCCTGATGGTGGTCCGCGCTTGGAGCCGGATTGGGCGCTGCAGGACCCGCAGGATTACATCCGTACCTTTCAGAACGCGATTCCACAGGTGCTCAAAGAATCGGGTATCGATCCGGCGGATGTGATCGGGATCGGCATCGATTTCACAGCCTGCACCATGCTTCCTGTCAAGTCCGATGGCACACCTCTCTGCGACCTGCCAGAATATCGGAACCGCCCGCACGCCTGGGTGAAGCTTTGGAAACATCATGCCGCTCAGCCTGAAGCCGACCGCATCAACCGCATCGCGCGAGAGATGGAGGAGGGCTGGCTGGACCGCTACGGTGGCAAGATCTCCTCGGAGTGGTTCTTTGCCAAGACCCTGCAGATTCTGGATGAGGACCCCCAGATCTATACAGCCGCGGACCGGCTGCTGGAGGCGGCGGACTGGGTGGTCTGGCAGCTCACCGGGGTGGAAACCCGCAATAGCTGCACGGCGGGATATAAAGCCATGTGGTCCAAGCGGGAGGGGTTTCCGCGCAGGGAGTATTTCAAAGCCCTCGATCCGCGGCTGGAAAACGTGGTGGCGGAAAAACTTTCAACAACGATAATCCCCATCGGTCAGCGGGCAGGGGGGTTGACCGCGCAGGCAGTCAGCTGGACCGGTCTGAAGGTGGGTACCGCGGTGGCTGTTGCCAATGTGGACGCGCACGTAGCTGTCCCGGCGGCCACGGTCACCGAGCCGGGCAGAATGGTGATGATTATGGGCACATCCACTTGCTACATGGTCCTGGGCACCGAAGAACATATCGTTCCCTGCATGGGCGGTTATGTTGAGGATGGCATCATCCCCGGGTTCTTTGGCTATGAAGCCGGGCAATCCTGCGTGGGGGATCATTTTGCCTGGTTTGTTGAGCATTGCGTCCCAGCTGCTTATGATGAAGAAGCGAAAGCACGCGAGGTGGATATCCACCAATTGCTTGAGGAAAAAGCAGGGAGACTCAGAGTGGGCGAAAGTGGCCTGCTGGCGCTGGACTGGTGGAACGGCAACCGCTCGGTGCTGGTGGACGTTGATCTGACCGGGATGCTGATCGGGGCAACCCTCGCGACCAAACCGGAGGAGATCTACCGGGCACTTATCGAAGCCACCGCCTATGGAAAGAGGATCATCATCGAGACTTTCCAGAAGAACGGCGTGCCAATTCACGAGCTGGTCGCCTGCGGTGGGCTGCCGGAGAAGAACAAGCTGTTGATGCAGATCTACGCGGATGTGATCGGGCTGCCTATCCGCGTGAGTGCTTCAAAACAGACCCCGGCGCTTGGTTCGGCGATGTTCGGGGCGGTGGCAGCGGGTATGGCACAGGGTGGCTACGATTCCATTTACGATGCCGCGCGGGTGATGGCGCACCTCAAGGAAGTGGTCTATACCCCAAACCCCGCCGACCAGAAAGAGTATGAAAAACTGTACGCCGAATACGTCCTGCTGCACGATTATTTCGGGCGGGGTGGCAACGACGTGATGAAGAGGTTAAAACGGATCAAGGCGGAATCCCGCCGGTGAGCCGGAAAAGGAAAGGTACGGAATGAGGAATGCTTGAATCACTGAGAGAAGAGTTGGCTGCTCTGCACCAGGAGCTGCCGCGGAACAACCTGGTGGTGTGGACGGGTGGTAACGTCAGCGCGCGCGATCCGGAAAGCGGGTTGGTAGCGATCAAAGCCAGTGGTATTCTCTATGCAGACCTCACCCCTGAGCACATGGTGGTGGTGGATATGGATGGGAAGGTGGTCGAGGGGAATTTCAAACCTTCTTCCGATGTCTTTAGCCACCTGTATATTTACCGGCACCGCCCGGATGTCTTCGGGGTGGTGCATACCCACTCGCGCTATGCCACGGCCTTTGCGGCGGTGGGGAAACCCATCCCCTGCATCCTGACTGCGATGGGGGATGAGTTCGGGGGTGCCATCCCCTGCGGTGGTTTCGCCCTGGTGGGGGATGAAGCCATCGGAAAACAAGTGATCGAAAATATTGGCAGCTCGCCCGCGGTGCTGCTGAAAAACCACGGGGTCTTCACTATTGGAAAAGATGCCCGCGCCGCGGTCAAAACTGCGGTGATGACCGAGGACGTGGCCGCGACAGTCTGGTTGGCAATGCAGCTCGGGAATCCGCAGGAGATCGCCCCCGAAGATGTGAAAAGGCTGCACGACCGGTACATGAATGTGTATGGGCAGTAAACGGAAAAGCAGAAACAGATAAAGGAGCATTGAAATGATCGACTTAAAACAATACGAAGTCTGGTTCGTGACCGGCAGTCAGCACTTATATGGCCCGGAAACCCTGGAAAAAGTTGCCGACCACTCCCGGGAGATCGCTGCTGCCCTGGGAGTATCAAAGCATATCCCGGTGCGGGTCATTTTCAAACCGGTACTGACCACTTCGGAGTCGATCCGCGAGCTTTGCCTGGAGGCTAATTCAGAAAAGTATTGTATCGGGTTGATAACCTGGATGCATACCTTTTCACCTGCAAAGATGTGGATCTCGGGGTTAAGCCTGCTGAAAAAACCCTTTGCCCACCTGCATACCCAATATAATCGCGAGATCCCCTGGGCAGAGATCGACATGGATTTTATGAACCTGAATCAGGCTGCCCACGGGGACCGGGAGTTCGGGTTCATCGGCAGCCGGCTGCGACTGGAACGCAAGGTTGTGGTCGGGCACTGGCAGGATGACGAGGTTCAACAGCGCCTGGGGGTGTGGGTGCGGGCTGCCGCGGCCTGGGCGGATTGGCAGGGCGGGAAGATCGCCCGCTTCGGGGATAACATGCGGGATGTGGCCGTCACCGAAGGCGATAAGGTGGAGGCGCAGATCATGCTGGGTTATGAGGTGCACGGTTATGGGGTGGGGGATCTGGTGAAAGCGGTTCACGAAGTT
>Ga0105097_10000939_pt1 | contig 13668 bp, 3 predicted proteins | sample PPLLak12cMay2015_FD_87035 | JGI IMG/M metagenome (GOLD analysis project Ga0105097, IMG submission 87035) | Freshwater sediment microbial communities from Prairie Pothole Lake near Jamestown, North Dakota, USA - PPLs Lake P7 Core (1) Depth... | ecosystem: Environmental > Aquatic > Freshwater >... | reverse complement strand
TGTAAATAAGACAATGGACAAGCTCATAGAGCTTGCTGCCAATGATGCTGATTACGTTCGCATGTTCACACGTCTGGGTGGAAAGAAAGACAAATCTATTCCATACGGCAACTTTAAAGCTGAGGACTGGAGATTCTTCATCAGCTTCATGCAAACCTTTACAAGACAGAGACCTGATGCAATGGTACAGCGTATTGCTGGAGGTGAGACATTCACCACTCCTGCGAACGTACAAACCGCTGCTAGACAACAAGTTGACACCTGGGTGAACAACATGAAGGTGTTGGCTAGAACATCTAAGGGAGCTGTTATCTACGACAGTAAAACAGAAACTTATAAAGCTAACACCAAGAAGCTGAAGGAGATGCCTATTAGTTCTCCTAAGCAGATGATTGAGTTTTTGAATGAGATTGGTGTTACGTTCGACCTAGATACATACAAGAAGCTGAAGACTTATGGTGGGGACAAGAGTCAAAAGAATCAGTTTGCTAATGCTGTAAAAGACATCCGTGCCTTCTTACAGAGCGCAGATGACCTACTCACTGTAACCAGCCAGACACTGGGCATCACCACACAGCTGAATAACCTTGGTCGTTTGTATGTAAATGCAAACAACCCCAACCAGGACATCACCTACTTTGGTATTGAGAGAAAGAGAATGCAGGCCTACATTGATAACAACACTGCATCAGTGTTTGAGAACGAGTTCAATGAAGCTGCTACACTGGATGAGCTATTAGAAAAGCGTCCTGAGCTACAAGACATGTTCTCCACCCACTCTCAAATCCTGAAGAAAGGCGGACTCTACTTTGATAAAGAGGGCAACAGAATCAGAGAGATCAAGGTGATGACCATCCAGGGAATCGACAACTCTGATGATGCTGATAGTAAGTCTATTTCTAAGCTTGGACTTGGAGAGAGATTCTCTCTTGAGATTAACGAGAACCTGAATGGTAACTTCTACATTCTCATCCCTGCAGATAGCTCTACAGAATGGATGATGAATGTGGGCAATCAGATTGGTTATCAAGAGTTTGTAGATGGAAAGGCTTGGAACAAGATCTACTCAATCTACAAGGGCTATCTGATGGATGACATTGCTCTAGCCCGTGACTATAAGACTCGCGGTAAGCTGAACAATGTTAAGGCAAGAGCTAAGGAGCTGCGCTTCTTTAATGATATCCTCCGTCCTAAAACCCTAGAGAAACTGAACAGCATGATCGCTGATAAGTCAGTTTCTATGGAGGAGATTGAGAAGTATGTAAATGAGAACCAGGATTCTATAAATCAGGATGTAGCTGCTTTCTTGGACGGTATTTCTACAAAGACTATGAACATCCTCCAGAGAAATAGTCAAATCTCTCCTGTTGAGGCTGGCTGGACATGGGATAGCTTGGACAATACATTCGCTCGTAAGTTTGGTATCAATAAGAATCAACCAATTGTAGAAGATGTTCTGAAGCAAATATTGATGTTCAGAACTGCCAACTACACTATTAATAACATTGAGTATCACAAGGTGCTCTTTGGTGATCCTCTTCAGTTCTCTACAAAGAATGGTAAGTTTGATGAGACCAAGCGTATCAAGAGCTTCCTGTCTCCACGTAGAACTACATTTGATGTAGCTGCGTTTGATAACTTCCTGAATGACAACATGAACGAGGTGGCTGGTATTATGCTTAAGCCTGGAGATCCTGGCTATCATAATCACAAGGCCTATACAAGAACCGTCACTCTTGCAGATCCTAAGATAGCTAGTGCTCTGGCTAACATCATTCCTGCCTATGGTAGTATTGATGAGGCAGATGCTGCTTCCTGGCTGATGGATAATACCTTCAGAGAGGTGAAGCTGAAGAACGGTCAATGGTCTGATGAGGCTGAAAACTTCCACCAGTGGCAGATGGCTTATACAAGAAAGAAGCTGGCTGCTAAGGGTAAGTATACCTACACAAGTCCTGAGCTCAAAGCTTACGACCAGAAGCTCACTTCTACACCTTCTCCCAAATACACACTGGAGATATTGAAGCCTATTGTTTCTGGTGTTAAATACAACTCAAACAGCATCAACCTAGTGTTGGACAAGTTCTCTCAGATGCCTATCTACTATAGCATGGTGGAAGGAACCAGCATGGAGAAGTTCTACACACAAATGTTGGAGCAAGGATATGGTTATGCAATTGTAGAATCAGGAAGAAAGGTGGGTGCTGAGGGTCTGCACAATCTGTACAACCCCAACGGTACCTTTAATGAGGAAGCATTTAACAACTTTGTTGATGTTCCTTGGAAGGCATACGGTATCCAGGTAGAGAACATCTATGATGAGGGTAAAGAACAAACCCGTGGTTCACAGTTGACAAAGCTTGCAAGCATTGACCTTTTTGCTAATGGTCAGGTGTTTGGAGCTACAGGTGCACGTGCTGAATATATCAAAGAGCTATACAAGCGTAATGTTAGAGACCTAGATAGAATGCATGTAAATGCTTACAATCGTTTGCTCAACAAACTAGGTATTGTAGACAACGGTCAAGGGTTTACACTTGAAGATAAACAAGCATTGTCTGAGGTGTTGGTATATGAGATGTTCCGTAGAGAGCTCTCTGAAAACGCCAAGGATACAGTGAGACTTAATGAGGAAGACGAGTTCAGAATTCCTTTTGAAGCATCACCTTCCTATGTACAGATTAGAAACATCATCTACTCGATGATTGAGAAAGCTATCCTTTCTCCGTCTATGGGTGGTAAGCCATTAGTTCAGGCTCCTGTAACCATGTGGGAGAGTGCTGAGAAAGGAAGAAGCCTGGTTCTGAAAACTGACGAAGGATGGAAGAAGATATCTAGAGAGGAATATGAGGCACTGGATGACAGTGAGAAGAAGAATGTGCGCATGACAAGCGACACCCTCAAGTTCTATACAAAGGATAAGCCTTACATGGAGGTGTTATTACCTCATTGGTTTAAAGATAAACTGGCTGCTAAGAAGTTCAAGACTGACCAAGAGATCTTAGACTATATTAACAAGAGTCCTGATGGTCAGAAGATTCTGAGAGGTATCGGATTCCGTATTCCTACACAATCTTTGTCTTCCGTAGACTCATTCAAGGTGGCAGGGTTCCTTCCTCAATACATGGGTGACACAGTGGTTGTTCCTACAGAACTGGTTACCAAGGCAGGATCTGACTTTGACATAGATAAACTCAACACCTACCTGAGAAACGTATATGTAGATGCTACAGGTAACGTCAGACTTGTTAAATACAAAGGATCTGAGGAAGCTACAAAAGCATTCTTTACAAAGGTGTACGAAGATACTGTTCAGGCTGAGATTGACAGAATAGAAAAGTTTGAAGGATTTAGAGATAGAATGTTCAAGGTGCTGATTGATCTAGAGGATCTGTCAGACTTCTCTACAGAGTCCATAAACGCAGCTTTGGATGAACAAGACATTGATTTCTTCTATGACCACCTTAACATGTTTAAGGAGATTGTAAAACAAGCTGCAGATAATAATATTAGTGCAAGCGAGTACGTTGCACAACAGGTTGAGAATCTGGAAAATAAGAAGGTAAAACTGACCAAGAAGATTCTTAATGATAAGCTCAAGACATCCTATGTAGAGGACATGTATAAGCGCTCCCTCGAGAACGAATACTATGATTCTCTTGAGGAACTGATTACACTTCCTGAAAACTTCCAACGTCTACTCACTCCTGTATCAGATGGTGGTCTGAAGAAGATTGCATCAGAGCTTGAGACTCTTACAAATGATAAAGAAGCGGATGTAAAGAACAAGATTCTTGATCCCAACTACATGACTACCCTCAGACATGCGTTTGTAACTGCTAAGCGCTGGGTGGGTATTGGTGCTGTAAATATCACTAACCACTCTTTGTCACAAAAGGTTACAGTGTACATGGACCCTGAGAGAATCAAGAACACATCTGAGTTTGACCAGAAGTTCCTGGGTGATGGCACCATTCTGTTGCCTCACAACAAGGTGACAATCAATGGGAAAGAGTATATATCTATGTCTGGTGTACTGGATGCAGATGGTAAAATGTACATCTCTGATGGTCTGTCTGGATACATCACATCATTTGTGGATGTGGCTAAGGACCCATACATCATGAAGATTATTAGAAGTGATAAGGCTGTAGGTACATTCATGCTCATGCAGAGAATTGGTGTTCCTCTTCGTACAGCAGCTCTGTTCATGAACCAACCAATCATCAAGCAATACTTGGAGCTTGTAGAAGGAACAGAATCTCGTGGACTGTTTCGTGCTGAGAACATAAAGAACATCAAGAACAGATTCCCTGTAAAAGATGGAGATGTTGCTGAGGTGGCTAACACTATTGATACGTCCACTCTTGCAGATAACATCAGTGAGTTTGCACAGAACGGTAAACTTAGCACCCTCAAGAAGAATGCTGAGCAGCAGTTGATATTTGAGCAGTTCTTGAGACTGGCTAAGATGGCCCAATACAACTTCAACTTTACACAGGCTATTAACTACGACACTACTAAGTTCAAGAGCTCTGATGCGCTGGGTAAGAAGATTATGAAGACTGATATGGCTATGGAGAATAACATCTTCACATCGCCTGAAGAGGTCCTTAACAACTCCCACATCGGACAGCAGAAAAGAATCCTTAGTATGTCTGTGGATGCTGCTGGTTCCATCTTTGTATTAGATCAAGACAGATTTAAGGCTATTACAAATCAAATCCTTGACCAGTACAAGAAGAGAGACTTCATATCTGAGGATGACTACGCTCGTATAGCAAACAAGATAAGAGCATCCTTCCTAGACTATGTTATCCAAACTAGAACAGGACTGAATGCTTCTATCAAACCTCTGCTTATTGACGCTAACACATCTGTGGCTACACGTCTGGCAGAAGCTAAAACACTGTACGCCAACGAGTTACCAATCCTCAGACAACTTGAGGTGAGATTCAATAGAGACAATGGTATCCATACGGTGATGCTGATGGCAAATGTAAAGGATGCTGCCAGTGAGAACATGTACATTGGTATGATGAGGGAGCTTAGAAACAACCCCAAAACTAACCAGCTGTACAAGGATTTAGTTACACTATCCATCCTTCAGGGTACATACCAGACAGGGGTGTCTATCAAAAACATCATCCCGATTGAGGATTACAGCGCTACTGTGGCTCCTGTAATTGCTGGACTCAGAGTAACAGAAGACATGGAAGCGTTTGCTCAGGGCATGTTCCAGCGTAATAACTGGGATGATAAAATGGTCTTCTATCCGCTGAACAAGGTGTTCTTCATTACTACCTCCCAGCAACCACTCTTCTCAGACATCGCTGGTGAGGCTGTATACGAATACTACTCTCCTGTTTTCCCTAGCAATGATGCACTTAAAATCAAATCCACAGAAAGAAAAATCCTATATTTGGACGAGAATTATGACAACGATGCAATCTCTAGTGGTGACTACGTAAAGATTAAGAGAGTGGTAGCTAATAAAAATGGTGGTGAACTTGTGGATGTTCTGAAGGGTGTAGGTGTTTCTAAGAAAGCATATGCCCTGATGAAGAAGGCTGGCAACCCACTTATCACACAAGTGCTTGGTTATCAGAAAGTTACCTATCCAGATGGCACTCCTGTAACAATAGGTGTAAAGAACTACAAGGGTCAGATAGAGAACAAGTATGTGTACAAGCTCATCAACCTATACGGTGAGGGTGCTTTTGGATCAGAGTATTACACAGACTTCAAACCTTCTGTAGTGGATAACAACACTGTTAGAATCAAGAACGAGATTCCTAACAATGACATCATTGCTGCTCTGTCTCAGGACATTAAGGTGGATGATGTTATGCAGCAGTCTCCTACTCCTACAACAGATGTAAAGGTAGATACACCTACAGAAATTTCTGAGGCAAAACAACTAGATCTTTTTGATACCGATCCTGAAAACCTTGAGGGAGCAGATGATTCAGCTCCTTGTAAAAGATAATTAATATGGCCTGTAGAGTAAAGTATATTGAACAAGAATACCGCAAGAACTATCCTGAGTTGGCTGATAAACTCACGGACAAGTATGAGGCTATTTGGAAAGATATAGAAAAGTCTAACCTATTCAGAAAGTATGGAGATGGTGAAACTGCCACTTACCTATTCTCTAAAATAGGAACAGACCAAAACCAAAAGCAAATCAACTTCATTGCTGAGCTAAACGCTAAGTATGAAGTTCCTCAGGGTCAGAATTTAATCAAGAGCGCATTCACAAAAGCTGGTAATAACAAAAAGGTGCTAGTTAATGTGCACCCACTGGCACAAGGAGAATGGAGCAAGTTACAAAAGCCTGAGCAGGGAACATTGTTTCAACTGCGTGGAGGCACTGTATCCTCTAACGCATCCCCCAGAACCATCAAGATGATCAAGGATTTCCTTGGTCGTATTGGTGTGAATATAAAGGGAGTGGATAACATCATTGTTAATGGTGTTAAGATGGATGCTAACGCTGCAGCCATTGTTACACAGAAGCTTATACAGGTGGTGAATGGTATGGAGAGCAGAGCTCTTCCTGAAGAAGCCATGCACTTTGCTGTAGAGATCATTAAGCAGACCAATCCTAAGCTCTATCAAAGACTACTCAGTGAGATTAATAGCTATCAGATATTGAGAGATACGTTTGCTGAGTATAGCAACAATCCTTTATATCAAACCGAAGATGGTAAACCTAATGTACTGAAGATCAAGGATGAGGCTATTGCCAAGGTGCTTTCTGAAACTATCATCTACCAGGGTGAGAATAATAAAGAGAGCGCTGAGAAACTGGCTAAGGTGCAAGGTTGGTGGGCTCAAATTCTAGAGTGGCTCAAAGGGCTGTTCTCTAGAAGTGGATTTGACCAGGCAGCTATGGACATCATCTCTGGAAAAGAAATTGGTACAGTTGATGACGTCCGTGCTAATGAGAACGAGGTGTTCTTGCAACAATCTAAGCAGGAACAGATATTTAACACCATCAAGAGCGGCTCCATGGCTGTTGAGAAGCGTGGAGATGGTTACTATGTGAATGGTAAAAAGGTTCCCAGGCGTGTAACAGATCTTGTTAACGATTGGTATGAGTATAGATTTAGAGAGAAGAAGCTGACAGATACAGAGTTCCAGAAGGCTATTGATGCCATGAAGGCTGATAAGGGTACAGCTGGACACGCTGATTTGGAATACGCATTTAGTGTATATGTTGATCCTCAGACAGGATTGATGAGACCTGAGCCGCTGAATGATGATGCTTACATTTCTCAGCTAAACAATCAGGACCGTAAGTATTACACCATCCTTAGAGACAACCTGAAGAAGCGTCTGGACTCATTTGGTCCTAATGCAAGATTCCTTTCTGAGGCTGTGGTGTATGATGCTAAAAGAGCAGGGGGTGGTATTGCTGGTACAATTGACTTCATTGCTATTACGGAAGATGGTAAGGTGAACATACTTGACTGGAAGTTTACTAACCTCAATACAAACAAGTATGAGGACATTCCTTGGTACAAGGTGAACGCATGGCGTACACAAATGAACCAGTACAAGTTGATCCTCAAAACAGCATATGGTATTAAGGAGGAGCAGTTTGACCAGACCAGGATGATTCCTATTCAGGCTGTGTATACAGAAGCTGACTACAAAAAGGAAATCCTACCACGTCTTTCTAGCATAAAGATTGGAGATGTAGACATAAAGAACATCCAGGAAGATTACCTGCTTCCTGTTGGTCTAGAGGAAGAAGCTACAGGAGAAGAAGAGCTTGATGATCTGTTGACTAAACTCAATAGCATCTACAAGAGAATGTCTGAGAGAAAGGTGGTGCCTGGTGAGAAACTGAGCAAGGCTGAACAGCTTAACTCTCTGTATACAGCTATACGTCATCTTCAAATGAGAAGAGATGCTAAAGCTCTTGTCTATCAGGCTCGTATAATCAACAAACAGATCAACGATATATTCACCAAGTTTGATGAGAAGTTCAAGGGCAAAGATCCTGAAAGCTTTACAGAAGAAGAGCGTAGTGCATTTACAAAAGAAATAGATGATGGATTGGATGCACTAGATACGTATTCTGACTTAGCTACAGAACTTGACTTCCTGTTCAGAGGTACGCTTGATAAAGCTACTGAGGATGTTAAGAACGAAATCTATAAAGCTAGTGCTGAAGCTAAGCTCTTGAGATCCAGACTGTTACGTCTTGATAAGAGCTTTACCAATGACTTCATTGCAATGTCTGAAAAGGTGAAGGGAGCTAAGGAAGGAGAGAAGTCTGTAAGAGGAGTGAGTAAATGGTTTAGTAGCACAGCCACTATACAGCTTAAAGCTGCAAGTGTTCTGTTTAGAAAAGCCAACCGCGCATTCACTTATGCAGGTATGGACACAGCTGCAGAAAGCAGAAAGCTCCTCGAGATAAAGAAAAGATATGATGCATGGGCTAGATCAAAAGGTCTCACTGCTAAGAACTACTTTGACATCATTAGAAAGAAAGCTGATTCATATCAGAAGGAAGCTGAGCTTCGCAAGAAAGCTGAAATGGATGAGCTCAACAAGATGAAACCTGAGCTCACTGATGAGTCATACAAGCAGGAGGTGGAGAAGATTGAGGAGCGCTATCAGAATGCCATCAGAGATAAGAATCAATTGATTGATGAGTTTAATCCTCAGTTCTATTCAAGACTCAACTCTGCTATAGACCAAAAGGACTATAAGTGGATTAGAGAGAATGTAGATAGGGCTGCTTATGCTGAACACCTACGTAAGAAACTAACTGAGGAAGAGGCACGTATATTTGATAAACCTCGCATTGGTACAGAAGAAGATATTGCTAGCCAGATTAAGAATGAATTGAGAAGAGCAAAGGAGCTATACAATGTTAGTACAGACCAGTCCTTGGGATGGCTGTTGTACGATGAGGTGAAACAGTTTCCTAATAAGGAAACTTGGGAGTCTAAAGAATGGAAGGAGCTCACAAAGAAGGATGCTTCTGGTAAGTTTGTTAACCAACCAGCCATTGATTTCTATAACTACATCCGTGAGAGAAACGAGATGTACAGAGATATTGGATACATCAATGCTAAGCAGTCTAGAGTGTTCTTGCCTTGGGTGAGAAAAGGACTGACAGAGAAACTAGCCCTTGGTGGTAATGTCACTATAGGTGAGCAGTTCCTCAGGACGATATCTATTGATGAGGGTGATGTGGGGTATGGACAGCGTGATCCTATCAGCGGTAAGTTGGTGGATAGAATTCCTATCTATTTTACCAGAGAGCTGGATAGTGAGGTGAGTACGGATTTATTCCGTACAATAGCTCTGTATAATGAGTTTGCTCTAAGATATAAATACCTCAGTGACATTGAAGATCAAGCACTTGCATTAAATAGACTTGAAAGAAACAAAAGATCAATCGCCTCATCTTTCTGGGGAAAGACAGAATATAAAGATGGTGAACTTCAATATAATCCTGACAATAGTGAGAATGCCCAAATCATAGAGAATATGACCAAGGCAATCATCTATCAACAGAAGTTTATTGAGAGTGATACATTTGATAGCGTGCTTGGAAAGATTGGTGGTGTAGGAGAAAAGATAAACAAAACGCTTGGATTTAAGTTGATGCCTGAAGGATTGGGTGGAAGACAAATTAGTATGAACAAGAGCATCGATGCTCTGAATACCACCTTCCAACTGCAGGCTCTGGGCTTGAACGTTCTATCATCCATGTCCAACTTGTTTGGTGGTACTACACAATCCTTGATCAACTCAGGTAAGTATTTTACTAAATCTGACTTTGTAAAGGCTGAGGGTAAGCTCTTGTGGAATAAACTTGGAGGAGAAGATGCTAAGAAGTATGTAGCAGCTATGAACTTCTTCATGCCTTTTACAGAAAATTACAATAGAGACTTAGCTAAAGACTTGTCTCTCAGCAAGATGAGTCAAGAGAGTATACAAGACTGGCTCATGATATTGATGAGAAAGTCTGACCGTGCTGTACAGGCTGTTAACTTCTATGCCTTCCTTGAGAACAGCGTAGTGGTTAATGGTGAGGTGGTTAACGCTAGAGAGTATTTGAGAAAGCAACCTGAATACCTCAACAAGATGTACGACGGAACTAGAGAAGAAAGAAAGGCTAGGGCTGATAAGTTTGAACAGGATGTACAGAAGCTGATTGAAGAGAAGGGTGTGTTGAAACTTGCTAAAATTGAAGGAGATCAGTTCACCATCCCTGGCGTAGAACAGAAGTCTGAAAGTGTTGTTGAGCTCAGAAGGAAGGTGCAACAAGTTACAGCAGATGCTCTGGGTAACATGTCTGAGGCTAACAAGCGTCTCATCAACCTCAATGTATACAGCAACTCATTCATGGTGTTCAAGAACTGGATTCCTCGTTTGATTGACGTACGTTTTGGTAACTTAAAATACAACTCTGCCTCAGATGCTTATGAGTGGGGTAGAATGAGAATGCTGTTTAGATTCGTAGCTACAGATACTATTAATGCTTTGGATAGCCTCAAGAGTGCTATTCTTGGCAACGATGATAAGTTTGTTCAACAGATCCGTCAGCTTTATGAACAAAAGAAAGCGGACTACGAAAAAGACACTGGTAAGGAGTTGGAAATGACTGAGGATGAATTCATTAGCTTGGTTAGAGCCAACATGAAAAACCAGATGTTAGACTTGCTTATCTTCCTAGGTCTCTTGGCTATCTACTTTGGACTCAAGGCAAATATGCCTGACGAGGATGAGGACCCAATTGTAAGAAACAGATGGAAGTTCATGCTCAAGGCTACGGATAAGTTCACAGATGAGATTGCCTACTTCTACAATCCTACCAATATATTCAACCTAGTGTCTCAGGGTATTTTCCCATCCTTGGGACTTATAGAAAACTACAAGAAAACCCTTACCAACTTTGGAAAGGAGATGTACGGGTTGGCCATAGGAGATGAGGAACTGGTAGAAAAGAACTACGTCATTAAGTATTTAATGAAGTCTTTTCCCATTACCAGCCAGGGAGCTCAGCTTCTTCCAATGTTCTCTCCTGAGACCGCCAAGGACCTGGGAATCAGAATGCCTTCCCAGTCAGGAATTAGATAGATGGGATAGCTATATTATGCTATCTATTTGCTTATAACTCATTGAAAATACATTACTAACAACTAATTTTGCTAATATGCGTACTGCTGCAATTTGCCCAACCTGTGCCACCTATGAGAACGCTCTGTGCGTACTCTACAATGGTCCCTATCTTGCCAATGCTGACATCAACCCCCTTGATTCTCTGGAGGTTGCACTTGGTAAGATAAACAATAACCTAGTTCCCAAATCTGGAACTGGAGCTCCCACCATTGCTGGCACCTATCTAGGCCAACTTTTTGTAAGAACTAGTGGGGCTAAGAATCTTTACTATGCCCAAACCACAGGCACAGGTGCCTTGGATTGGAGAATTGTCTTGTCTGTTCCCTATACAGGGGCTCCTGAATATGCTGACAATGCTGCTGCTATTACAGGCGGTCTGCTTGCAGGTCAAGTTTACCGTACAGGTGACGTATTGAAAATCGTACACTAATTTAAGACATGAACGTACTTCCTAATATACTAAGTTATGGAAGTTCAGGTTCATCTGGTACATCAGGTGAAGCTGTTCCCCATACACCAGACTTTTTAGAAAGCTGTTCCCCTCTTCCTATTGAGGGGTCAACGTTATCTGAACCAGTTGATACATCAGCTGGTAAGCCTTCTTTTTTGTCTAAACTGTATAATAGCGTTCAGTATCATACTCCTGATCCTGTAAGTACGTCTATAAATTATAACGAAGATATATTAAATAGTACAGTCTTCTCTAACGTAGTTGTAGCTGAGACACCCACTGACCCTGATCAACCTTTTATATCTAAGCTGTTTGGTAATAACCAATGCAATTCTGATTTCACATGTGCGCCTGTAATATGTGCAGCTAATCCATGCCCTATCATATTGAACGCAACTTGTGTGTTTTATGAAGGACCCAATTTAATCTATACAAAGATTAATACCAATGACAACCTCCAGGTGGTCATTGAGAAGATAGAGGATGCTTTTGCTAATGGTCTTGCAGGAAGTTCTGGTACATCGGGAACCTCTGGAACCTCTGGTACCAGCGGAATAACAGGTTCTTCTGGTTCTGCAGGTAGCAGTGGAACTAGTGGAACGTCTGGGTCAAGTGGAAGTTCTGGCACTTCAGGAACATCTGGCACCTCGGGATCTAGTGGCAGTACAGGGACTTCAGGAAGTTCTGGTTCTTCAGGAACTTCTGCAACAGCAGGAACTTCAGGATCGTCTGGATTGTCTGGTACAAATGGTACGAGCGGTACCAGCGGCACATCTGCCACATCTGGTACTTCTGGCACTACAGGAACAAGTGGAAGTAGTGGCACAAGTGGCTCTAGTGGTACATCAGGAACAACAGGTACATCGGGTACTAGTGGAATAGATGGTACTAATGGAACAAGTGGTACCACTGGGACTAGTGGTTCTAGTGGAACTTCAGGTTCAGCTGGTACAAGTGGAACGACAGGTACCTCTGGTACAAGTGCAACAAGTGGCACAAGTGGTACTAGCGGAAGCTCTGGCTCGGGTGGTACATCTGGTACTTCTGGTAGTAGTGGATTAACGGGTTCTTCTGGAACTAGTGGTTCATCTGGTTTGTCAGGCTCAAGTGGATCTTCAGGTTCCTCTGGAAGCAGTGGTACTACGGGTACTAGTGGTTCTTCGGGCACTTCTGGAGTGGATGGTACATCTGGTAGCAGTGGCACATCTGGTTCAGCAGGTTCTTCTGGTACATCAGGTACTGATGGAACAGGCGGTACATCTGGTACATCTGGCTCTAGCGGTAATAGTGGAACATCAGGATCTAGTGGTACGTCAGCAACGTCTGGTACTTCTGGTACTAGCGCCACCTCAGGAAGTTCAGGAACTAGTGGTAGTAGTGGTTCGGGAGGAACATCAGGTACCTCAGGTAGTACAGGCACTTCTGGAACATCGGGTTCGTCAGGTATAGATGGTACAAGTGGAAGCAGTGGTTCCTCAGGATCTTCAGGTTCTAGTGGTACCACTGGAACTTCAGGCACTAGCGGCACCACAGGAACCTCTGGTTCTAGTGGGTCTTCTGGTAGCAGTGGATCTAGTGGCAGTAGTGGCACAGATGGTACAGGAGGAACTTCTGGTACAAGTGGATCGTCAGGATCTAGTGGAATAAATGGAACATCAGGCACTTCAGGAAGCTCTGGAACAGCTGGTTCATCTGGTACATCAGGAACAAGCGCAACTTCAGGAAGCAGTGGAACAACAGGAACTAGCGGTAGCTCAGGTGTGAGTGGTACTAGTGGTTCATCTGGCACCACTGGAACTTCTGGAAGTAGTGGTTCAAGTGGATCTTCTGGATCTTCGGGAACCACAGGAACAAGTGGGACTACAGGTACATCAGGTACAACGGGTACTAGCGGTACATCAGGTCAAAATGGTGTATCTGGTGGACTTGTGTACTATCTTAACCAATCAGTAAATACTAGTAGTGCAATAGGCACTCCTACATATAAACAATGGTCTGGTACACCTACAGGTGGAGCAGAACAAACAGTGGTAACAAGCGTTGCAGGCAGCACAAGAACACTGATT
>Ga0105097_10000938_pt1 | contig 13676 bp, 17 predicted proteins | sample PPLLak12cMay2015_FD_87035 | JGI IMG/M metagenome (GOLD analysis project Ga0105097, IMG submission 87035) | Freshwater sediment microbial communities from Prairie Pothole Lake near Jamestown, North Dakota, USA - PPLs Lake P7 Core (1) Depth... | ecosystem: Environmental > Aquatic > Freshwater >... | reverse complement strand
CCACTTATCACCCTTCTTACCTGATAGTTCTCTTGCCGAATCAGCATCTCGTACATCTGCTCGGATATCAGTTGATCTACCTTTAGAATAGGATTTTAGTGTATCCTTGCTAAGTTCGTTTATGGGAGTATTAATTCCGGGAACGGCCATTACGCCTTCCATCAGATTAATGAGTTTTCTCATATTGTTCATAGCATACCTACCTTTAATAAGTTAGGCTTCTTTACACGACCAAAAAGTCCAACATCGTCTTTCTTTAGATTTTTAGGATCGTTAAACCCATCGTAATCCTTCGGCAATGTAGAATGATCGTTTTCACCAATGTGGCTTAGTGGATTTGCTACGGTTGTAACTTCTCTCTCTTTACGGACCTTTTCTAGTTCCTTTAGGAAACCGGTATTATATTGTTCGCCATATGCAGGTACTTCTGTAGCCTCATGGTCTGTACCAAGACGCGCTTTATACTTTTCTTTATATTCCGGCGAACTTCTATCAAGGTAGAGATCGGTTTCAATTTGACGAGGGTCATTGTCTGAATATACAGCCAACTGAGCTGGTGAAATTCCGAGGCTATTACAAATATAGATTCTAAGAAAATCTAGAGCACCCGGATATCCAAGTGTTATATCGCAAATGAATACCGGCGTATTCTTTACATTGGGGAAGTCCAAAGGACTTTCTTGAATAGGTGTCTTTCTAAATGCTGACGCAGATTTTAGATCATACTTCTTTAGGCATGATTCTAGCATGTCGATTGTGCCGTCGGCCATTTCGTTCACAGCAAACTTCAGAACATACTTATATTCTGTCTTAGTTTCTGCTACGTAAGATGTGAATGATTTCTTTTCTGCCATAGTAACTCCAGTGTTATTACTATTTATCAGAGTTTTCTGATTTACCAGAGACTATATATTTTAGAAGTTCGTTTCTATCGAATTCGCCGCCGTTTGCATGTTTTCTTTCCCCGTTGCCTTGTTCGAGGTCGATCTGCTCAGCTCTAACTTTCTTAAGCTGCAATTCAATCATTTTTAACTTTTTATCGGCTTTTGCGTTCTTAGCATCTAAAGCAGTCTTGAGCATCTGCCCTGCTACTTCGTAAATTTTTCCGGCATGTAGGTCAGGTACATTGCCGCCTAACGAAATTAAGTCTTCGAACGTCCTGACTGCCTTTGATGCAATAGAGTCCATTTCGTTGTCGTGTGCCTCGAGTCCTAGCACAGTAGGTAGGGCCAAATCTACTCTCTCTGCTGTAGATAATGCTGAACAGATTGTAGCTGCCTCGAGCATAAGTTGCTCTCTAGATTTTGAAGGCGACTCTTCCTCTAGCGCCGGCTCTGGTTGAGCGGGTGGCAGGTTAAAAAAGTCTTCCATTTTCTTCGTCATCAAGCCTTTCCTTTCGGGTTATTAAATATATTTCCCTCATTCATAACCCTGAACGTCATGCCGTGATTCTTGGCAAACGCTTGTGCTGCTGCCCATTTAAAAGTATTCAATGCGACTGCTGCCTTAGCCTTTTGAGATTTAGCTTGTTCTAAGAACGTCTCCTTGGCTGGCTTTACTTCGATAATCTCTGCCCTTTGATTACCTTTAGCGTCAACATAAGTTACTACAAAATCTGGCACATACACAGTGTATTTACCGGTAAACGGATTCTGATAAGGTATTTTAAGAGATTCGCTAGCCCAACTGGTTATGTTCGAATTCGAATCAAACATCTGCATTACTTTGAATTCCCAGGAGGAACGAAACATTATAGGATAGGTTCCTACATATTTGGCAGGATTTATTGGCTTATATTGTCCCTGTACATAAGAATTCATTTAAGACCTTATTTCTCTTGCCTGTATACTGTACCTATTATCCACACTAGTGACAACACCAACCTGATTACCAGGGTCTCTTAGCATGTTGAATGATCTGTAGGCTTCCTGTGTAAAAAGTAATCTTCCGTTTGCATCTGTCTGCTCTAGTAATGTCTGCGGAGAGACACCTAAAATACTAGCCATATCAATAGCTAAACCAGACATTGCATCTGCATACATATCACCACTACCCCTAGATAGGAAGTAACATCTAGTGGTGTTGTATGATTCCGGTGAATAATTACCTTGTACCCCGAAACCTAGAGCAGCCTGTGACGTTGATCCTGGATTAGGAAAGAAAGTAGGCCCCGTCGAATACTTAAATGTATTTGCAGGACTGCCTTGAGTTGTTTTTACTGTCTTCTGCGCACCAAAATAGGTAAGCATCTGCGAGCTAAACCTGCCTATTGTTGTCAAATTTGGATTAGCCATTATCCGCCCCCTATTATTCTATTCACGTCTTTATATGCGGTGCTGAGTTTTGATGCAGCCGAAGCAAACGGTCTAGTTGATATTGCTGGTGCCGATTTTGGATAATATGGTGTCGGGGAAATATTGGCGAGGCCATCCAATGCACTCGATGTAACTCGACGAACAACCTTGTCGGAAACGGCCGCACCTACTACTGAGCCAATCTTTGATTGAACATTTTTTCCAACACGCTGCAATAAAGGATTATCGGATTCTAATAGAGGATTATTTGATTCAATGAAATTTAACAATGATGCATTAAACGCTAGTGCGGGTAGTTCTAGAAATTCGCCATGCTTAAACTGTTCTATATTAGATGTGTTATTCGGTTCCCCACCACCTAATTTCATATTCTGAATTGTATAGTATGCATATTCGTATTCAAACGTAAATGTCAATTCGAGCGTTCTATCAGATGTTGAGTAATTTAATATATCGTGTGTAAATGCAGCAATTCTAGGATTAACAAGGGTGACCTGGTTAAACCTACCGCCGTGTACCTGGTATATATCGATTGTCTGAATTAAATTTCTAACATTACCTACTGTTTGAAGATTAAAACCGAAGTTATGATTAGTAAGAGCATCTGCAATTATATTTTGAGTATCTTGCTTACTGCCTAATGTATCTGTCGGCATTAACGATCCAGTTGGCGGACGTTGTCCGAATAGATCTTTTACTGCACCCGGTAAGCTTGCAATCGCAGGATTTAATTTAGGAATGAATTGCTCAATCGATGGCGAAGTTCCGTTATTTGTCGACTGCATCTTTGCTTCGTTCTTTCCTGCTTCGTTGCCATCTTTGAAATAGTACCTGTAATACATTTCCCAGAATTTAAGAGTCTTTCCGTCAGCAACATCGTGAAACACCATCTTTATAGGCTCATATGCAACCTTAGTCTGACTAAGTCTTTTTCTATTATACTGGTTAAGAGGGGTAGTCTCAATCTTGAATGCAGGCATATCAACTGACTTAACGAGAGGTGCCACAGCTTCCCAATTCGGATTATTAAAGTATTGAGAAATATAATAAGCAGTAGTACCTACCTTGTTTAGCTTTATATCAACATAGAACTCAAACGGAAATCGTGGTTGATTTCTATAAAGAGAAAGACTATCTTGATTATAGACATATGTTGCATGACGAGAACTCTTCTCATAGAAGAATCCCAATCCCGTTAATGATGTTACTGTGCTTGAGAAGGATGGCATAATATATTATTTATCATCGGTAATTTTGCCTTATTATTGTGTAATATAAAAGAAAATGCCCCATGTTATGGAGCATTTTTGTTATCCTAGATAAAGATAATATTAACCGAAAGTTGTTCCGCCGGTTGGGCTTGCCAAGTCCGGATATGGATTTCCACCAACAGTTGTTCCGTCGTTTGTATTCGGACCAGAAACGTTTGTTGCATTATCGAAACGAATTGTTAAAGTTACTATGTTTGGATCACCGCTTGCATAGTCATTGTCGCCATAGGCAGCAGCCTGAATCCAGCAACCATCTAGTACCCATGATTCTAGTTGATCATTATCAGTACCGTCTAGCGCATGAACTTCCATAGTGAACTTATAGTTAATACCGGCAACAGCACTAGTCTGTTCGAAGTGATTCATCTGCTTTTGAACTTGAGCACCGACAGACGAAATAACAGAGTTTGTGATATCATCACGTAAAGTAATTTCGAGGGGATCGAATGTGTGCTTGCCCATAATCCACGCTACAGAGTTGTATGCATCAAGCTGAACTTCGTTGTACGTAATTTTAGGACGGGTACATGTAACCACGTTTGCAGTCATCTCGCGCAATCCATTATTTTCGCCGAAGTTCTGCCAGATAACTCTAAAGCGGTATTTTTGCTTGGGGTGCAGAATACCAAGCTTATTTCCATCTAATGGAACACCGAATTTAGCTAAATTTGCCATCTTTTTCTCCTGCTATAAAAGCTAATACTATTTATCAATTCTCTGAAATTTTTTCCCAGACGGTATTCCTGCAAAATTTCTTATAACATACGCCTCGCCTATATCGACATAACACCCAAACGGTATAATGCCAAATCCTTTATCGCCCCATTTTAGTCCTAATGAATTTGCAATAATCCAGGATCCGCCACAAAGTTCATTATCATATCCTACTATAGTCACCGCATGGCCATGGGCTGGTCGGTTATCAGTCATATTTATCGGTTTATACACTTGATTTGAAAGTGTGTTCCCCATAGACATAAATTTTCGACCTGTTCTTAGTCCTATAATGATTGGGATTTCTTGATCAAGTAGGCTATTGAAATTGTCTGCATCGACAGACTCATACTCCATCACTCTATGCTGAAATGCTGCTTGAACTGCTGTTAATACCGGCTCTTTATTCACTCTCTGATGACTAAATGGCCATAATTGTTCTATGCATACACCGTGTGTTTTTAGCGCCTGTAAGGTTACACCTAACTCTGTACCTACTTGCCCTGTTCTCCCTTGCATCATTCTTGCCATATAATATACAAAGAGCCTAGAAAAATGCATAGGTTTTTCAGACATTGACATTATAATTTCTGCTGCCAACAACGACGCACTAGCAGTACAACAGCCAACGGAACCCTGCGCAGGAAGATATTTAATGTATTTTCTTAAATCAGACATCAATTATTTATAAAAAAGAATACCGGCACGAAGCCGGTATTCTGATCAGATTAACTTAAAATTAAGTTGCCGATAATACAGAACCAGTATTCTTAATTCTGATAGGAATGTAAATAAATTCAATTGCCTTAACTGGCTGAATTGCAATATCAATCCACAATTCATTTCTGTCAATTCGAGCAGGTGTGTTATTGCTCAAATCACATACTACCAAGAAGTCATAAAGAGCTCTTAGTGTAATGAGTTCTGACAAGAATCTATCAAACGCATCCTTAACTGCCTTACGAGTAATCGTATCGTTAGGCTCAAACAAGAATGGCTGTGCAAGAATGTTAAGCTGGTAGCGCAAGTAGTTTTCTAAGCGAACTACGTTGATACGATCTGTTGCACTTGCATACGGCTGACGTGTCTTCTGACCGAAAACTACAATACCGCCTGTTGGCATTACACGGATAGGGTTAATACCGTTGATATACAGAATATCACGCTGGCCTTCGTTCAGCTTAACTGTGATAAACTGTCCGGCCTGGTTAACATATCCAACTGCTGCGGCGTTGTTAACAATACCGCGCTGTAGACCTGCTGGTGCGAACCACGGATATGCTACCTGGTCGTTATATGCAATGGTACGTAGAGCCATGTGCGATGGTGGAACAACAACATCTGTTCCATCTACGTTTGTTGCTAGACCGCTTGGATACCATGCAGCAAAATACTTACTTGCTGATACAAGGCCATCGGCGCCGTTACCGTATGCAACACTCTTATTTGTTGCCCAATTCTGTAATGCTGTGCCGTTGGCTGCTAGCGTAAATGGTGTATCGCCAACAACAAAAGCTGTTTGCTTACGATCTTCGTTAAGAACAAGCATTTCGTCAATTGCTTCAACGTATCCCGGTGCTGCAATCAAGTTGAAATATAGATCTTCTGCACGAATATCTTCGTTAGCAATAATTGCTGCCTGGATTGCTCTAACAACCATGATGTTCTGTGCTGCTGCACCCATGTATGGAACGCCGCCGGCATTATTACCCGACGATGTTACCCAGCGGCCTACTGAGCCATTATTTGTATTATCTGGGCTAGCTTCTACGCTGTTGAATACAAACGGTGATTGCCATTCCTTGACATTATTTGTTGAATAACGTGTGTTCCACAGTAAGAATCCCTTTGGATACAAGTCAGCGTCTGGTGCATCGGGGTCTAAGTCAGGATTGCCTGGACCACCGTTGTTCTCTCCGAGACCACCTTGCGTGTATAACGGATTTGGACGTGCATCAGTAAAGATGATACCATTCGGTGTTGTCTGGTCTGTATTGTCTACTAAGATCCAAGAAGTGCCTGTCCAACGCTTGATAACAGGATATGGATCAACATCAGTATCGACCCAAATATCGCCCTGGATTAAAGACACAGGAGGTACGTTATCTTGTGGATCTGCAGATTGCGAATATACTGTAGGATCGCCCGGAGTTGGTGGGACATCGACATATGTAAATCCTTCGATGTTAAGGTTCTGCCAACTACCTTGGCCGTCAGCAATAAGAATATCAACTGTTAACTGACCTACTCCGTCGATGCCAACTTCGGCGTTAAACCATAGTTGTCCATTATCGGGACCCTCTGTAGGCACAGGGGACGAACCAACAATGACTGCTAAAGGTGCCCAGGTACCCGATACGTTCTTTCTAAATGTAAGGGTATTGGCTGTAGGACCATTTGGTGTTAGGCTAACATAAACCTGGCCGTTCGAGCCAGCTGGATTAGAACTGTAATACAAATCAGCAGCGGTGTCATCAGCCAATATTGGTGCTTCTACCTGCAAGAATTGACCCAAAGTTGCATCCATTCTACGAAGAACAATGTTAGCACCTTGTGCTGGGGAACCGGTCTTAACCCAATATTCTTGAGTTGTTAGGACATTGGTTAGATCTGGCCAGACAGATTGGATAACAATACTTGTAGGACCCGATGCACCCGATAGTTGAACCCATGCATAGCCGGCCGTAACTGTTGCACCTACTAGTGCCGTTGTTGGCACAGCATTAACGGTAAATGTTGTTCCACTGTCGACGCTAACAACAAATGTACCGGCAGCAAAAGCACCTGTTCCTGCCGAGACAGTAGGTGTCATTCCTGCAACTAAACCGGTGGTATCATTTACAGTAACCAATACTCCAACCGAAGATCCTGCTAAAGGACCCGATGAATATGTTGCTGGCGGTGTTTGTCTTACCCAGTAAGAAATTTCAGCCGAGTCTGTCTGAAATACAACGGCATGATTTCCTGTAACACCCATTGATGGTGCAGGAGGATTTGTAATACCGGATGCATAGTTAAATACATAGTCTGGTGTAACCGATACCCAAATTTCATTTGGGAAAACTCCAGCACGTATAAACAGACCATATGATGATACAGATTCGTCTAACCAGTATGTGCCGGCTGCGGCCGGGCTTGTTGGTTCAATTGGGCTTGCCTGAAGCTGTGCAGTGTCAATATCTGCTCTAACTACTCTGCAAAGATTTGAAATTCCTAAGTAAGAATAGGCTGCTAGTAGGCCGTATTCGTTCAATGGATATCCGTTGATTGATGTTCCTGCAACTTCGTAGAAGATAGGATCACCGAAAGTCTGTACTAGATCTCGCTGAGAGGTAATAGACCATACTATACCAGCGTTTTCTTTAACAGTACCTGGTGCAATTTCTGCTGCATCGGGTGTGGATTTATTTTGCTGAGTAGCAATAAAGATTAGTGGAACTGTACCAGGACCTGCACCAACATTGATACTCTGATCAATAACGGAAATGCTTACACCTGGTGATACTAAAACTGCCATATAATTAACTCCTTTGAAGAATTATGCTTCTTGTTAGTTATATTTATCAGCTACGTGGTTAAATACACGGCAAATGAAACATCAAACTAGTTCAAAATCCTACTCTATCTCGAGACACCCTTTATAAGATCCGCTACTTGTCTATTAAGATTTTCCATCGTTGTATTGTTATCTATTTCGTAATCGATCTTAGATCCTACCCACGCCCATTCACTAAAATGTGCGCTAGAGTAAGTCTTTGTCATTGCCTCTTTTGCTAGAGAATTACCCTTATTTGCAAGCAATGCTGTTTCGTACCATACCGGAGTAGGGCCGCGATTAATTTTTACAAGGACGCCATTTTGTTCTTGGATAAACTTAATCTCATTTGGGAATCTAACGTCACTAATAACAACATGCTGATTAGGATTTTTTCTAATCCTATTCTGCACGGTAATAAACCAAAGGTCTTGGTGGAAGTGATTTCTTAGAACATCTGTACCCATAATCTGAAGAGCGTACCTGGGACTAAAATTAGGTATTCCTAATTTCTCAGACCACCATGGATCAGCAATCTCTCTCCATTCCCTTGACTCAGTTGTGTCCCCTTCGAGCATGGCACGAGGCCAATCAAACATTACAGCACATGCATCCTTAAGGCTTGATGCAAAACTATCTTGCCTGAATTTGTACTCGCTAACTAATTGAGAGGCGACAGTACCTTTTCCACTACCTATAAAACCTATGAGACCTACAATCATAAGAAAACCCCTGAGTTAAGTTCTTTGTAGTAGTTATACAAAAAGCTCTCAGGGGTTATAGGTTCTTGTTAGCCTATTACGAATGCGTATCCGTCTCCGCTTGTGACAAGATTTAGCAACTGTTGCTCAAGTTTTTCAATTTCAGCATTTGCTTCTTGTTTCAATGTCGCACCGTTTAAAGTCACGTTTCCAGATGGACCTGGAAATCCACTAGGAAACTTATCTCTCGCTTCGCCGAGCATGTATTTGGCCTTAGCCGATGCATAAGCGATCAACCAGGGACCTGTATAAGGATCATTGATTATATCATCTTCGGATTTTCTTGCGTACACTCTTACAACAACTTCCTCATCGGCGCGAGGACGACGAACAAGTGTTAGTTTATGAGAATTTACATCCCACGTAAAATTGTATTGACTTGCAAAAACTCTTTCAGTTGTCTCAAGAAATTGATTATAAAAGTCCCAGGTTGCTAATCCACCAGATCTATTCGGCTGTAACAAATAGATATTGTAAAATGCAGCATCTACCGGGTCGAAATTTACTCCACCGTTAGTGTATGCACCGACACCACGACGGTATAGACGTCTTACTTCTTGCACTTCTTCTGGAAGAGTATACTCATTTATGTCTCGTGTGATGTGTAAGAAAATATCTTTCTCAATGTTAGCTCCATCGGATTGCTGACGCAACTTTAGGATGCCTAACGTTATTGCAAGATTCAGGTGTTCGACGTCTAATTCAACATCAACCATTTGCGCACCGAGCCCGAGCTCGATTTGCTTCATTAACAAAACTCTTGGCGTAATTTGTGAAGACATAAGTATATCAACTCCAGTGATACACTATTTATCTTTATGTTGGCGGATTGTAGGTTCCGTCTATAAGTGATTTTCTTATAGTACCATTAGAGGCTAGATAATTCATATTTTCTAACCATTTGGTGGCAGTGGCAAGGTATACATCTCTTGTTTCTTTATCTAAAATATCATCCTCGGGTGTTTTAGGAAAAATATACTTTTGATATCTTTTTACGGCCTGACTTAAATTTAAGAATTTCATTTCTACCGAACTTAGTGGTTTAGACTCAGCTGTGGCTTTATCGGCGTCTTTCTTCTTTTTATAATACTCGCTATAAATCTTTTTGTAGTCTTCTTTGGCACTACGCATAGCCGGACTCGAATCCCATATATGTTGAAACATGTAACGAGAAACCTCAGTACCATCCGGCTGATGCACAGTATAAACCTTGTTTTCTGCATCTAATTCCCAGTAAGGCTCACCTGGTTTATAGCCTGGATTTTTTGTTTCTAATAAATTAGATAGCTTCATCCAATATTTATCAGAACTTTAATATCTTCTGCAGGTCGGCAGATTTCTTCATTACTAATGCATCGTGCAGAGCATTATGAATATTAAAATCATTCTCTAATACAATATCTTCTTCAATATGAGGCGGGACGTAAACAGGGTGATATTGACTCCTATGTAGATTTTCCGGCCAACAAGGTTCAAGCAATTTTTTCAAATGCGGCATATCCCAATCAGGGCTATCGCAAGCAATAACACAATCTTCTCCCCTGTCTTCTATCCAGTTTCCTATCTTTACTGCACATTCGTAATAGGGCATCTGCCAATGTGTTTCACCAAATAAGAATGGCAAGACAAAAGCCTTTACGAAATCCGAGCAGTCATCTATTGTATAGGTATCTGTTAATTCAGCGTAGAAAAAATCTTCATTTTCATCCACCAGGGCAATGCTAATTAATTTATTACCCGGTATAAGATTTGTAAATTCCGTATCAATAAAAATCTTCATTACAAAACCTTAAGTATGATCTGATTTTCGTTTACCTTACCGGTTGGTGTTATTCCCGTAGTTCCGATTTCGTCCATGAATGTTCTAAGCTGTATTTTTCCGCACTTCTTAAATGCGGCCAATTGATCGGCGGGCTTCCTTAGCGTCTTGCTTACAGATTTCGCCTCATTGAACCCGATAATAGAGACGCCCTTAACAGAGAGCGGGCCCAGTAAATCATCGGCCACATACCGTATTAATTTGCGTGTTTTTGTATCAAAGCACCAAACCTCTTTAGCACCTAATATCTGTATAGGACTTATACTAGCAAGGCCTAGCAAGCTATCTTCTTTCTTATACTTTATCTTTGCAACAAGCTTATCCTGTGACACAGGCTTCTTCTTCTTAGGAGCACGTGATGCTTTCGCCACCTCTTGCAGCATAACGCATGCTTTCAATAAGTTGGCGTGAAATAGTGCAAACTTCTTAATCTCGGGTTTGGAGAAATTAGAATATGCTTCATTTAGGTCTTTGTTTGTGCCAGCGGCTGCTTCGGTTATCTCTGCTGCCCTACGTTCGAATATATTCTGCATATATCTGGCGTGCGGGCCCTTTAATTCGTAAGTCTTGAATAGATTTACAAAGTCCTCTACAGTCTTTACTGGTTCTTTCTTGTCTGCACAAAACTCATCTATCCACCCCTCCACTTCACCTGCCACCTCGCGGGCTTTCTCTTGTAGGCGGTCTTGTATCGTGATAACCATCTTAGGAGTGTCGTCAACTTTTTTATCGCTGCCGCCTTCTTGGGATACATATTCTGCTTCCTTCTTAGCCGCGGCGATCTTCGCTTCTTCTTCATTTAAAATCTTCTCAAAAGATGGCATTAACCTTGGCAAGACATCTTCGGGAAGATCACCGCCATGATTAAGAATATACATATACTTACCAACTGTTGAAAATCTATTTTCGTGAATATCTTTAATACGATCAAGATCGGGATGTTTAGGATCAATATTCTTAAGGTACTTGATAACTTCTTTCTTAAGTTCGATAGATGATAGCTCATAATGAGCATACATCAATGCACCCTGATAATGCTGACTATAATACTTATTTGTCTTTACCGTATACGCAAAGTGTGGCTTAGGCCAACTAACAAACGAACCCGAATATTTCTTTCCTGCCATAATAATATCCTTTTGATATACACTAGTTTAGCTGAAGCTAAAACAGATATGCAACTAATCTTGATTTAGTTGCATATTGGGATACTATTGGAAAATATTGAAATTTACAACTCTTCGTCTAAGGTGTTGCTTTTATGCTTTTCTTTACGGTTGTATTTTTTAGGTTCGTGTGCGCCTGCGCCCGAAGTTTTGGCATTTTTAGCAACAAAATTACGTGGCGGCGGAGACTTGACTACAAGTTTCTTTTCGGTTTTTGCTTCAAAAAGTTCAAATAATCTCATAACATCTCCGTATAAAGTACAGGGATGGTAGCGAATCACCCCTGCACGACGCCTGTCTCCAGTCGTAACAACGGTCCTAAAGGTAGTTGTTATGCTTATTTATCAAAAGTGTATTAAAAATACTTCCTGAGGTTAAAGTTAAATACACTCATCTCATATAACATATATTCCTGCATTGCAAGAAAATAATCTATCGGATTTGCTGTCTTTGATACCTTTGATAGGTACCAATTTCTTAATATACCTGCACTCATTTATTATTCTCCATTACGTTTTTAATTCTAACATTCGGATCTGCTAAAGTAATATATGTTGCATCCTCATCGGAAATATTTCCAATAAAGACCGAATATTCATTACCATTTTTCGATACTCCGGCGCGGACCTGTCTAACAACCTGTATTTTAATATTTCGATACGGCGGCGGCCGCCAGCCGCTCGGAAATTCTATATAGGTAACTTGTTTCATTTCCTGCTTATATAGTTATCTAACAGTCTACGAATATTCTCTGAACCTACCGGATTTTTACTATGCACAGTATATGTGAAATTAGGAGGCATAGTATGTGTATCCATGTCGTATTCAACCAGCCACTTAGCAAAATCGTATCCGGTCTTACCGTCCGAATAATCATTGGCATAGTGCATGAGCCCCAGGTCATGGTCAAAACTAATAACATTAGGAAAACCGTGCTCAGTAACCCATGCTATTGCCTAATCAAGCGAGCGGACAATCTTCCAATCTGCACCCCAGTGTCCCACGCCGCCGATTAACATCCAAGTAACATCGGTGGGATTTCTTTCATCGTCGAGAAATAGATATTTCATATTATATTGTATCCGGATTACTACTCCCGGCAAGCCGTAGTGCTGTATTAGCTATGTCGACTTCCCGAAGAATCGATAATCTATTATTCTTATCGTGTCCTATAAAAGCCTTTACATCTTTTGGAAAACAAGAACCACCATATCCATACTGTCCATCTGCACCAGGAACCTGCATGTGACTCGGCCCAAATCGTATATCTGCCGAAAGTACATCTGTAAATTCTTTCCAATCTAACATTGGTGCATCATCTCTTTCATATGTATCCATATATAACTTATATATCTGATTCATAAATGCAACTTTTGTTGCAAGAAAGGAATTTATTGTATATTTTACCAAAGATGCTTCCCTGTAATCAATATTAAAAAATCTACAGAACATAGGAATGCAAGAGTGATTCTTATACAAGGTCTTCAGTTCATCACAGTCGTGAAAGTTTCCTGCCGTTATTATAAATTTAGGATCTACAGCATCTTTCTCCCACGAATCCTCTCTAATAAATTCCGGAGAATAGATATATCGTAGAGGCCCTTCCTTGTTCATCACTTTATCTCTACCGAATTTAATGTATAAATCCTGAACTATGTTAGGAGGGAGCGTACTCTTTAAAACAACGAGTCCGGGGTATTTGATATCAGATAATTGCTGAAAAACGTCATAGATAACGCTTGCATCAACACTACCATCATCTAAGGTAGGTGCAAATATCGAGACAAATACTAACTTACATTCGAAACCTGGCAAATCAGCAATAGTCGTTGTTGAATATTTTGGGTCAATGATAACGGCTTCCGTATTATGTTCGAATGCCTTATGGCAGGCCTTGCCTACGAATCCGTAGCCTATAAATCCAGTATATCTTAACATTATTTTACTCCAAAAAAATGCGGTAGAGAGTTTCCTCCTACCGCACCCTGTATGCATCCAGGCACCCCACCTGAATTCCCCGTCCTGCATTTAGGTTCCCCCGTGGTTACATTCCCCTTTGTAGGAAGAAGTGCCACACCACCTTCAATAGACACAT
>Ga0105097_10000937_pt1 | contig 13698 bp, 10 predicted proteins | sample PPLLak12cMay2015_FD_87035 | JGI IMG/M metagenome (GOLD analysis project Ga0105097, IMG submission 87035) | Freshwater sediment microbial communities from Prairie Pothole Lake near Jamestown, North Dakota, USA - PPLs Lake P7 Core (1) Depth... | ecosystem: Environmental > Aquatic > Freshwater >... | reverse complement strand
GAGAAGGGCGAGGTCCTCAAGAAGGCTGAGAAGCTGGAAGATGCTTACCAGCTTGGAAGGGATTTGGCCGCGGGCTGATTGGCGGCAGAGATTGTTATCTTGCAGCGGCGTTTTTTTAATTTACTGGAGTATTGATGACTTTTGTATTTATTGTATTGACCTGGATTCTATCTCTTTGCCTTCACGAATATTCGCATGCGCGGGTGGCATATTCTGGAGGCGATACATCAGTTAAGGAAAAGGGGTATTTATCATTAAATCCCTTTTATTATATGGAGCCGATGTATTCGATAATAATGCCGCTGGTGTTTCTGGTTCTCGGGGGGCTTGGTCTTCCGGGAGGAGCAGTTTATGTAGAAACTTCGCGTTTGAAAAACAGAGGATGGGAAACTGCTGTTTCAGCAGCAGGACCAGCTTCCAATCTCATAATCGCTGTTGTAATCGCTTTGATTTTCAGATTCGGGCCTGTGGAAGAGACAGTTTTTTGGGCAGCCCTTGCCTTTCTGGGGCTTTTACAGGCGACTTCTTTTATATTGAATATTTTGCCCATTCCGCCTCTGGACGGATTTGGAATCATCGCACCTTATTTGAGCGAGGAAACGCGATATAAAGTTCGGAGCATGGGCAGCACTCCGCTTTGGGGCATATTTCTATTGCTTTGGTATGTTCAGCCTGTTTCTGAAGTTTTCTGGAAGGTTGTTCATGCCTTTACAGATTTTTTGGGGATACCTTCCGATCTGGCCTGGCAGGGTTATATAAATTTCAAATTCTGGTAAACAGTTTTTTAAATTGTGTTTTTATATCCTGTCTTTGTGATTTTCAAGCCATTAGTTTGACATGTACATATAAAAAATCCTATTTGAAAAATGTTTGACAAGGGATTTTTGTTTGATAGAATACTCTGTTTTCAAAACAGATGGAGTTTATATATGAAGAGCTTTTTAGCGAAAAAGGGCGAAATTGAACAAAAATGGCTGTTGGTTGATGCCACAGATAAGATTCTGGGCAGGCTGGCAGTGAAAATTGCGACTATTTTGATGGGTAAAAACAAGCCTACCTATACTCAATACGTCGATGTGGGCGACTATGTGATTGTCGTAAATGCTGAAAAGGTAAGGGTTTCCGGCAATAAGGCCGAAAGCAAGCAGTACGATTATTACACCAAGTATCCTGATGGCAGGAAGGTGCTAAGCTATAAGGAAATGATGCAAAAAAACCCTGAAAAAATCCTTGAGCTTGCGGTCCAAAGGATGATGCCGAAGAACAAGCTTGCCAGAAATATGATGAAAAAGCTGAAAATTTACCGAGGGCCTGAGCATGAGCATCAGTCTCAGAAGCCTGTGAAAATAGAAATATAAACCATTAAAATTATTCGAAGAAAGTGAATATGACTAAAGTTGTGAAAAAAGAAGAAGGCGTTGCTGTTGTTGCAGAGGCAAAGCCGGAAAAGAAAGGGCCGGACAAGGGCGGTTTTTACTGGGGAACAGGAAGGCGTAAAACTTCGGTTGCCAGGGTCCGGATAAAACTCGGGGAAGGCAAGCTTCAGATAAATAAAAAGGAGCTGAACAATTATTTCACGCTTGACCAGGACCGAAGGGCAGTTATTGCTCCTTTGAAGGCCGTCGATGTGGCAAAGAAGTTTGATGTGTTCATAAATGTCAACGGCGGCGGAACAACCGGACAGGCAGGTGCGGCGATGCTCGGTATTGCACGGGCCTTGAAAAATTATGATGAGACTTTCGCGCAGGCACTTCGTGACGGCGGATATCTTACGAGAGACCCGCGAATGGTGGAGCGCAAGAAACCCGGCCAGTCAGGCGCCAGAAGAAGGTTCCAGTTCAGCAAGCGTTAATTTTTTTCCGGGACGAAAAACAAGAGGCCGTCTTGGGACGGCCTTTTTTATTAGAGAAAAGTTTATGAAAAGCAGCAATTTTTCGATGGAAGAACGGAGGCACAGAATAAAAGGGGCGGCGCTGATAATATCGGCTGCGATAATGTTTTGCGTAATGGCGTCGATGGTTCGGTATGTCAGTGACATTAATGCCACGAAGACGAGTCTTTTCAGATTCGTTGTGGGTCTGGCACTTATGGGAAGCGCGGCGATGTCGGGGAGGATGCGGCTTCGGTTTGTTAATACGAAGCTTTTATTTATTCGCGGTCTTTTGGGGGGCGTTGGGATTTACGTAACGTTTCTTGTGATAGTAAAGATAGGGATAAGCAGGGGGATGGTTTTGATAAGCACGTATCCGGTATTTGCGTGCATGTTTGCAGCGATACTATTGAAGGAGAAGATGAGGCCGGCAGGGATTTTTGCGGTTGCGGGAAGTTTTGTGGGGATATACTTACTGAGTGCGGGCAACAACGGGTCGCTTTCTATTTTCGGGAGCTTCGGGGTTTATGAGCTTCTGGCAGTTGCCTGCGGTGTCGTGTCGGGGCTGACGATAGTGATAATCCGCAAGCTGCACCAGACGGATGATTCGTATGCGATATTTTTTGCACAGTGCATTGTGGGATTCTGGCTGGTGGTAGTTCCGGCGAATATAGGGGAATGGCAGCTCGATGCGAAGGATGTCACGATGCTTTTGCTGATAGGGATTGCAGCTGCAGCGGGGCAGCTATTGATGACGCAGGGATATAAGTATCTGCCTGTAAGGGTGGGGTCGATTCTGGGATTGCTGGAGGCGGTTTTGGATTATGCAGCGGGGCTGATTTTGTTTACGGAGGGCTTTTCGTGGTTGTCGTTATCGGGAGCGGCGCTTATAATTATCTGTTCGGCAGCAGTTCTGATGCTGAGCGAAGCAAGGCAGATAAAGGCGGTCGAGAGAATCGGGCTGACAGACTGAAGAATTTAGAATTAAGAATGCAGAATTGAGAATTTAGAAAAATTCCACCGAACGTTCGGCGGATGAAGGATATAAAAAAATAAGGAGTAAAGAATGATACGGGTTGCGATAATCGGGGCGAGCGGTTACACGGGAGCGGATTCGATAGAGATAATTTTGCGTCATCCTGAGGCGAAGGTGACGTATTTATCTGCGCTTCCGGAGGAATGCGGAAAGATTAGTGATATGTTCGGGCAGTTCAAGGGGCGCTGCGAGCTTGATGTGGTGCCGCTGGATTTGGAGAAAGCGGCAAAACTGGCGGATGCGGCGCTGTGCTGTCTTCCGCACAAAGTTTCGATGGGATTTGTGCCGAAGCTGTTGGCGGCGGGATTGAAGGTTGTTGATTTCAGCGCGGACTATCGAATTAAGGATACGGCTGTTTACGAAAAATTTTACGAGGTCAAACATACGGATACAGTTAATCTGGCGAAGGCGGTTTACGGTCTGCCTGAATTATTTCGTGAGCAGATTAAGGGAAGAGATTTGGTGGCCAATCCTGGGTGTTTTCCGACAGCGGCGACTCTGGCACTTGCGCCGTTATTGAAGGAAAAGATGATTGATACGCAGACGATTATTGTCAATTCTGTCACGGGTATTTCCGGGGCGGGGAGGAATCCATCGGCAAAATTTCATTTTCCAAATATGAATGAGAATATTTTTCCATACGGAATCGGGACGCACAGACATACGCCTGAGATGGAGCAGGTTGCTGGTGACATTGCAGGAGAGAAGGTCCAGATTTTATTTCAGCCGCATGCGGGGCCATTCGACAGGGGAATTCTTTCGAGCGTTTACTGCCAGCCGAAGGGGAATGTCGATGGTGCGAAATTGGTGTCGCTTTATAAGGATTTTTACAAGGGCGAGCGTTTCGTGCAGATTGTAAAGGGGTCGCCTGCTGTGAAGGATGTGGCGAAGACAAATTATTGTCATATTAGCCCGGCCTTTGTTAAGGGAAGGATTGTGGTGTTTTCGGCGATAGATAATCTTGTGAAGGGTGCAGCCGGCCAGGCAATACAGAACATGAACATACTTTTTGGTCTGGAAGAGAGTTTGGGGCTTGAGTAATTTTATGGGGCAGGGGACAATAAAAATTGCGACGAGTCAGTTTGCGGTTGGTTCGTCGATAAAACGAAACAGCGTGCAAATATGCAGGTTTATCGAAAAGGCGGCAAAGGCAGGCGCTGAGATTGTGCATTTTCCGGAATCGGCACTATCGGGTTATGCAGGGGTGGATTTTGCCAACTTCGTTGATTACGATTGGGATTTGCTGGAAAGGGAGACGAGAAGAATTCAGTCGGCTGCGGCGAAGAAAAGAATCTCGGTGGTTTTGGGAAGTGCGCATCGGGCGGGTAATCCAGAGAAGCCGCACCAGAGCCTTTATCTGATTGGGCCGGATGGGAAAATTGCCGAGAGATACGATAAGAGATTTTGCATGAGGGCGGAGATGAACCGATATACGCCGGGGAAGAGGTTCGTATTTTTTACGATAAACGGGGTGAAGTGCTCGCTTTTAATTTGTTTCGACGTGCGTTTTCCGGAGATTTACAGGGAGCTTTATAAAAAGGACGTGAGGTGTGTTTTTCAATCTTTTTATAATGCGAGGCAGAAAGGGCCGAGCGTTCACAGCCAGATTATGCGGCAGAGCGTTCAGTGCCACGCAGCGTGCAACGCGATGTGGGTGAGTATGTCGAATGCAAGCGGGAATTACTCGCCGTATCCATCGTGTTTTATCAAGCCCGATGGAAGCATTGGGAAGCAATTGCAGCGGAACAAGCCGGGGATGATGATAAATACTGTGGATTTGAGCGAGAAGTTTTACGACCCGATGGCTGATTTCAGGGAGCTGGCGATAGCGGGGAAGTTGAGCAGTGCCCAGGAGAAATCCTGATTGATGAAAGGCAGAGAGGGATGTAGATGGGAGCAGGAGATTTTTGGAATTTTCCTTGTTTGCGGGTAAAATTCTTGACATATAATACGTGCTGCGATTATTATTTGGGGCTGCTGGGTAGGTAGCTCAGGTGGTAGAGCAGTGGACTGAAAATCCACGTGTCGCCAGTTCAACTCTGGCCCTGCCCATTTTTCACAACTATCTATTTATCAAGAAGTTATAAGATTATATTGGTCATATTTTGCCTTAAAAAACCAGTCAAAAACAGGTAAATGCGTCCCAAATGCGTCCCTTTTTTCTGAGTAGTGAGTACAGACTGGGTGAATAGTGAGTTTAGAAGGGGGAAATTTGAGGATTTTTAAAGATAGCCCGAAAAAAACATTTTTTATTACTACAATAGATTATTCTTGACACATAGGTTCATATAAAGTATATACATAAAAGACAAACTTCCTTTTTATATTATTATTCGTGTTTTTTTTATCTGTTTTTGCATTTTTTCTTGACGATGGATGCAATAAAAGGTAAAATATGAGCCAAAAAGGAGCAAGATTTCTCTTAAGCGGTTTTTGGAAATATTAAAAACAAATTAAGCGAGAATATGGAGGTATTTATGAAGAATCAGACAATCCTTACTGCAATTATGGCACTTGTTGTATTTTCTTCACCAGCATTTTCTAAATATTCCGGCGGCTCAGGCACCAAAGATGATCCCTGGAAAATAGCCACAGTAAACGATTTGCTGTATCTCGGAGGCAATTCTCCAGATTACGGAGGACATTTTTCTCTTATTGCAGATATTAATCTTGATAGTTATGTGTTTACAAAGGCTCCTATTGCAAAAGTTATATTAAATGACAAGGGTGTTGTCGTCGGATATAAATTTTCAGGTGTTTTCGATGGATGCGGACATTCAATCCGCCATTTAACAATTCACACAAATGAACCAAATAGGGCTGGTATCGGCCTATTTGCATATATAGATTCAGATGCTGAAGTCAAGAACCTCAATTTGGAAGATGTTAATATTGTAAGTGATTACAGCTCAACAAGTCTTGGATGTTTGGCCGGTTATAATATGGGTGTTATTAATAACTGCTCTGTGAATGGACATATCACAGGCGGCAGCAGGCTCGGGGGGCTGGTAGGGGATAATTCTAAAGGTGAAGCCACCAACTGCTATTCGGAATGTCACATAACTGGTAATCACACTATCGGTGGATTGGCTGGTCGGAATAACGAGGGAGGTTTTATTGGTAACTGTTCTGCGAACGGCTTAATCATCAGTGTCAATAATAATCAAAAAGATATTGGAGGACTGGTTGGAAGCAATGTAGGAAGTATGGTACTTAGATGTATAATACACGATTGCTTTTCTTCAGTTGAGGTGATCTCGTCGAACGATGGGGCAAGATCTATTGGGGGGCTTGTTGGAAAAAATGAAGGCTCGGTTCTTAACTGCGGTGCTTCGGGAAACGTGACTTTAAAAAATGATCCCTATTATTGCGGGGGCCTGGCAGGCTCCAATAACGGATTAGTTAATAGTTGTTATTCGAGAGGCGACATTACAGGCGGTAATACTTCTCATTATTTTGGCGGATTAGCTGGAACCAATGGAGATCAAGGAACAATCACAAATAGTTATACTTTCAGTACAATTGTTACCGGGATAAACTCATACAGTATTGGGGGACTTGTCGGCCTTAACTCTCATGGAATCATAAGGAACTGCTATTCCACCGGTCCTGAAACTGTCGGAAGCGGTTCAAATAGTATCGGCGGATTTGTTGGAGAGAATTATGGAACGATAGGTAATTGCTTATGGGATAAACAAACCAGCGGAAGACAGAACGGTGTAGGCTATGTTAATGGCACAATTACAAATCTTCTCGGCAAGACAACATTACAGATGCAATCACAGTTAACATTTACAAGCTCACCGATGTTTTGGGATTTTTTTGACGAAACTCAAAACGGATATAGTGATTTTTGGTGCATGCCTTCTCAAACTGGATATCCAATTTTAAGATGGCAGATTTATACTCCATATTCAGGAGGGACCGGCAGTGAAGATGATCCATGGCAGATTGCCTGTCCGAACGATTTATTGTTTATGGCCGGACATCCGGAAGATTATTCATCGTATTTTATTTTGACGGCTGATATTAATCTTTCGAATTACAACCTTACAAAGGCTGTGATAGCACCGGATACTGATCCTGGGAATGATTATCAGGGAATGACATTTAACGGAATCTTTAATGGAGACGACCATGTGATTAGCAACCTTACGATTAAAGCGAGCTCTGCCAGCAATGATTATCTAGGTTTATTTGGAAAAACATATCGCAGTGAAATCAAAAATGTCCGTATCGAAAATATAAATATCTCAGGCGGCACTAATTCAGATTATGTTGGCGGTCTGGTTGGGTACCATGAATTCTATTGCACAATCAGTGATTGTTATTCAACGGGTTCGGTTTCATCTGGTTACAATTCAAAATATGTAGGCGGATTGGTAGGATACAGTGAAGAAGGCACAATCAGAAATTGCTATTCGACATGCAATGTTTACGGTAACGACTTTCTGGGGGGTCTGCTCGGCATCGCCAGCGGAGGACAGCTTATAAATTCTTATTCTTCAGGCATAGTGACCGGTTGTAATTATTCAAGTTATCTCGGCGGTCTGACAGGATTTAATACAGGCAAAATTATGACGTGTTATTCTACCGGTGCTGTAACTGGAGGAGGTTTTGCAGAGTATCTTGGAGGATTTGTCGGATATAATTCCAAAGTAGGACAACTTATAAATTCTTATTCTTCAGGCATAGTGACCGGTTCTAATTATTCAAGTTATCTCGGCGGTCTGGCAGGATATAATTCAGGCAAAATTATGACGTGTTATTCTACCGGTGCTGCAACTGGAGGAGGTTTTACAGAGAATCTTGGAGGATTTGTCGGATATAATAACGGATACAATAATACTAATTGTTTAATTTTCGATTGTTTCTGGGATATGCAGTCAAGCGGACTGTCGCAAGGCATTGGCTATAATGATCAAGGAAGGGTAGGCAATTTTTTCGGCAAAACAACAGCGGAAATGCAGATGAGGACAACATTTACAGGCACCCCAACACTTTGGGATTTTGTCGGCGAGACGGCGAATGGATCTGAGGATATATGGTTTATTAGAGAAGGGAGAGAGTATCCGAAACTTATCTGGCAAAATAATCGGCCCGTCGCAAATGCCGGACCCGATCAAACAGTTTATGCTTGGGTCGACGGCTTTGCAGACGTTACTCTCGACGGCTCCGGTTCTTATGATAAAGATAATGACGAGATTACATATAGCTGGAGCTGGATTATCGATGGCAGCAATTTTGATGCAAATGGCATGAATCCTGCTATTAAGCTGCCTGCAGGCGTGCATACTATTCAATTAATTGTAACGGATGGAATAGAATATTCCGAACCGCAACATGTTGTTATAACAGTTGTGCCGCCGCTTGAGTTGGCAATGAAACTTTCACCTGATTTGATTAATATTGATAGTAAAGGCAAATGGGTTAAGGCACATTTCATATTTCCGGAAGGTTTCAATATTGAAGATATAGATGTTAATACACCGGCTGTAATCGTTCCGCTTGGAATAGAATCAGATTATCTCAATGTCTTTATTAACGAAGACTCTCTTGTTGAAATTGAAATAACTTTTAGCCGTTCTGCTTTCTGCCAGCTCCCGATAAATAATGGGACTGTCATATTAACTGTTGCAGGCAGGCTTACAAGCGGTCAGTATTTCTACGGCACAGATACAATTAAAATAATGAATAAGAATATCGATTTCGCCGCTGATTTAGCATTACACTGGCTTGAGACTAATTGTAAAAATCCAGACTGGTGCGAAGGCCTTGACCTTAACCATGATTCTACTGTTAATTTTGTAGATTTAGTTTTTTTCGATGGCTGCTGCATCCAGATCATTAACGAATAAAGACTTATTATTAACGAAGATAACTGAATAATGATAGAAATAACACCTTAAAGTCTTTATGAAAATTAAAAATCTCTGTTCCTCATCATCTCCTCCAGCAGCCTAACTGCCTTTTTCCTATTCTCATCATCTCCTCCAGCAGCCTGATGTGCAGGAACAGGGAGATTCAAATAAATAGAATCAATATGGACAACCATCCAACAAAAGATTAATATACTAAAAATTTGAAAGCAATAAATATGTCCAAAAAATTATATGTTGGAAATTTGAGCCCTGAAGCAAACGAAGCCAGCCTGAAAGCATTGTTTTCAATGTTTGGGACTGTGGAAAAAGCCTATATCATTCCGGATCACAAGACAGGCCGCAGCAAGGGCTATGGCTTTGTTGTCATGAGCAGTGATGCTGAGGCTCAATCAGCCGTTAAAGCACTAAACGGGAAAAAATGTGGTGATTACACCGTTAAGGTTGAGGAAACCAAAGGGAAAAGCTAATACATGAACTTTCTCTGCTGTCGCAAGAATTCAGGCATCATCTCCTCAAGCAGGGTGACTATCCTTTTTCCTATTCTCATCTGAGACTTTCAAATAGAATTCCTCTGTTGTCCAGATTGAACTGTGCCTCATCAAATCTTTTAGAGTATGCACGGGAACAGATCTAATACGCATTTCTCTAACTTCTTATTGTGCATAGAATTCCAGACTTTTATGGTTGGCTTAAAATGATATAAAAAAAATTTGAATTATTTTTATTTTTTTTCTTGACATAGTGAATAAAAATAAATAAAAAACTTATTAAAGGGTAAGCGGAAGATAAATTTATTCCGAGATACACCCAAAATCTTGGTAAAACTTGAAACGAGTTTTTTTTAAGGAACATGAAAAACGATGCATGTTCCAAGGAGGTACAGTTTATGTACAGGAGAATCTCTATTTCCATCGCAGCGGTTTGCTTGATAATGATTTCAAATTCTTTATTTGCAGGCGGCACAGCTAATATCGAGCAGGCAGAGGCCCTTGTCAAAAACTATATAACATCAGGCAAAGATGCAGAGGCATTAGCAGCCTACCAGAAGCTTATTACGGATTTTTCTGCCAATCCGCTGTTGTCAACCTCAGTTTATAATATAGCAGAAGCCTACCGCAACAGCAGCAAATTCGACAAGTCGCTTCTTGTATATCAGGATGTGGTCACAAAATGGCCGTCCGATGCTCAGGCTGTGTGGGCACAAAGGGGCGTTGCTGTCTCTTTTATTGCGCTCGGCAAATTGACGGAGGCAAGAGATGAGCTTAATAAGCTCAAAACTGATTATTCATCCGACCCCAACATCGCAGAAGCCGTTTTTGGTGTTGCAGATGCCTATTACTGGTTCGGCAAATACAGCGAAGCCGATGGTGTCTATAAAGATGTAGCAGCAAGCTGCCCGAAGTCCGATTTTGCAATGTGGGCACAGATGGGCCTTGCGATCTCCGCTATCGCTCAAAATAATGACACCGCCGCAGCCGCTGCCAAAGATAGTCTCATTGCTGCCTTCCCTTCACATCCGAAGCTGCCCGAAGCCCTTTATTACATTGCCGCCCGATACGATTATTCCAGGAAATACGACAAGGCGCAAGCCCTTTATCAGCATATCACAGCCGCGTTTTCTCAAAGCCCTCAGGCTGCCGACGCCCGCTTCGCCATTGCAAAAATCGGCATCATTTCCCTCTTCGATTCCAGCAGGGTAAATGAAGGTATGACTGCCGTCGATAAATTGATGACCGATTTTAAAAGTCATCCTGCCCTGGCCTCGTCCCTATCCAGAGACATTGCCGAACAGTTCTTTATCAAGGCGTTCGAAGCTGAAAAAACCGGTCTTGCGGCACAGACGGTGGATTATTTAACGAGGGCAACAACAATATGGGAGAAGGTAATCAACGAGTTCGGCGAGAAGGCGGATATGTCGGAAGAGTGCTGCTGGACTGCCGAGAGTTATAAAAAGCTTAACAAGTATGACAAGGCCGTGGTTTTTTATCAGAAGTTACTCAATAAATACCCGCAACACAAGATGGCCTGGAACGCGCAGTTTATGACAGGTTATTGCTATGAAGCACTGACTGCAGCAGGTAAATTGACCGAAACAGAAACTGAAGGAAAGACAAAAGAGGCATACGGAAAGCTTCTGGAAAAATATCCAAATTGTCCGGCAGCAGAACACGCCAAGGCCTGGTTAAGTGAACACAATGAAAGGTAAGGAGACAACAAAATGACTACTAAAAATAAAAGATTATATGTCGGTTTGTTCCTGATGATTCAACTCGGTATCTTCTCTGCGAGTAATGCCTGTTATCAATATTATCCGCCTAATGCCTCATTTACTATTAAAGAACAATATACGGTAAGCGGAAAATGGATATATTTTAAAAGCACCTCATTCGACCCCGACGGCGGCAATATAACAAAATATGAATGGCATTTTGGAGAGGAAGGTGGTCAATTTCTGACAAAGGGAATGTATGAGAGTCATCAATATTCTGCGGGTACTTATACTGTTCAATTGAGGGTGACGGATGATGAAAATCAGACGTCAACAATATCTCAAACTGTTTATGTTTATGAAGGGGGACATGAGTTTTTCGTTGACCAAAGCGTATCTGCAAGCGGAGACGGAACAGGCTGGACAACTGCATTTAAGGAGCTGCGCGAAGCGTTAGCTGACCCGGACGTTCATCCGGGAGATATAATAAAAATTGCAGAAGGTACATATAAGCCTGATGCAGCCAATGGCAATAAAAACACATCTTTTCAATTAAAGAATTATATGACGATTATGGGCGGCTATTCTTCACAGGGATTAAGCCGGGACCCGGACAACTATTTGACAATTTTAAGCGGTGATTTAAATGGCAATGACCCAACTATAACAGACAACAGCTACCGAGTGGTAACCGGTGCGGAAGGTATCACACTGGACGGCGTGGTCGTAGAAGGGGGTCATGGCCAGTATTTATATGGAGCGATAAGTTATGGCGGGGGTATGTCCTGCTCTAAAAACGCGGTCGTAAAAAATTGTGTGTTTCAGGGCAATTCCGCAAAATTCGGGGGCGGCGTTTATATTAACGGTTCATCGACAAGCTATTATTTTATACAGCAGGAATATAAAAACTGCAAATTTATAAATAACAGAGCTAATTATGGAGGAGGGGGCGCATACGTTGATATGTATTGCTCTTACATCGATTTTAAAAGCTGTGTATTTATAGACAATCTATCTGATTATGATGGTGCAGCTTTTTATAATAAGTCAAATTATTTGAACATAATTAATTGCACGATAGCGGATAATCAGGCAAATAGAAACGGCGGAGGCATATTTAATATCTCTTCAGACCCGACCATTGTGAACAGCATATTTTGGGGCAATACAGATACCTTGACCACGGGGACAGGGCAGAATGCTCAGATTTATGTGTCCAGCGGCACCCCTTATGTAAAATTCAGCTGTATTAAGGATAATGATTCGCAAGACAGTTCGATTCCTTTTGATCCGGAAGGTCATGGCTTTAATATAGATGATGATCCTTTGTTTGCTGCTGACGGTTTTCATATTGAAGCAGATTCACCATGTATCGATATAGGGAATTCTTTAGAAGAATCGGGGACGGATATTGACGGCTCGGTAAGGATTATCAATGGGTGCATAGATATTGGAGCAGACGAAGCGGGTCGGATTATTTATGTTGATAAAAATGCTGCCTGGACAGAAGTGCCTGCCAATATAGGGAGAAGCTGGACTGTAGCGTATAAATATCTGCAGGATGCGATTACTGCGGCTGGGGCAGGAGATGAGATCTGGGTTGCAGACGGGACTTATTATCCCGATGAAACTCAGGCAAATCCAGATGGTTCCGATGACCGTAATGCGACTTTCCAGCTTGAGGCCGGGGTTGCTCTCTATGGCGGTTTTAAAGGAACGGAAACGAGACGTGAAGGCAGAGATTATAAAGAAAATATAACGATGCTCAGCGGAGACCTTGATGAGAATGAAATTGAGGGGCTTCTTTCAAGAGGCAATAACAGTTACCAAGTTGTCACGGGTGCGAACAATGCAATTCTTGACGGATTTATTATTTCAGGCGGTTTAGCAGAAGATACAAAAAATAAAGGCGCTGGTATTTATTGTAATGGAACATCGCCTAGAATAAGCAACTGTGTGATAAAGCTGAATAAATCCGCAGGTAAAGGTGCGGGGATGTATAACGAAAATGGAGCAGCGCCGACTTTGGTCAATTGCTTATTTATTGCTAACTGGGCTGCTGATAATGGAGCGGGAATTTATAACAGCAGCAGTAATCCAGTTTTGATAAATTGCACATTTCATGCAAATAAAAGCATTGCAACTGGAGGCGGAATTTATTGTGAGAATAGTAGTCCTGTTATCACAAATTGTATTTTATGGGGAAACATTGATTCAGCGGGCAGTAATACCGAAAGTTCACAAATATATGTACTTAGCGGATATCCGGAAATTAACTACTCCTGTATAAGGGGGTGGACGGATACCTACGGAGGGGTAGGCAATATCGGTAATGATGAGGTCTTGCATGACCCGAAATTTAAATTGGAAGGTCATTGGGAATGGAGACCTTCTCAAAATGCGGGGGTTGATCTTAATGGACAACTTAATATCAATTCAGATGAAATTGCAATTTATGATTTTAGTTCTAATTTTGCAGATATGAAAGAAGATCAAGGGCACGACCCTGATCCGGGATTTACAACAAATATTTTGAATATATCCGGAGGTTTAAGAGTTCCTCAATGGGCAGGTAAAACTTCAACTACAAGCAATGAGGATAATTTTAATCTATGGTTTAACGGGGGGGAATTAAACAAGAAAACAAGAGTCGGTTTACAAGTTCCTCAATTGGTTTATAAGGATAATTTGAACGGCATAT
>Ga0105097_10000934_pt1 | contig 13715 bp, 14 predicted proteins | sample PPLLak12cMay2015_FD_87035 | JGI IMG/M metagenome (GOLD analysis project Ga0105097, IMG submission 87035) | Freshwater sediment microbial communities from Prairie Pothole Lake near Jamestown, North Dakota, USA - PPLs Lake P7 Core (1) Depth... | ecosystem: Environmental > Aquatic > Freshwater >... | reverse complement strand
CGAGGCCACCGTGCCCAAGATCACGGTGATTACCCGCAAGGCCTACGGCGGCGCCTACGACGTGATGAGCAGCAAGCACATCCGCGGCGACGTCAACCTCGCCTGGCCCTCGGCCGAGATCGCGGTCATGGGGCCGGAGGGCGCGATCAATATTCTCTACCGCCGCGAGATTGCTGCGGCCGAGGACCCGGCCGCCCTGCGCGCTCAACTCGTCCAGGAATACCGCGACAAGCTGGCTAACCCCTACGTGGCCGCAGCGCGCGGCTACATCGACGACGTCATCGAGCCGCGCGAGACCCGTCCCTACCTGATCAACGCCCTGGGCATGCTGCAGAACAAGCGTGACCCCAACCCGCCGAAGAAGCACGGAAACATCCCGCTTTAGGAAGTGTCAGAGTGTCGGAGTGTCAAGTAGAATCGCGTAGTCCACGACATGGCACTCTGACACATGACACTCTGACACTCTGACACTCTTCCCCACCATGCGCGCAACCTTCAGCCTCTCCGACGAACAGTTCGCCGCCAACGAGCGGGCCGGCATCATGGTTGGCCTGCCGCTGGCAGTGCAACTGGACGCGGGGCCGCTGCTGCCGGGCCGAGACGACGCGGCCGGCTGGTTCGAGCGGGTCAACTATGGGCCAGCGGCCTTTAAGCCGCTGAGCCTGGAGCGCAGCGTCTTCTGCGGCCGCATCAGCCAGATCGAGACCTGGCGCGGCCACGGCGAGACGGCTTGCCAGGCGCTGCTGGACTGTAGCCTGCCGCTGCGCATCGACCTGATCGACCCGGAGCAGCCCGGCCAGCCGGGTGTACCCTTCGGCCTGGCCGTGGGCGACTGGCTGATGGGCGTGGCCGGCCTGCGCGGCCTGCTGGCCCTGGACCTGGGCGACCTGCTGTGGCAGCCGGTGCAGGGCAGCATCGTCGACATCCAGCGCCTGGTGCTGGACCCGACCCACCCGACCTTCGGCGCGCTGCGCTGGCTGCACGGCCTGCCCCGCCAGTCGTTTGCGCCGGATCAGGTGTTTATTACGGTAGATTGGTAGGTGGTAGATTGGTAGATTGGTAAACTGGTGGCATGTCGACCGACCAATTTACCAATTTACCAGTCTACCACCTCTCCCAAAAGGTGCCCCAATGTTCAAAAAAGTCCTGGTTGCCAACCGCGGTGAGATTGCTGTGCGGATTTTGCGGGCCTGCGAGGAGCGCGGGGTGGCGGGGGTTGCGGTCTACTCCGACGCCGACCGCAACGCCTTGCACGTGCGCTACGCGGCTGAGGCCTACCACATCGGCCCGGCTCCGTCGGCCGAGAGTTACCTGCGCATCGACAAGATCATCGACGCGGCCAAGAAGGCTGGCGCAGACGCGATCCACCCCGGCTATGGCTTTCTGGCTGAGAACGACGACTTCGCCCAGGCCGTGATCGACGCGGGCCTGACCTTTATCGGCCCGTCGCCCGAGTCCATGCGCCTGATGGGCGACAAGATCAGCGCGCGCAACACGGTGATGGCCGCCGGTGTGCCGGTGGTGCCGGGCACGGCGGCCGGCCTGCGCGACGAGGAGATCCAGACCGAGGCCGCGGCCATCGGCTTCCCACTGTTGATCAAGGCCTCGGCCGGCGGCGGCGGCAAGGGCATGCGCGTGGTGCGCGCGGCCGAAGAGCTGGAGCCGTCCCTGGGCGCGGCGCGCCGCGAGGCCAAGAGCGCCTTCGGCGACGACACCGTCTACCTGGAGAAGCTGATCGAGCGGCCGCGCCACATCGAGATCCAACTGCTGGGCGACATGCACGGCAACGTGATCCACCTGGGCGAGCGCGAGTGCTCGATCCAGCGCCGCCACCAGAAGCTGATCGAGGAGGCGCCGTCGGTGGCCGTCAACGCCGACCTGCGGGCCAAAATGGGCGAGGTGGCGGTCCGAGCTGCCAAAGCGGTCGGCTATTACAGCGCCGGCACCATGGAGTTCCTGCTGGACCAGAGCGGCAACTTCTACTTCCTGGAGATGAACACCCGCCTGCAGGTCGAGCACCCGGTGACCGAGTTGGTGACGGGCGTGGACATCGTCAAAGAGATGATGTCCATCGCCGACGGCCGGCGGCTGCGCTGGAAGCAGGAGGACATCACGCCCAAGGGCTGGGCCATCGAGTGCCGCATCACGGCCGAGGACCCGATCAACAACTTCATGCCCTCAGGCGGGGTGATCACGACCCTGCAAGAGCCGACCGGCCCCGGCGTGCGGGTGGAGAGCGGCATCTACGAGGGCTTCGAGGTCAGCCTGTACTACGATCCGATGATCGCCAAGCTGATCGTCTGGGGCGAGAACCGGGCCGAGGCGTTGCTGCGCATGCGCCGCGCGCTGAACGAATACCGCATCGGCGGCATCAAGACCTCGATCCCCTTCCACCAGCAGATCATGAACAGCACCCAGTTCATGTGGGGCACCTTCGACACCAACTTCCTGCAGGACCGCTTCAGCGTCACCTTCATTGAGCGGCCGGAGATGGAGCTGAGCGCGGCTATTGCGGCTGCGCTGGTGGCGCACGGCAAGGGCCAGCGGGCGACCGTGCTGCCGGCGGCTGCCGGCCAGGCTGGCTCGGCCTGGAAGCGCGGCGCTGGTTGGAAACGATAGGTTCACCCTCACCCCCTGCCCCCTCTCCCTGAGGGAGTGGGGGAGGCGCAGCAACGACAGGAGCTATCGATGAAGTACATTGCCACCATTACACCGACCGGCGCGCCGTTTGGCGCGGGGCGTACCTATGAGCTGGAGGTTGACGAGGCCGGGCTGACGCACGTGGGCGGCCAGACCTTCAACGCCGACCTGCAGGCTATCGGCTCGCTGGACCTCTATTCGCTGCTGCTGGACCACAAGTCCTACGAGGTCCACGTCCAGGAGACCGAGCGCAACGGCTATCGGGTGATGGTCTCCCGGCAGGGCTACGAGGGCTATGAGGTGCGGGTGTTGGACGAGCGGGCCTACCGCGCCAGCCAGGTCAGCGGCGCCATGGCCGGCGGCGCGGGCGACTCGGCCATCAAGGCGCCGATCCCCGGCCTGGTGGTCAAGGTTCTGATCGCAGAGGGCGACGAGGTCGCGGCCGGCCAGACCCTGGTGATCCTGGAGGCGATGAAGATGGAGAACGAGCTGCGGGCCCCGCGCCCCGGCGTCATCGCCACCATCAAGGCCAAGCCGGGCAACTCAGTCAACCAGGGGGATGTGCTGGTGACGCTGCATTGATTGCTTTTGCAACCAGAAATCCGATTTCTCGGAAGAAATCGGATTTCTTGCGGGCGAGGCCCCGATGACCAAACTGCTGCGGGCCCTTTAATACACGCCGTACTCGAACACCGCCTGCGTCATTGCCTCTACGTTTTCCGGCCGCGAGTCCGGCGGCACGCCGTCCACCGCGCCGTCGACGATCAGACCTCCAGTATCGCCGAAGGTGTCGATCAGCCGCTTGACGTAGTCCTTGACCTGCCCAGGTGTGCCGGTGACCAGCATCGAGGCCGGCACGTTGCCCCAGAAACACATGATGTCGCCGATTTCAGCCTTGGCCCGGTCGAGGTCCACGATGTCGAAGTGGCCCAGCACCTTGCCGGGCGGCAGCTCGGCCAGGAAGCGCAGCCGCGGGGTGTAGTCGCCCTCCAGGAAGGGCATGGGGGTCAGGCCCGCGTCCACCAACGCCAGGATCAGCTTCTTCAACCCCGGCCAGTAGAACTCGGCGAACTGGGCGTCGGACATGAAGCCGCCAGCCCCGCGGTGCAGCGGGATGAAGATACGCGGGTTGCCCGACATCTGCGCGATCATCAGCGCTGACTGGATGGCGAAGTCGGTGAAGATCTCCATGGCCGCCTTGAGCTTGTCCGGCTGGCGGTACATGTCCAGCATTGCGCCTCGCAGCCCGCGGAACATGTCTGACATCCAGTCGAAGGGCGCCTCGGCAAAGGCGGCGGTGATCATGGGGTAGCCCATCTCAGCCAGCTCCATGCCCAACCGCGCCTGCATCGCGTTCCACTGGGCCATCTCCTCACCGACCTCGATGATCTGGCGCAGCATGGCGGCGAAGGGCGGCGCGCCGGCCACGGCCGAGCCCAGCATGAACAGCGTGTAGCCGCTGGAGAGCCAGTGCAGCGGCGGCAGCATTCCCAACGGCTGCAACGTGGTGGCCATGCGCGGCATCATGGTGCGCACCACGAAGTCCGCGGGGTTGGCCAGGAACGCGTCGTATTCGTCGGCCAGCATGTACTCTTCCTCGACAAACTGGTAGGGCAGGTTGTCGCCGAAGTGCTGGCCGGGCCACTTGAAGGTGCGCAGGCCCAGCTTCTGGAATACAGGCGCGGCGAAGATGGTGAAGGGCGGCGGCGCCATGTCCCAGTTCAGTTTCTGGGTGGTGTATTTCCAGGCTTCAGCCATCTTGTCGTAGTCGCGCATAGCCTCGGCGTTGGTCAGGCCGGCATAGCGGGTGACGAAGAAGGCGGCCAGGCTGGCGACGGGGACGCGGTCCGGCTTGCGCAGCGCCACCGCGTCGTCAAAACGCTTGACCCGCGCCAGGTACTCTGCGGAGGGGACGAAGGGAGGGGCTTGAGGTTCATCCATGATCTATCACTCCTTTGTGCTTACGATCGATTGAAAGGGGACACAGAGATCGCGGAGAAGACACAGAGATCACAGAGTCATTGCAGGACACACCCACCTGGTTGCTCGGCTGAGAGCCTTTCTGCCTCTGTGAACTCCGTGTCTCCTCTGTGGACTCTGTGTCCTATGCTAGCGCACCCGCACCAGCCAGGCGCTGGCGAAGCCCAAAAGGCAGATGGGGATCAGCGCATAACCGGCCGCGACCCAACCCACCCGGCCAATCAACTCGCCCAGCAGCACCGGCCCGATCAACTGGCCCAGGTTCTGCCCGACCAGGATCACGGCCAGCCCCAGGCCAGCCCATTGCGGCTTGCGCATGACCTCGGGCGCGGCAGCGAAGGTCGCAGTGGCGATCGCGCCGGCTGCCAGGCCCTGCACCACCATCACAGCCGTGATCTGCCAGCCGCTGACGCGGAAGGGGAAGATGAACAGTACCGCCAACACCAGGAAAGGCAGCGCCACCACAAGCCGCCGAGAGCCGATGCGGTCTGAGATGACGCCGGCCAGTGGCGCCGACACCAGCACGACGAGGGTGGCGATGCTGGCGACGAAGGCCGCCTGGCTCAGCGGATAGCCGCGTACCTCGACCAGGAAGGTGGGGTAGAAGGTGGCCAGGCCGATCAGCGCCAAGTTGAAGCAGGCGAAGGCCAACGCCAGCAGCCAGATGTCACGGTTGGCCAGCGCCGCGCGCAGGTCAAGGCCCGGCCGGCCTTGCCCTGCCGCCGGCTCAGTCGCGGGCGGGTGGCGCATCAGCAACGCGTAGAGCAACATAGTGACCAGGGCAAAACCCGCGCCCAGCCACCACACCGCCTGCCAGCCGCGCGCCGCGGCCAGCGCCGGCGCCAGGTTGTACATCAGCACGCTGCCCACCGGCACCCAGGTGGCCCAGATGCCCATGGGCACGCCTTGGCGTGCCAGCGGGAACCACATGGCGATAGTGGCCGGCGCGATGACACCGATCAACCCGATGCCGACGCCCTCGACGATACGGCTGGCCAGGAGGTTGTTGTAGCTGCCGGCCAGCGCGCCCAGCGCCGCGCCGGCAGCCATGAAGCCCAGGGCCAGCAGGCCGCTGGCCCTGGGTCCAATCCGTTGCAGGAGAATGCCCGCCGGCAGGGCCAGGATCAGGCCCACCAGCGCGATCACCGACATCAGTGAGCCGGCGCGCGCCAGGTCGATGCCCAACTCCTGCATCAGCACCGGCATGATCGGCGGCACCTTGAACTGGTTCAACGGCGCGGCCACACTGGCCAGGTAGACCACGGCCAGGATCACCCAGGCGTAGGGGAGAATCTGGACGGTGGGTTTGGTGAGGGATTTTTGGCTCATGGACTTGGCAGGGTGGGGAAGGGATACCGGCAAGCGGAGAGCGGAGAGCGTTTCGAGTTTCATCACCGCTCACCGCTCACCGCTCGCCGCTCTCCACTAATACCGTCCATACTCCTTGCACGTGTCGATCATTGCGTGCAGGTTGCCTGCTTCGGCGTCGTCCAACACCGCGCCGGTGGAGAGGATGTAGCCGCCATCGCCGCCCACAGCATCGATCAACGCCTTGACGTGATCGCTGACCTGCTCAGGCGTGCCCGCCTTGAGCAGCGACGCCGGCACGTTGCCGCCGAAGCAGGCCCAGCCGGTAAAGCGCTTCTTGACCTCGTTCATGTCGCTCTGGTCGAAGATCCAGATGGTCGAGCCGGCCGGGATGTCGGGGTCGGTGATGATGTCCAGCCGCTGGTTGTAGCCGCCCTCGACGAACATGTAGGGCACCACGCCTTGCTCGATCAGGCCCAGGATCACCGTCTTGAGCGTCGGCCAGTAAAAGGTCTTGAAATCCTTGTTGGACATGAAGCCGTCCGCGCCCTTGTGCAGCGGGATGAAGCACACCGGGTTCTTGTTGGTAGTGGCCGAGCGCACACCCATCTCGATGGCGATGGGTACCAGGCGCTCCATGGCCGCCAGCAGCTTGGCCGGCTGGCGGTACATGTCCAGCATGATGGCCCTCGTGCCGCGCAGCGTGTCGCCCAGGGTGTCGAAGGGGGCCTTGGTGAAGCCGCCGATCAGCGGCGGGATGCCCAGCGTGCTGATCGTGGCGCCATCCACAGCCAGCGCGGCCTGGATCCACTCCATGGCGGCCTGGCCGGCTGCCAGCAGCTTCTGGAAGCTTTCCTGCACCGGCGGGATGCCGACCGGCACCATGAAACCGCCCAGGAAGGGCAGCTCTAGAATGTCGGTGAAGGGGGACAGCATCGTCCACGGGCCCAGAGCACCGAAGACGCGCGGCAGGTAGGCGCGCATGAAGAAGTTCGACGGGTCCTGGATGAACATGTCGTACTCGTCGCCGCGCATGTACTCGGCCTCGACACACTGGTAGGGCGAGGTGGAAGGCACGCCGTGGCCCGGCCAGCGGTAGAGCTTGTAGTCCAGCAGCTCGAAGACCTTGCCGGGGCCGTAGATCGGCGCCGAGGCCAGCGAGTCGGGCTGGAAGTCGGTGTGGTACTTCATGAGGGCATAGCCCAGCTTGTCGTAGTCGTACATCGCCTCTTCGGCCGTGACGCCGGCGTAGGCAAAGGGGTAGAAGCCGGTGTTGGGGCAGACTGGGATGCGCGCCGGCTTCTTGAGCTGCACCACGTCCTTGATCATCTGCACGCGTTCCTGGTAGGCCTGTTGGGCCTCAGGGGTGGCAAACGGCACGCCCTCGGCCTCGATCCAGGCCGCAAAACGTGACTCCTGCTTCTCGGCTGGCGATAGCTTCGCCCAGTTGGGTTCCATAGTTATCACTCCTAACCTGAAAATCGCTCACGGATCACACGGATTGCACGGATCGAAAAATAACCAGCCTGCTCAGGCCGCTCTTTGCGCAGCACCCCGGAGGTCTGCCGGAGTGGGCCGGACCGTGCCCGCCAAGTCAAGCTTGCTCGGGCCGGTCTCCTGACCGTGCCCGCCGCGGCGCCTGACGACTGTCGATAGATGACTCGTCAGATGGCTCGGTCAGGAGACCGGCCAAAGCGCAGGCGGATCAACACAGCGCTACGCGTACCACTGCTTGGCCAGGTTGACAGCCGCCATGGCATCCCGACCATAGGCGTCGGCGCCCGTGTAGTCTTTGATCTGGGCATCGATCTGCCCGCCGCCGATCATCACCTTGACATCGTGCAGGCCGGCCGCCTTCAGCGCTGCCACGGTGGCCTTCATCGGATCGTAGGCCAGAGTCAGGAAGCCGCTGAGGGCCACGACCTTGGCGCCGCTTTCCTTTGCAACCTCCACGAACCTGGCCGGCGGCACATCCACGCCCAGGTCGGCGACCGCAAAGCCGTTGATGTCCAGCATGAAGGCCACGATGTCCTTGGCGATGTCGTGGATATCGCCCTCGACCGTGCCGATGATGACCGTGCCCAGCTTTTGCTGGCCGGCCTGCTGCTCCTGCAAGCGCGGCTTGACCACTTCGGTAACTTGGTTGAGCATCTCGCCCGCCAGGATCAGCTCCGGGATGAAGCAGTCGCCGCTCTCGAAACGCTGGCCGATGACCTCCATGGCCTGGCGGCAGGCCTCCAGTACCTCCAGCGGGTCCGTGCCCGCGTCCAGCATCTGCTGGGTGATCGCCTGCGCGTCTTCCTCGCGCATCTCGACGATGGCGTCGATCAGTTGTTGTGACATGGTGTATCTCCTTGTGAACGAAACGTGAAACGTGGCAGTAGTCAGGACTGACAGTGCTGGTCTACCGGTCGACCGTCTTTCCGCGTTGAGAGCAGCTTTTCAGTCGGGCCAGCACTGTCAGTCCTTCTCGAAGGCGCCTTTGCGCGAGGCGCGGATAAAGGTCAGGCAGTGCGGGTCGCGGCCCAGTAGGAGCTGGGTGGTGAGGATCGCGGCCCGAATCTCGCGGTCCAGCGGGTCGAGGATTGCGCTGTCCAGCCCCGCCTGGATAGCCAGGGCCAGGAAATAGCGGTTGACGAAGGAGCGCGCTGGCAGGCCAAAGGAGATGTTGCTCAGGCCGATGGTCAAATGCGCTTCAGGAAACTCCTGGCGCACGGCGCGCATGGTGTCGAAGGCGATCGTAGCGCTCTGCACATTGGTTGAGAGGGTCATGGCCAGCGGGTCGATGTAGACGTGGCTGTCAGGCACGCCGGCCTTGCGCGTCTCGGCCATGATGCCCTGGATCACCTCCATACGTTTAGCGCTGCTTTCCGGGATCTTCTTGCCGTCCATGGCCAGGGCGATCACCTGGCAGTTGTGGGCGGCGACGATGGGCAGGATGCCCTCCAGCCGCTCGGCCTCGCCGCTGATCGAGTTGATCAACGGCGTCTTGCGCACGGCCTGCACAGCCACGGACAGCGCCTTGGGATTGGCGCTGTCCAGGCTGAGCGGGGTGTCGACCACGCCCTGGATGGTGTCGATCAGCCAGATCAAGTCGTCCGGCTCCTGGGCGGGCATGGTGCCGGCGTTGACGTCCAGCCAAGCCGCGCCGGCATCGGCCTGCTTCTGGGCCAGGTCGGCGATGAAGGCTGCGTCGCGCTCGGCGATGGCCTGAGCGACGCGCTTGCGGGTGCCGTTGATCTTCTCACCGATGATTTTCATCTCAGTCTCCAGGAGGCTGCTTGAACAGCAGATAGGTGATGGTCTGGCCGGGCGGGACGACCAGGAACTCCTCGTCCCAGGGGCCGGACAACAACCTGAGGATCAGCTCGTTGGAGCCGCGCAGCTCCTCGAAACGCAGGTTGAACTGGTCGGCGGTCTTGCGGGCATAGTCGATGTAGGGGCGCTTGTCGTCGTGGCCGGTGTCGATGTAGACCAGCCGTGTGTAGTGCTTGAGCATGGTAGCCATCAAGCGCCGCGCTCTCTCCTCCCCGTACTGCGCCACCATGCGCTCGTATTCGTCGAAAGGGGTGTCGGCTACTTCGATCCAGCCCTTGGTGAGGTAGTAGGTGCCCGGCTCAGCCCTGGCCTGCTGGCTGTAAACCTGGCGTGAGCCCAGGAAGATGGCGATGCAGTCGTCGACGCGCGGCATGACCAGGGTACAGCCCGGCGCCTTCAGGCCGACGATAGCCAGCGAGCAGAGGCCATAGCCCAGCAAGATGGTGTCAAAGTCGGCGCAGGCAACATCGATGGCCTGTTGCAGGGTCTCCTTCAGTTTTCCAGGAGCCAAATGCAGGCCGAAATCCAGCACTTCATAGGCCATCCCTGCAGGCATGTAGGGCAACATCTCTTCGATCACCGTCGCGCAGGCGATGACCTTGGTGCGACTGGGGTCCATGACTCGACTCTGAGTGTACTTGTATAGTTATATAGGGAAGTTGACAAAGCCAGTTTAACATGGTATAGAGGGATTGTCAAGACGTATTTTGGTGATTGGCGCCACGAATTCCGAGACATGGTCAATCAAGCCATCCATACCACATCGCTTGCCAGCCTTCAAATCGACCGCGACTCCTACGAGCCGGCCTATTTGCAGTTGGCCAACATTCTGCGCCGCCAGATCGCCGAAGCCGTCTTTCGTCCTGGCGACCAGCTTCCTTCCGAGGCGCAGTTGGTGCAGCGCTATGGCGTTAGCCCCATGACCGTGCGCCGCTCCATCAATCTGCTGGCCGACCAGGGGGTGGTGAGCACGGCTCAGGGACGCGGCACCTTCGTGCGCGGTCTCGAATTGAGCACGGCCTACTTCGATCTCAAGGATTTGCAGGAGCTGTTTGGCAGAGGCGACGATGGCGCTGTCAAGTTGCTGGACGTACGCGTCGTTTCGGCCGATGAGCGCACCGCCCGAAAGTTGGGCCAATCGGTGGGAGCGCCGACGATCTACATGCGCCGCCTATTCAGCCGCGACCACGAACCGATCTTCTACCACCGTGGCTATTTGATCTATGACCCGGCGCGGCCCATCGTGGAGGCGGAGATGGACGTGACGTCGCTGCAAGGGCTGTTCGCCAACGTCAGCAACTCGCTGCTCAAGTGGGGTGAACTGGCTATCGAGGCCACCCTGCTCAGCGCTGAGGAAGCTGAGTTGCTGTGCAAACCTATGCCCGCAGCCGGCTTCTACCTGGAACACCTCTTTTATGACTTCGACAACCGGCCGCTCAGTTGGGGCTGGTTCATCATCCCCGGCGACCGGCTGCGCTTTGCGGCTACGGTCGGTTTGAAGGATTGACGCGGCCGGCCGGCCCGGCCAGATACCAGCCATGAACCAGCCACTCCAACCCTCTGACCTGCGCGCCGAGCTGATCCGCTGCGTCGCCGATTTGCAAGAAGAGGAGGCGCTGGCCTTGGTGCAAACGCGCCTGGCCAACGGCGACGATCCTCTATTGATCGTCGAGGATTGCCAGGAAGGGCTGCGCCAGGTCGGCGAGCGCTACGAGCAGCGTGAATACTACCTGGCCGGGCTGATCATGGCCGGCGAAATCTTTCGCCAGGTGATGGAGCTGCTGGCCCCGCTGATCCAGGTGCGCTTCAGCGGCCACGAGTCGGGCGTGATCCTGCTGGGCACCGTGGCCGGCGACATCCACGACATCGGCAAGAACAGCCTGAGCTTGTTGCTGACCAGCTACGGCTTCACCGTCCACGACCTGGGGGTGGACGTGCCGGCCGCTGACTTTCTGGCGGCAGCTACCGTGCGCCGGCCGGATATCATCGGCCTGGCAGGCCTGCTGACCAGCTCCTACGATGCCATGCGCGACACGATCCGGCTGCTGCGCACGGTCGGCGATCCTGCCATCGCCTCGCTGCCCATCATCGTCGGCGGCAACCAGATCGACCAACAGGTTTGCGACTACATCGGCGCTGACGCCTGGGTGACGGACGCAATGGCCGGTGTGCGACTTTGCCAGCGCTTGACGGCCGGCGCGTCTACCTGACCTTTGTGGATGAGTATATTCTATGACTCAGATCGTTGCAGCCAACAACGCCTCCGTCATGAGCCGTCCCTTGCGCGATGAAGATGACTTTTGGCGCATGCGCGCCCTGTTGATCGACACCGTGTCGCTGATCCCCATCGGCTTCAACTGGGACATGCGCCGGCTGGACGGCAAGCGCTTCTACGAGGCCGTCGTGGACGAGAACTGGCCGCCCGCGCTGCCGATCCAGCTTTGGGAGACCAGCGACGGCCAGCTGGCCGGCTTCATCCTGTCCGACGGCAGAGGCGACGCCCATCTCAACGTCCACCCCGACTACCGTTACTTGGAAGAGGAGTTGATCGACTGGGCGATGGCCCACCTGGGCGAGACGACGCCCGACGGCCGGCGCCTGGAGGTCTACGTCTACGAATATGATGTGCTGCGCCAGCGCCTGCTGGCCGAGCGCGGCTTCCAGAAGACTGAGTACTGGGGCATGATCCGCCACATGCGTCTCGGACAGCAGCGTTTGCCGCAGCCCATGGTAGCCGAGGGCTACACAATCCGCGCCACTCGGCCGGACGACCTGGCCGAGTGCCAGCGCATGGCCGACCTGCTCAACGCCGCCTTCCGGCGCGATTTTCACAACGCCGCCGAGTACCACAACTTTTGCCGCCTGGCGCCCAGCTTCCACCCCGATCTGGACCTGGTGGCCGTTGCGCCCGACGGCGCGTTCGCGGCCTACGTCGGCGTCCCTTACGACCAGGCCAACCGTCGCGGCATCTTCGAGCCGGTCTGCACCCATCCTGACCACCAGCGCAAGGGCCTGGCCGGCGCGCTGATGCAGGAAGCGCTGCTACGACTGCACGCCATAGGCGCAGTCGACGCCACTGTGGACACTGGCGACATGGTCCCCGCCAACCGCTTCTACGACAGCATGGGCTTTACCGAGGCGTACCGGGGTTACGCCTGGCATCTCCTCTGACCGCCACACTGTTGCAGCAACATCGATGGCTGCGTGACCCATCGAATCACCAGCGCTTGGCGTTAATGCGACACTGAGGTATACTTTGGCTACGCGCTGGGTTGACGAAAAGAACCTCACTGCCGTGGGAAAGGAACCTGGAAGATGTATACCGTCTATCGGATGAACATGAACGAGCTGGACGACCAGTTTGTAGAAGTTTTGAGGACCCTGTTCAAGGACAAGGAAGTCGAGATCACTGTTGCTGAAGTCGACGAGACCCAGTATTTGCTGCGCGGAGAGGCGAATCGCGTCCGGCTCTTGCAGGCCGTCAAGAACATCGAGAATGGGCAGAACCTGGTAGACGTGCCACTGGACATGCTCCAATGAAACGCGTTGCTTTCGAGTCTGGTGCCTTTGAGGACTTCGTGGAATGGGCTGCGACCGACAAGAAGACCTCTAGCACATGATCTGGCCAAGTGACCAGTTAAAAAACTCCTCCGCAGACGGGGGAGTTTTCGCTTTGTTTGCTGTATGCTTTGCAGGGTTGGTCAGATTGCGCTCACCGTTGAGCGCGGCCTGCCACGGATCATCGCTTTCAAAGGAGCATCCGGCATGACAACAATGAGCGAAGCTCTCGACAACGCAGGCGGCGCGGCGATGATTGCCGGCACGGTGCTGCTGCGCCCGCTGCTGGCCCCGCGTTACCGCCGTTGGAACGCAACCGACGACGAGGTGACGCGCGCGCTGCCTGGCGACGAGCGCGTGTCGGCCCCTGCGCTGACGCAAACGCTGGCCGTGACCATCGACGCCAGCCCGGCGGCCGTATGGCCGTGGCTGGCGCAGATCGGCCAGGAGCGCGGCGGGCTGTACAGCTACGAGCTGCTGGAGAACATCGCCCGCTGCCAGATACACAACGCCGACCGCATCGTGCCAGAGTGGGAGCTGCACGTCGGCGATCGGGTGCGGCTGGGTCCGCCCGGCTATCCCGTGCACCAAGTGGTCGGGCTGGAGTGCGGCCGCTGGCTGCTGCTGGCAGGCGCGGACATTAAAACGGGTGAAGCGCCGCAACCGCCGCAGCCGGGTCAGGCGGAGTACACCAACTACTCCTGGGTGTTCTATCTGCACCAGCAGCCTGACGGCGCCACGCGCCTCCTCACCCGCAACCATCTGGACTACGCGCCGCGCAGCTTTGGCCTCCGCCTAATGTGGGAGTGGTTCACCGACCCCATCGGCTTCGTGATGACCCGCCGGATGCTCTTGGGCATCAAGCAGCGCGCCGAAAGCTCATCCTTGTCGTAACGCTTGTGAAGCGAACT
>Ga0105097_10000932_pt1 | contig 13735 bp, 14 predicted proteins | sample PPLLak12cMay2015_FD_87035 | JGI IMG/M metagenome (GOLD analysis project Ga0105097, IMG submission 87035) | Freshwater sediment microbial communities from Prairie Pothole Lake near Jamestown, North Dakota, USA - PPLs Lake P7 Core (1) Depth... | ecosystem: Environmental > Aquatic > Freshwater >... | reverse complement strand
GCTCAGGTCGGGAATGAATTCGGCCACCCATGGGAAAATCCGCACCCCGGCCCTGCGTGCGGCGTCCATGACTCCCTGGGTCCTGGCAAAAGGGATGTGCTCGTTGTGAAAGGGGCTGATGGAAACGAGCAGCGTGTAGAGCCCCTTCGGCCGTAAACCAGACAGAGCCGCCTCGGCCGATTCCGGGTCCTTGAACCAAGAGGAGTTGGTCTCGACATAATCGATCGAGACCCCCGATCGCCGGGCGGCATCGAGTACCGCCCCCAGCTCCTCCGGCCGCAGCATGGGCTCTCCGCCGCCGATGTGAACCGCCGAGCAGCCGAGCGCCTTCACCGCCCGGAAGTTCTTTTCCGCCACTTCAACGCTGATGTAGCGCTTCTCCCAGTGCGGCCCGCAGTTGTACAGGCAGTGCCGGCAGGCGGACGTGCAGAAATAATTCGTAATAATGCCGCCCGAAGCCAGCCGCCCGATTTTCATCCTCGAAAGCCCCATGGCAGAGGGTCTTTTCCCTTATCGATTCTCGGACCCCCCAATCACTCTAATCCGCTAAACCCGGCAGGTCGGCGATAAGGTACTCCACCGCTGAGCGATCAGGCAACCGAAAAATGAGAAGGGATCAGGCGCGCTTTTTACCACGGCTCCGGGTGACCCGCACATAGAAGCCCTGGAAAGGCCCAAGTTCGGCTTTGACCATGACAGAATCGCGACCTCCTCACCCGATCCACGACCCGGCCGTCGGCTGCAGGGGGCGCCTATCCTTAGCACTCGCTTACGCGGCTGGATAATTCATTTTGGCGGGGATGACTCCGCGGACGCCGCCCCGCGGATTCGGGGTGTCGCCGTCGCGGCGCGGAATCAGGTGGATGTGGGCGTGAAAAACGGTCTGCCCGGCCGAGGTCCCGCAATTCATTCCGATATTGAAACCGGTGATGCGCGGATTGGCCTGAGCGAGCCGCCGGCACAAGATCCTGGCCAGAGCATCAGCGTCTCGGCTTTCCTGCTCCGTCAGCGCAAGCCAGTCCGGCGCGTGCCTTTTGGGGATGATGAGAAGGTGTCCCTCGGTGACAGGATGGCCGTCCTCGATCGCCCACATCGAGCCGTGCTCAGCGACGACCCGGTTCTTGAGCCGGTCCAGACAGAACGGGCAGGCGGGATCGCGCAGTTTCATCTCACCATTCTCCATCCCTCCAGGCCCTTTGCGCCGTCACCGCTTCGATCAGCAAGCGCGCGCAGGGCTTCGGACCAGCGCCGCCGCCGGTATTCCGGCTCCTCACGGAAGCCGCCGCCTGTCCTGGGATTCACACGCGCGCGGCCGTCATACCGCGCACGGATTTGCTTTATAAATGCAGCCAGGCCTCTCTTGCTCAGAACTTTTCCGGCTTCCTTTTCAAGACGATAGCAGAAACCGTAGGGGTCATCGTCCATCCACCCCACCAACCGGAGCGCGGTATCATCCGCATCAGCGCCGTCCCGCTCCCGGGCGGAGATCCAGCGGCAAAAGAGCTCTTGCACGAATGGCCCGAAGATACCACTTGAATCGTCGATCTCCTCCGCCTTCGCATAGCATCCGGCCAAGAAAGCTTCAAACAGGACAACGGCTCGGGCCGGATCGCTCTCGCTCAGTTTGCCGATCTCGGCGGCGAGTTCCTCGAGCCCACTCACGAAGGAGAGACTCGCACGGTCGGCGATGAAGGCTCTGGGGTTAAGCACGCGCTCGATATGGTCCTCGAACGCATCGACCCGGGTACGATATGTTTTCGGCTCATTCGTTTCTTTTCTCTTGGACCCTATAAGTCTCCGCCCCCCGCTCAACTCAGGTTGTCGAGGGGGCTCAGTGCGGCAGAGATATCCTTCTCCATGACGTGCGTGTATATTTCGGTGGTCTTGACATCTATATAGCGAAGAATCCAATCGCAATAGCTGTATTCGGTGCGGTAGGCATAATGATGGTAACGCAACACTTGCCTCATCTGGCCCATCAATTTCGGCTCGGAGTCGGGCGTGAACTTTAGCTTGGTGGTGTTTTCCATTTTAACCAGTAGAAGATCCGCGATTATAGAAAATCAAATCGAATTTTTCCATCTTATATGCTACATTATAAAACAATAGGCATTTTCGTCAATTCTATAGGCATAATACACAGAAAATTATCCGCTTAACCTTACTGTTGGGCTGATAGATAGACTTATGTAACGCTTTTCTGAAATAGGGCAAAAACATGTTCATGAAAATTAGAAGAAAAGAAAAGCAATTAACCGTTGAAGAATGTAATGTAATATTAACTAAGGCAGAGGTTGGGACATTAGCCACGCTTGGTGCTGATAGTTACCTATATGCTGTGCCAGTAAATTATGTTCTTCACAATGGCAATATTTATTTTCACTGCGCCACTGTAGGGCACAAACTTGATAACATAAGCAATTGTCATAGCGTGTCATTTAACGTCGTGACTGATGTTTGGGTGATTCCACTGCTAACTGATATAGATGTTAATGAAAAGAACTTAAAATTTAGCGGATTCGACACAAATTTTAATAGTGTAATTGTATTTGCAAAAGCACAAGAGGTATTAGGAGATGAAAAAAAGGACGGGTTATGCGCCTTTTTAAAAAAATTTATAAACGAAGATGAGTACAGCAAATATAAAAAAGATGGAATTAAATATATTGAAAGTTCATTGAAACGGACAAAGTTAATCAAAATCAAAATCGAGCATATGACAGGCAAAAGAGGAATACAGAATAATAGACAAATACAAGGAAAACAAAACTAAAATGGATAATTATTTTGCCCAACCTTTAACTTAAGAGGGACCGGGAAAGCTGTACCCGTTTAGTGAGTTAGATTGGTGCTGGACTGTTAAGGATTTTTGGGCAGCCTCTTCTATTTCGCTTCCCGGTCCCTTAGTTCGGCGTTGGCCGCCAGGAAGATGGCAAGAATGAAAAAGAGATATTTCGATGATTTAAAGGATGGAGAACATCTTCATTGTCAGCCTGTCGTAATGACACAAGCGGCTATTATCGATTTTGGGAAAAACTTTGATCCTCAACCGTTCCATATTGATGAAACAGCGGCGAGCGCATCTCTTTTTGGCGGACTGGTTGCATCTTCCCTGCATACTCTTTCAGCCTGCACCCGGGTTGTTGTTGAAGCACAGGGTAATGTTGCAATCCTCAGTGGTGTCGGTATGCATGAGGCAAAGATGTTCAATCCGGTGCGTCCTGGCGACATTCTTTCAGTAAAAGCAAGGTGGACGGAATTACAAAGATCACGGAGTAAGCCGGATAGGGGGTTTGCGTCAATCAAGTGCAAAGTTACAAATCAGCGAAAGGAGCCAGTCATAGAATATGGTTATCGCTACCTAATTGCCTGTCGGAATTTCGTGATGCAAGGATCCCAATGATGATCTGTCCTGGCATAACAATGCTCTTGCAGCGGATTGTAAAAAGCAGCGCCCGCTGAAGAACCCCGTTAGACGGCAGACACAGAGGTTCGCTTATGGGAAAGCCAAGTAAACGTCGTGCCCAAAAGGCCGTCGAGCGTCGCAGGGCGAAGCGTAAGGCTGGGCTCTCAATTCTCCTGCATGCAGGATTTCCTCCGATTCCGCCGGCAACTCCCATCTATGAGTGCCTCGTGTTGCGAAATCTGTTCGAATTCGGGATCGGGCAGGTCGTGATCGCCCGAGAGCTTTCTATGGGCCAAATCGCCGTCGTGATCTTTCTCCTGGATGTCTACTGCCTCGGTGCAAAGGATGTCATGTTCGGTGTTTTCAGTGCCGCGGAGTACCGAGAGAAAACCCGGTTCACCGCTGACGGTTCATTCGAACCCATTGCAGCGCGAGCAGCGCGAAACCTGGTCGAGGGCGCCGTCGAATACGCCCAACGCTGCGGACTGGCCCCGCACCCTGACTATAGGGTCGCAAACCGAATCTTTGCAGGCATCGTTTCGGCCTCTCCCGATCGCCAGTTTTCGTACGGGAAGGACGGAAAACCCTTCTATGTCTCAGGACCTCGGGATACGCCTGCCAAGTCTCGGCGCATAGTCGCAGCCCTCGAGCGTGCCTGCGGCCCTGGCGGTTTCAACTACCTGGTCATGCTCGGTACGGGAAACGCGCGGACAGGCCAAGAGATCGAGCCGATTGATCCATTAATATAGAGCGAACCGTTTCCCTCTGCGTCTTGTTGGAGTTATTGGCAACATCCACCTGTGTTGGTATTATTTCCAACATGGAAGCTGCGCTTCTGGTCCGGGGACGCATCGTCTATTCCGAGTCGTCTTTCGCTGAACTCGTTCTGTGGCAATTGCCGATTTTCAGAGAGACATAGAGAGGTGGAACTTTGAAAACCGCGGTTCTTGATGTTCGCAGGCCAGCTGACTCCGTGGCTGATTTTGTGGAAAGCTGGAAAACTGGCAAAGGGCATAAAGCGGCACGAATCAGCTTCGCCACACCGGAGTTGCTGTGGGCTGTCCTGACCGCCAAGCGTTGGGAGATCCTGAAAGTATTGTGCGGGGCCGGCCCGGTTTCGATCCGCGAAGCCGCGCGTCGCGTCGGTCGCGATGTGAAAGCCGTCCATGGAGACGTGACGGCGCTGCTCAACGCCGGCCTGCTCGATCGGGCCGAGGGCGGCGGAGTGGAATTTCCTCACGAGGCGATCAAAGTCGAGTTCATGCTGCAGGCTGCTTGAGCGGTCCGCGAATTTCGTATGAGGTGTCGCGTCACGACTTTCGGTTATTATCGTCTCGAAATAGTACCGTCATGCCGGACATGATAAGCCTGCCCCGTACCACGATACGGGGCATCCAGAACGGGTTGAATTTTTTGGAGAGGGGCTTTTCGGAGACGGAGAGCCCCTTGTTATTTGGGTCACGGTGCATAGCTCCACCAACTAAATCATTCAATTTCGCTTTTGAAACAAATAGTTGCATGATTATCTGCGTTTATTGAAAAAACCGGATTGCCCAACGCGGCCAAAACCGCTACAGAAGGAGATCGATTTCGTGACGTTCGGGAGAAAGCGGATATGAGCTGGGTATTGGTCGTCCTCACGGTCCTGGGTCTGGCGGCCGGCGCACCGCTGGCCTACGTGGTCGGAGCCTCCGGGGTGCTGGCGTTCGTGGCGACGGACCAGGTGCGGTATCTGGCCGTCCTGCCCCAGCGCATCTTCTCCCAGATCGACAATTTTTCGCTCATGGCCATGTGCCTCTTCATCACCACCGGGGAAATCATGAACCGCACCGGGGTCACCCGGGCGCTGGTGGACTTCTCCATGTGCCTGGTGGGTCGCTTCCGCGGGGGATTGGGGTACGTGAATGTGCTCACCAGCGTATTCTTCGCGGGAGTATCGGGCTCCTCGGTGGCCGACGCCGCAGCTTTGAGCAGCACCCTTGTCCCGGGCATGGTCGAAAAAGGCTATCCAAGGTCCTATGCCGCAGCCATCACGGTGGCAGGCTCCATCATCGGCCCCATCATTCCGCCCAGCATCATCCTGATCTTCTACGGAGCGCTGATGCAGGTGTCCATCGGCGGCCTGCTCGCCGCCGGGCTGCTTCCCGGGCTTCTGCTGGGATTGGCCCTGATGATCGGCAACTACATCTTCGCCCGACGCCACCAACACCCCGGGGGCCGGAACGAAGTCGTACCGTCCTTTTTTCCCACCCTGTTGCGGGCCACGCCGGCCCTGATGCTTCCGGTGATCATCCTGGGAGGCATTGTGATCGGGGTGGTTACACCCACGGAGGCGGCGGCCCTGGCCGTGACCGCCTCCATCGTTGCCGGCCTCTTCTATGGAGGCGTCAGCCTGTCCATGGCCATCCAAAGCCTCAGCCGTACCGCAATTCTGAGCGGCAGCATCTTTATGATCATGGCGGCAGCGGCGTGCGCCGCGTGGATCGGGGCGCTCCAGGGTTGGCCTGAAAGCCTCGCCTCCCTCGTGCAGGGATTCGAGCTGTCCCGGGTGAGCTTTCTGCTCGTGGTCAACTTCGTCTTTTTCCTCGCGGGAACGATAATGGAGCCTCCCATGTGTCTGGCGCTGCTCGTCCCCCTGCTGGGACCGGCGTGCGTGGCCAGCGGCGTCCACCCGATTCATCTGGGGATCGTTCTCTGCCTCAACATGACGCTGGGCCTGGCCTCGCCGCCCGTAGGCGGCTCACTATCCGTCGTCGCCGCCATCACCGGAGAGGACTACTGGTCCCTTTGCCGCGCCGTGATCCCGTTTCTGGTCGTGGAGGGCATCGTGCTCCTGGTGTTGATTTTTATTCCCGACATCTCGCTCGTGCTTCCACGATACTTCGGTCTCGCATGACGTTTCTGTCAAAAAAACTAAAACATAGGAGGCTCACGGTCATGAAACGAAAGCGTATGCCGGTCTTCGCGTTCATTACCATTTTCACCATCCTCATCCTGGCGGGGGCATCCCACGCGGCGGTGATCAAGATCGCCCTCGACTCTCCACCGGATATAGAGAACAGCGGCACCTACGTCTGGGCCAAGGCCTTTGGCGACCACCTGAAGGCCAGCGGCCTGGACGCCAAAGAGTTCCCGCGGGATGCCCTGGGAGCGGAGGAAGAAAAACTGGACCAGGTCAGTCAGGGCCTTCTGGAGGTGAGCATGTCCGACCTGGCCAAGGCCGCCCAGCTGGAGCCCAGCATCTTCGGCTTTCATCTCCCGTACATGTTCGATTCCCAGGAACACATGGATCGGGTGGTGCAGAAGACCGATCTCTTCAAGAAGGTGAATGACGGCACCACCAAAAAGGGCGTGCGGGTGTTCGCCCTCGTTACCACCGGCGCCTTCAGCGGTCTGGCCAACACCAAGAAGTCCGTGAATACGCCGGAGGATCTCAAGGGCCTCCGCATCCGCGCCATGGACAAGAACCAGGTCCAGTACATCGAGGCCTGGGGCGCCAGCACCACCATCGTGCCCTGGGCCGAGATTTACAACGCCCTCCAGACGGGCATCGCCGATGGATACCTCAACTCCGCCGTCGTGCCCGTGTTGTTCAAACACACGGAAGTGATCAAGTACTATTCGGACATCCAGTACGCCGCGGCCCTGCGGATCGCCATCTGCTCCGAGGAATGGTACAAGAAACTTTCGCCGGCGGATCGGAAGATCGTGGACGAGGCGGTCCAGAAAGCCACCGCCGCCAATCGGGAATGGCAAGTCCAGATCGAGAAAAAGGGCTTGCAGGACCTGGAGAAGGCCGGTGTCAAGGTAACCCGAAACACTCCGGAGCAGCGGGCAATGTTCGCCAAGCCGGCCCGGACCGTCTATGAAAAGGTGGTGGGCCGCGAGGTCGCCGAGGCGTTCGTCAAGGCTTCGGACGCCAATCGCTGAGGAGAGCCGGGGTGCGAAGAATCCTTTCTCGGGCCAGCCATTATCTGGACATGGGCTGTCGGTGGGCGGCCACCGGGTTTTTCGGCGGGCTGCTGATCCTTGTCCTTTTCCAGGTGGTCACCCGTTACATCCTCCGCAACCCGCCGGCATGGACCGAGGAGCTGGCCCGCTACTGCATGGTATGGGGCGGCATGCTCGGCGCCACCGTTGCCTTCAAGGGCGGCGCGGATCCATGCCTGGTGCAACCGCCGGTCCGGGGAAATCTACTCTGGATTTACGCGGCCATGTTCCTGAGGGCGGCCGTCACGGTGTCGTTTCTGGGACCGATTCTGTATTACAGCGACACGTTTCTCATGCGGACCTGGCACCGGACCACGGAGGCCCTGGGTATTCCGACGGCGCTCGTGACCGTGGCGGTCCCTTTTGCAGTAGCTGTCATCCTGTTTCATCTGCTTGCGCAGCTGCTGGCGGAACCGCGAGCGGCTGGGAAGCAGCAGGAACAAGCCCTGGATACGACCGCCTAACGATAGCCGAAGGCACCCAGAGCGGCTATACGCGTGCAAACAACCGACGGTTTTCTGTAGTTTTCTGGATGCCGGATCAAGTCCGGCATGACGAAACGATTTTGGATCGATTAATACCTGGGAGGGGAACGCAGCATGAAGATTGCTGGAGCCGAGGCCATTCCGATTCGAATCCCTCTCAAGAAGCCCTTCACCATCGCGTTGGGGACGCTCACCCACACGAACCATGTGCTCGTGCGCATGGCGGACGACGAGGGACGGGTGGGATGGGGTGAGACCACCACCTTTCACTCTGTTTACGGATATGACCAGAAGTCGCTGGTCAACGTGCTCACGGATCACCTGATCCCGGCCGTGCTGGGATTGGATCCCCGGGACCGGGTCGCGCTCCATCAGCGGATGGAGCTGGCCATCCCGTTCAACACCATGGCCAAGACCGGAATAGACCTGGCGACCTACGATTTGATCGCCCAGGCTGCCGCCGCCCCCATTCACGCCCTGATCGGCGGGGCGCGGGTTGAGCGGGTGCCGGTCGTCGGCGTGGTGGACATCGTACCCCCGCCGCAGGCCGAGGCGATGGCGAAAGACCTCGTGGCCAGGGGGTACCGCGTCATCAAGGTGAAGATCGGCTTGGACGCCCAACAGGATCTCCAACGCGTGAAATCGGTAAGAAAAGCAGTGGGGGACGGAATCCGCATCCGCGTGGACGGGAACCAGGGCTACGATCGGGCCACGGCCATGTGGGTCTTCGCCCGCATGGAGGAGGTGGGCCTGGAGTGGATCGAGCAGCCCCTGCCGCACTGGGATCTGGAGGGTCTCCAGGCACTCTGCCAACGTCTCGATACGCCGGTTGCAGTGGACGAAAGCGTCCATACCCCGGAGGACGCCATGCGGGTCATCCGCACGGATGCAGCGGATGTCGTAAACATCAAGGTGACCAAATGCGGGGGCATCGACCGATCTCAGAAGATCGCCGCCGTCTGCGCGGCGGCCGGGATCCCCTGCTACGTCGGAGGCTGCATCGAGACGCACCCGGGGGTTGCGGCTTCGGTTCATTTTTACGCGGCGACACCCAACATCGTATCCGCGGCCGAGCTTCGCGCGGAGTCGGCTTATGTGGACGATGTCGTCGTGACGCCACTCGTGGAGTTGGACGGAGCCATCGCACTACCCAAGGCGCCCGGCCTGGGAGTGGCCGTGGACGAGGAGAAAGTGGCACGGTACCGGGCGTCCTTTTGATCCGCCGAGCCCAAGTTGATGGCTTCGCAACAAGCTGTCACTCCGGCGGAAGCTGGAATCCAGGCCGAGAGTGGAAGCCGGATCACGTCCGGCATTACGGTCTTAGGGCATTTCGTTGCCTGTTTAATAGTAAATGAGGCGGGAGGCCTTGTCATTTTGAGCAAGCCATGGCGCGCGACGCCACTTTATCGGCAAGAACGTTTTTATTTGTGGGAGAGGTTTTCAGCCTCGATCATCGCGGATAGAAGGCCGCTCCCACAGAAAAAGACCCAACTTCCTTTGAAGGAGGAAGTATGAAAACCGTGCGACTTGGGGCGACCGCCATCGAGATTTCCGAGATCGGTTTCGGGGGGATTCCGATTATCCCGCTGCCGCGCGAGGAAGCGGTCTCGGTGGTCCGGCACTGCCTGGATCTGGGGATTACGTTTTTTGACACGGCCAATATGTACACCACGAGCGAAGAAAAACTCGGGATCGCCCTGAAGCCGGACCGAGGAAACGTGGTCATTGCCACCAAAACCGCCCAGAGGGATGCCAAAGGAGCTGCCGATCACCTGGAACTGTCTTTGCGGCAGCTCCAAACCGACTGGATCGATCTCTACCAGCTTCATAACGTGTCCAACGAGGATGCGCTCAAGCAGGTGCTTGCTCCCGGGGGTGCCTACGAGGCGGTTGCCAAGGCCCATGATGCCGGTAAGATCCGTTTCATCGGTATTTCGTCTCACAGCATTCCGACGGCCATCGCAGCTTTGAAGACGGGTTTGTTTCAAACCCTCCAGTTCCCGTTCAATTTCATCGAAAATGACCCGGTCCAAGAGCTATTTCCCTTGGCAACCCAAAACCAGGTGGGCATCATCGGTATGAAACCCCTCGGCGGAGGCCTCCTGGAACGAGCCGACCTGTGCTTCAAATTTCTGCAGCAGCACCCCTATGTGGTGCCGATCCCCGGGATCCGAGCCGAGAAAGAAATCGACGAGATCGTTGAGCTGTACCGGAACCCGCAACCTCTTTCGGAGGCCGATTTAAAAGCGATCGAAACGATTCGCGCCGACATGGGCGAGAAATTCTGCCACCGCTGCGAGTACTGCATGCCCTGCCCGCAGGGCGTCCAGATTTCATCGGTTCTCATGCTGCGGCCGGCTGCAAAACGTTTGTCGTGTGAAAACGTCAAGGGCTGGCTCGGGGCGGCCATGGAAACCGTCGAAAAGTGCATCGAATGCGGGGAATGCGAGCAAAAATGCCCGTACAACCTGCCGATCTCAGACCTGCTCAAAGAGAACGTGGCGCTGTTCCATCAGTACGCGCGCCTTTAGCTTAGTGCCCATCCATGTCATGCCAGGAAACGGGCCAGCCGCGCCATGGCCTCGCCCAAGCGTTCGGCAGAATGAGTCAGGGCGATCCGGAAATAGCCTTCGCCGTACTGGCCGTACATGGAGCCGGGAATCATCCAGACCGCCTCTTTCTCCAGAAAGTTGAAACAGAACTCCTTCGAACTGCCGTGCCCCTTGGGCACGCGCGCCCAAACGTAAAAAGTTGCCTTGGGCCGCGACGCCTGGATCCCTAGTTTAGACAGGGCGTCCGCCACTACATCCCGTCTTTCGGTGAACATCTTGTTCCGGCCGTCCATGAAATCAATCGGTCCATTGAGCGCCGCCGTAGCCGCCACCTGGATCGGATAGTAAATCCCGCGGTCGGAGTGCGACTTGACCTTTATCAGGGCGGCGATGATCTCCTGGTTGCCCAGAGCCATCCCGATCCGCCAGCCGCAGCAATTGTAGGCCTTTGACAGGGAGTTGAACTCGATCCCCACGTCCCGGGCGCCATCGGCCATTAGAAAGCTCGGCGGGCAGAAATCCTCGAAGCAAATCTCGGAGTAGGGGTTATCTGCAATCACGGCGATGTCGTACTGCCGCGCCCAATCCACCAATTGCTGATAGAACCCCAGGTTGGCATCGGCCGAGGTCGGATTGTTAGGATAATTCACCCAGATCATCTTGGCTTTTCGGGCCGCGTCGGCGGGAATGGCCTCCAGATCCGGAAGGAAGTTATTCTCCTCCAGCAGGGGAACCTTGACCGCAACGCCGCCGGCGATGGCGACCCCCGCGGCATAGGCCGGGTAGGCCGGGTCGGGCACCAGGGCAATGTCGCCCGGGTCCAGCAGGCAGCTGTGAATGTGGAACAGCCCCTCAGCCGAGCCCAGCAGCGGCAACACTTCGGTATCCGGGTTTAGCGTTGTCCCGAAGCGCCGCCGGTACCAGTTAGCCATGGCCTCCTTCAAGGGTTGCGGAGAGTAAAAGCTGGGGTAGTGGTGATGGTTGACGTCCAGGCAGGCATCGGACAGGACCCGGCGCAGATGCTCCGGGGGCTGCACGTCCGGGTCACCCAGTCCCAGGTTGATGACGTCCTTGCCCTCCGTCCTCATCTTGGTCAAAATGAGGTTCATGGCCGTGCCCAAATACGCGTCAAAGCTGTTCATTCGATTGGATAGTCTCATATCGCTCTCCCACATGCCTCTTGCCGTTCAATCCAAATTCTTAAGCATGGTGAAATCTGCCACCATTCATAACAATAACGTTTTATCTTGATTGCGACGGTCCGGTTGCTTCTTTTTTGAAGTTTATTCCACAGCCACCCGGCGGGCATTCGAGTCCGGATACGGGTATTCCATGTGTTTGGCCGTGGCGCGGGCGACCGGCTCGCCGCAGTAGCGGGCCACGGTCTTAAGGGCCATGTCGATGCCGGCGGAAATGCCGGCCGAGGTCAACACCCGCCCATCCTCGACCACATGCTGATCATATGCGACCGTCACGGACGGAAACGAATCGCGCATCCAGTCCAGCGATTTCCAGTGGGTGGTGGCGTGAAGGCCGTCGAGCAGGCCGGCAAACCCCAGCAGCATCGCGCCCGTGCACACCGAGGTCAGGGTCTCCACCTCGGCGGCGCGCTGGCGCAGCCAATCCAGCATGGCCGGGTTCTTGATCTCGCGGCGCGTGCCCCAGCCGCCCGGGACCACCAGGATATCCAGCCGCGGGCAGGTGTAAAAGGTGTGGTCGGGGATGACCTTCAGGCCGCCATGTGCGAACACCGGACCGCTCTTTTCGGCCACCAGAACCACTTCGAACGGCGACGGCTCTTCGCGCCGCTTTTCTTCGTTCAGGCGCACCGCGCAAAACACTTCAAACGGCCCGCAGAAATCCAGGACCTCGATATCGTCGAACAACACGATCCCCACGCACTTCCGTTCCATGAGAGCCTCCCTGCCCTTGTAAGGCTGCGGCCGAAACCCGCCCCGCCGGACCTCGGATAAGGTTTACCTGTTCAATTGCTGGAGGAATAATAGCGTTTCACCCCAGCTTCCCAGCGTGGGACTGATCGAACTCCGGCAGCCCGTCGGTGATGTCGTAATAATCCGTTTTCTGCGACACCCAGACATGGCCGAGGGTCTTCAGCCCGGTCGGCTCGTCCAATGAGCCTGCAGCCACGGCAACGTTCTTCCCGCTGCCGCGGGGATCCCAGAACAGACTCGAACCGCACTCCTGACAGAAGCCGCGGTGCACATTCGGCGTCTCGTCGGTCACGGACCGGTACCATTTCAGTCCGTCCGCCCGGGTCAGAACCAGATGCTCTCTCAGCACTGAGGTGTAAGCGCCGACGTGGCCGTGGAATTTTCGGCACTTGCTGCAATGGCAGTTGATGATATTGCGCAGCGGCCCGCGGATCTCATAACGGACGGCGCCGCACAGACAGCCACCGGTTGCCGAAAGAATCTGCTTGGTGTGCTCCATCATGCATCCTTTCTCCTATTGGAATTCAGCCGCTACATCCAGGCTACCCTTGGCGGCTTGCGCGGCGCCAGCCGGTGATAGCGGAATTTGGGGTGGCCCACCATCACGGCCCCGAAGGCCTTGTGCTTGGCCGGCAGCTTCAGGGCCTCGAACAGCGGCGGGTAGGCGTTGACCGCCATGTAAAAGTAGCCGGCCCAGCAAGTGCCCAGGCCCAGTACCGGAGCGTAGAGCTCCAGATAGCTCAAGGCCAGGGCCGTATCCTCGGCGCCGAAGCCCCAGTTCTTGTCGGCATGGGCCACGATCACGTGCGGCGCCCCGCGGCAGACGCGCTCAAGCCCCATATCCCAGGCGGCCACCACCCGGGTGTAGGAAAGCAGGGCCGCCACCTTGGGCTTCTCGGCGATAAATCCGCGCATGTAGTCGACCACCAGTCCTGCCAGGCGCCGGACGTCGGCCGGATGTTCCACGACCGTCCAATGCCAGGGTTGATGGTTCTTGGCCGAGGGGGCATAGCAGGCCATCTCCAAGAGCTTCTCCAGGCTGGCGCGTTCAACCGGCTTTTCTTTGAATGTTCGGATCGAGCGCCGCCCGCGCAGAAACTGCTCGGCCTGTTCGGGGCTGAGGCGCAGATCCCTGATCATCGGCGGGCACTCATTCGGGCTCAACCAATTCAGCCTGAATGCATCCGTAGGGCAGACCGCCACACAGTGTCCGCAGGCGATGCAATAAGATCCGAAATCGCCGGCTGGCACCGGAACGGTGTCCCGCTCATCCAGGCGAATGATGCGGGCCGGGCACTCTTCCACACAAAGCCCGTCGCGATTACATTTTTCAGCATCAATTTCAAATGG
>Ga0105097_10000931_pt1 | contig 13743 bp, 9 predicted proteins | sample PPLLak12cMay2015_FD_87035 | JGI IMG/M metagenome (GOLD analysis project Ga0105097, IMG submission 87035) | Freshwater sediment microbial communities from Prairie Pothole Lake near Jamestown, North Dakota, USA - PPLs Lake P7 Core (1) Depth... | ecosystem: Environmental > Aquatic > Freshwater >... | reverse complement strand
GGGGAGTACACCCCCAGGGCGGTGCCGATGATACTGCTGGTGGCAAGCGTGGCCTTGACCAGGTCGTTTTCGAAATATTCATCGAGGAAGTCACCCGCGCTCATGGTCATGAAGCGGATGAACTCGCACACCTGTTCCTCCCCCATGCCGGCGAATTTCTTCGCCATGAACACCAGTTCCCCCAGGTCCCGCGGCTTGAAAGAGGTGGGATCCGCCGGGGTGCGCAGCAGGAAGTGGCGGATGAGTTTGGCATAGCGCATCAGGTCGCTGTTATAGCGATGGGCGGCGTCGGCATCGCGCAGGGAGTGGCGCCTGATCTCGCGGTACTGCATCGCCTCGTCCGTGTACTCCGCCATGTAATCGCCGTTGCGGGCGAAATTGGTGGCGCCGCCGTAGGGCACGATCATCAGCCCGTGGCGGGTCAGGTCGAGGTCCCGGTGGATGGACTGGCGCAGCAGGCTGCAGACGTAGGAGCAGTTGGAGTAGATCCAGCCCGGGTGCAGTTCCCGGCTGACGGCGGCGCCGCCGATATAGTCGTTCTTTTCCACCACCAGTACATCGAGCCCGCCCTTGGCCAGGTAGGCGGCATTGGTCAGGCCGTTGTGGCCGGCGCCTATCACGATCGCGTCGTAACGGTTTTTCATGGCCAGGATATTCCCTTGTGCGCGGGCAGGGTGGTTGCAGGACAAGTCCAGCATAGGCCCTGGTCGCTGGATCGGGCAGGGCCGATAGGGGACAATGAGGGGATAGAAACGGACACTACAGAGGCCTCAAATGACCCCACCGCGAGCTCGTCGCCAGATCCCCGCCCCGATCCAGCGCCAGCTGCTCAACAGCCATGAAATCCGCCTGATGTTGCAGGAGCTGGAGACGGCCCAGGGCATCGCCCCCCGGGACATCCTGGCGGGCACGGGGGTGTCGGTGCAGGCGCTGGCGGATCCCGCCCAGCGCCTGACCCTGGAGCAGGAACTGGAGCTCTATACCCGCATCGCCCATCGCAATACCGATCCGCTGCTGGGCGTCCGGGTCGGGGCGCGACTGTCACTGTCCAGCTATGGCATTCTCGGTTATGCGGTGATGGGGTCGCGGACCGTGGGGGCGGCGCTGGACTTACTCACGGAGTTTTCGCCCCTGATCAGCTGGGCCTCGCAGCACAGCCTGACCAGTGAGCGCTATCGCGGCACGCCCTGCATCTGCCTGACCCTGAAACCCACCGCGGCCGATGCCAGCGCCGCGGCGCTGGAGATTGAGAGCACCATCGCATCGTTGCAGTGCGTGTTCAATGAGCTGTTGGGAGAGCCGGTGAATTTCGCCGGCATCGAGATGGAGCATCACAATCCTGCAGCTGAAGGCGAGGTGTTCCTGCGCCTGTTCCAGTGCCCGGTGCGATGTGGCAGCCACCGCAACGCCCTGCTGATCCCGGCCAGCCTGCTGGCCATGCCCCTGCCTTACCCCCAGCCGGAGTACAGTGCCCTGTTCCGGGATATGTGTCGCCAGGGTATGGCCTCACTGGTGGAAGAACGCGGCCTGGTCGAGGCGATCAAGGACCTGGTGCTGGCCCGGGAGGGCAGTGTGCCCACACTGGAGCAGGTGGCCAGGCATTTCAGTCTCAGCGCCCGGACCCTGCGCCGTCGCCTGCAGCGTATTGGCCTCAGCTACCGGGGGCTGGTGGATGAAGTGCGCTACGCCAGGGCCCGCCGCTACCTGTCTTCCACCGGCCTCACGGTCAACGCCATCGCCGGCCAGCTGGGCTACGCCGATGCCCGCAGTTTCCGCACCGCGTTCCGGCGCTGGTCGGGCAGGACGCCGGCGGCCTACCGCGGGGCCTGACCCAGCTGCGCGACCAGGTCCGGCTCCAGCAACTCCCGCCACCACAGGTCGACGGCCGGCGGACGTGCCAGTGACACCGCCTGTCCCATGCGCGGGGTTGCCAGCTGAACCCGGGCCTGCAGCGCCGCGGCGTACACCCGCTCAAAGGGCTCGTACCAGGGGTGTATGGACAGGTCAAAGGTGCCGTTGTGAATGGGCAGCATGCATTTGCCCCGAAGATCCAGGTGCGCCTGCAGCGAATGCTCCGGCAACATGTGGACGTCGACCCAGTTTTTGTCGTAGGCGCCGGTTTCGATCAGGGTGAGGTCAAACGGGCCATAGTGTTCCCCCACCTCCCTGAAGCCGCCGAAATAGCCGCTGTCGCCGCTGAAAAAAATACGATGCTTCCCTGTCAGTACCGTCCAGGAACACCACAGGCGCTTGTTGCTGTCCCTGGCGCCGCGGCCGGAGAAATGCTGCGCCGGTGTGGCCACGCACTGCACCTGGTCCACCGCGCCTGATTCCCACCAGTCGAACTGGCGGATCTTGCGCCCATCCACGCCCCATTCCCGCAGCAGGTCGCCGACACCCAGCGGCGTCAGGAAATGCTCGACCTTGTGCGCCAGCCGGGCGATGGCATCCCTGTCCAGGTGATCGTAGTGATCGTGCGACAGTAGCACCGCCTTGATCGGCGGCAACTCCTCCGGGGTGATGGGCGACGGGTGAAAGCGCTTCGGGCCGGCCCACTGCACCGGGAACGCCCGTTCGCAGAAAACCGGGTCGGTCAGCCAGAATTCACCGGCGAGCTTCATCAGCACGGTGGAGTGGCCCAGCCGGTAGACGCTGTTGTCGGCCGCGGCCAGGAGGCGCTTGCGGGTCAGCTGCTGCACCGGCACCGGTAGCAGCGGCGCGGCGTCGCCGACCCTGCGCTCGAAGCGGCGGGACAGGCTGTCGCCGACTTTGTGCAATTCGAACTGGCTCACTTTCTGGTGGTTGGCAAACCGGCCCCGGCGAATCCTGGGGCGAATCAGGTTGTGAGCGATATTCTTCAGGTGCATAAACGGTGCCTTGATATCCTGCGGGGTGCTGGTTGCGTTAGCGGTGAGAGCCGCGACCACCGGAGTATACAGCGCCGCGCGCCCGGCGGATCAGTTGCTTACCACCTGGCCGGGGGATAAACCTGCTAAGATGCTGGCGTTTTTTGCTTCCCACAAACGGGTGATCAGTTCGTGCCGAGACTACCAGCCAGGACCTACCCGGTGGCGCTGCCCGACGTCACCCTCCAGGTCACCGAGTGGCCCGGGGAGGGCGATCCGGTGCTGTTGCTGCACGCCACCGGTTTTCACAGTCGCTGCTGGGACAGCATCGCCCGCGAGTTGCCAGGCGTTCATATCTATGCGGTTGACGCCCGCTTCCACGGCGGCAGCGACCGCCACGGCGAGGTGAACTGGCTGCAGATGGCCGGCGATATGGAGGCATTGTTGAAGCTGCTGGACCTGCGGAGGGTCATCGGGGTGGGGCACTCGCTGGGTGGCTACCTCATCGCCTGGGTCGCGGCAAGGCAGGCACAGCGCTTCCGCCAACTGGTGTTGATCGATCCGGTGATACTGCCCAGGCAACGCTACCTGCTGTTCCCGCCGCGGGATGCGGTAAACCCTGCGGACAGCCCGGTGAGCCGGCGCAAGAACCGCTGGCAGGACGCCGGGGAAATGTACGCGCGTTTTCGCAACAGGCCCCCCTTTGCCAGCTGGCAGGACCAGGTGTTGCGGGATTACTGCGAATACGCCCTGCGGCAGGTGCCGCACGAGACTGCCCTGCAACTGGCCTGCGATCCCCTGCACGAGGCGGCGATTTATCTCAATCACCAGGGCAATGAAGCCATCTATGAGTTGTTGCCGCAACTGACCATCCCGGTCACGGTGCTGCGCGCCCCTCCCGATCCCGTCAACCCGGGCAACCTGGCGGCATCGCCTACCTGGCCGGGCCTCGCGGATTTCCTGCCCAACGCCAGAGACATCTATCTGCCCGAGCGCTCCCACTTCATTCCCATGGAAGACCCCGCGTTGGTGGCGCGCATTATCCGCGAGGCCCTCGACGAGGGCTGGATCGGGCGTGACGGTTAATGTCAATCACCGCACCTGAATAGTGCCGGGCTGCCAGACTCCCAAGCGGCCCGCATCAGGAGGCAAGAATTTTGTCCGCGCCCATTTCGGCAATCATCACGGTGGGGGCGTGGATGTTGCTGCCAGTGATGTTCGGCATGACGGACGAGTCGATCACTCGCAGGCGTTCTACCCCGTGCACCTTGAGGTCCGCATCCACGACCGCCATGGCATCCGTGCCCATCGGGCAGGTGCCGGCCGTGTGATAGACGGTTTCCACGTGCTCGCAAATCCACTGACGCAATTCAGCGTCGCTCTGCAGCTGTGGCCCGGGGCTTTCCTCACCGCCGTGGAAGGCCTGCATGGCGGGTTGGGCAAGAATCTGCCGGCTGAGGCGGATACCTTTGACCAATGCATCGAGTTCCTTTTCGGCGCTGAAGTAGTTGGCATGAATGATCGGCGCGGCAAACGGGTCGGCGCTGCGCAGGACGACCCGGCCACGGCTTTGCGGGCGCAGGTGGCAGATGTGCAGGACAAAGCCGGAGCGCATTGAGGTGAGCAGGCCGTGACCATGGGGCAGCATGCGCAGCGCGGCAAACTGCAATTGCAGGTCGGGAATCTGTTCATCCGGGCTGGAGCGGACAAAACCGCCACAGTCGGTCGGGGTGAACACGAACGGTTTCTGGACCAGCATGCGCATGGCGAACGCGATCGAACTCAGGGTCGGCGCAAACGACATTGAGGTGCCGGACTTGTCCAGGCAGCGGATGATCACATCAGGATGGTCCTGCAGGTTTTCCCCGACGCCCGGCAACTCATGCACCAGCGGTATGCCGTGTTCGCGCAGTTCGTCTGCCGGGCCGATGCCGGACAGCTTGAGCAGCTGGGGCGAGTTGATGACGCCGGCACTGAGAATCACCTCGCGCCTTGCACTGAGGATTTCCCGTTGCACGCCATCGCGGCTGATTTCCACGCCGCTCGCCACCTTGCCATCGAAGCAGATGCGGGTCACCCGCACATTGGTCAGCACGGTCAGGTTGGGCCGCGACAGCGCCTCATCGAGAAAGCTGCGGGAACTGTTGGCGCGGCCGCCTGCGGGCGTCTGGGTGACCTGGAAAAAGCCACAGCCTTCCTGCTGTTGACCGTTCATATCGTTGTTCAGGGGCTGGCCGGCTTCAGCGCAGGCCTGCACGAACGCCTTGCTCACCGGAAAACGAACGTTGGTATCCACCACATCCATGGTGCCGTCCGTGCCATGCCAGGCATCGGCGCCGCGCTGTTGCCGCTCTGAGCGGCGGAAATAGGGCAGCACACTCTGGTAATCCCAGCCCGGATTGCCCTGGTCGGCCCACTGGTCGTAATCGCTGGGGTGACCGCGGGTGTAGATCATGGCGTTGATCGAACTGGAGCCGCCCAGCGCGCGCCCGCGGGGCCAGAAGAACTTGCGGTTGCCGGTGCGCGCCTCCGGCTCGGCGTGATAACCCCAGTTGTAGCTACTGCTTTTCATCAGCACCAGCATGTTCAGCGGGTTGCAATTGCGGATCACGAACCTGCGGTCGCTGCGGCCGGCCTCGAGCAGGCACACGCGATTGGCGGGGTTGGCTGACAGCCGATTGGCCAACAGGCATCCGGCTGAGCCGGCACCGACGATGATGTAGTCGTACATGCTCACTTCCCCAGCACCCGCCCCACGCTGTCGGTCAGGGCGCCAGCTTGCGTTTGAGTGCGCCGGCCACCGACTGCGGCAGCCTGGGCATGGCGCGCAGCAGGTAGGGCAGGATCTTGCGTTTGGCGCCGCCTAGCGACTCGGGGACGATCGTTTCGATCAGGTGCGGGCCAGGGTGGGCGAAGGCGTATTCCATGGCCTTGACCAGTTCCTCTGCCGTGCTCACCCGCACCGCGTGCACGCCCATGGCCTGGGCCAGTTGGGCGAAGTTCAGTACCGGACCGGACAGATCGAGTTGCGACCTGGCCTTGGGGCCCGCTCCCTGGGCGCCGACCCGCTCCAGTTCGACATTCAGCACCGAGTAGGAGGCGTTGTTGAAGATGATCGAGGTGACGTTGAGCTGCTCGCGGACCATGGTCCACAGGGACTGGATGGTGTACATCGCGGTGCCGTCGCCGATCAGCGCCAGCACCGGCCGATCCGGGCAGGCGACGGCGGCGCCGATGGCGTTGGGTAGACCCTGGCCGATGGCGCCACCGGTCAGGGTGATCAGGTCGTGGCGCGGCGCACCGGCGGTCATGGCCGAGAGCATCAACCCGGAGGTGATGGCCTCATCGACCAGGATGGCGTTTTCCGGCAGCAGGTGGCCGACGGCCCGGCACACCTTGGCGGCGCTCAGCTTGCCGCGCGGAACGCCGGGACGCTGGGCGACCTGCAACTTCGGCTGGACCTGGCTGGCACCCAGCGCAGCGGCGAGTTTTTCCAGGCTTGCAGTGGTGTCCTGCTCCGGGGTGGCCAGGGTGAGCACGTTGCAGCTGTCCGGCACCAGGTAGCTCTTCTTGCCCGGGTAGGCGAAGAAGGACACCGGCGCCTTGGCATCCACCAGAATCAGCTCTTCGATGTCCGCCAGCTGCACGCCGGCCATCTCGGCCATGTAGGCGATGCGCTCGACCGCCGGCAGCCCGGCGCCGCGCTGCATGCGGGTGGGGAAGACTTCGGCGAGCAGCGTGACGCCGCTGTGTTCGGCGATGCGCGAGGCGACCAGCAGGTCGGCCTCACGCAGGGAGCGCCCGCCGAGCAACAGGGCTACCTTGCGCCCCGAACGCACGGCCGCCGCCACCGCAGCGACTGCCGCATCGTCGGCGACTGCCGGGCTCGGCGGCGCTGGTGGCGGACAGGGCACCGCGCCCTCGCCCCAGGACACATCCGCCGGCAGGATCAGCGTCGCGACCTGGCCGGGATAACCGCGGGCCGCCCTGACCGCATCGACCACATCGCGGCATAGCTCGGCAGTAGTGGCGGAGGTGCGCACGAAGCCCGGCGAGACATTGCGTGCCACGGTCTCGATGTCTGACTGCAACTGCGCGTCGTACCGGGTGTGGTAGGTAGCGTGGTCACCGACGATGTTGACGATCGGCGACTTGCCCTTGCGCGCGTTGTGCAGGTTGGCCAGGCCATTGCCCAGGCCGCAGCCCAGGTGCAGCAGGGTTGCGGCCGGCTTGTCGGCCATGCGCGCGTAACCGTCGGCGGCACCGGTGGCCACGCCTTCAAACAGGGCGAGTATGGCTCGCATGCGCGGTTCGCTGTCGAGGGCGGCAACGAAATGCATTTCGCTGGTGCCAGGGTTGGAGAAACAGACTTCGACTCCGGCATCAACCAGGGTTTTCATCAGTGCTTGGGCGCCATTGGGCATGGGATTCTCCTGGAAATGTCTGAATACTGGCGATCGGTCAGCCGCTAGTGAAAGAGCGTGCAGCAGCGCGGGCCGTAAGGATACAGCCGGGCAGGAAGGTGCCTTCCAGCGAGCGTTTACCGCTGGCGCCACCGCCGCCGAAGCCGGCGGCCTCACCGACGCAGTAAAGCCCTCCGATTGGCTGACCGGAGCCATCCAGCACCCGGCTGTGCAGGTCGGTCTGCAGGCCGCCCAGACTCTTGCGCGAAATCAGCTGCATGTGAATGGCGATGTAGGGACCGGCGCCGGGCTTCTGCAACGGCGCCGGCTTGCAGGTGCGCAGGCGGTCCGGGCCCCACTGGCGGGCGTGCAGGATGCGGCGGATCTGGTCGTCGTTGTGCAGGCGATTGCCGGCGGCGAAATTGGCATCGAAGGCATCGGCGGTGGCCTGCAGCGCGGCGGGATCGATATCCAGCGAGCAAGTCAGGGCATTCATCTTCGCCGCCAGGCCAGCCAGGGTGTCGTCCACCAGGAAGTGTGTGCTTTCGCGCTGCATCTGCTTGATCAGGCGGTGGTTGCCCAGCAGGGTTTCCCGGAGAAAGGCCGGGAACTGCTGGTCGCGGATGCGCTGGTTGTGCTCGGCGCCGGAGATGGCGAATTCCTTGACCGCAATGCGCCAGTTGAGCAGGTGCCAGGTCCAGGGTCTTTCCTGTTCGGCCACGCGCTGGCACAGCCAGTGCGTGTCGAAGCCGGTTACCAGCGGCTCGGGGCCGATGCGCCGGCCGCGGTGGTCCAGCCACAGGGCCGACTTGCAGGGAATGGTCGACAGGCCATGCCCCTCGAAATGCGGATAGGGGTGCGGGAAACCGGCGGCGTAGTTCCACATTTCGCCGGCATGGGTAATCTGACCGCCCAGTTCATTGGCCACCAGGTGGTGCAGCTTGCCGTCGGCAAAGGGATGTGCACCGTTGAGCATGGTCGCCGGAATCGGCCGGTGTTGCGGCCAGTTGGCGCGGGTCTGGGCATGGCTGCCGTTGATGCCGCCCATGGCCAGCACCACCACCGGCGCCTGCAGGCACAGCTCAGCGCCGGTCTGCTCGCAGACGGCGACGGCGCCAGTGAGCTTGCCGCCCTGGTGATCAAGGGCGGTGATACGGTGATCGTGCAGCAGCGTCAGGCGGCCGCCGCTGTCGGCGGCGCGCAGGGAGGCGATCATGCAGCGGATAAGTTCGCGCGCTGTGCCCCAGACCACGTGGTAGCGCGGCAGGCTGTTGCCATCGCCCTGCATCCCGCGCTCGACCCAGTTGACCGCCGGCATGAACTTCACGTCCTCGCCCTGCAGCCAGTCGTAGACCTCACTGCGGGAATGCTCGACGTAGTAGCGCGCCCATTGCTGCGGATACAGGTCATCGTCGGCGATTTCACCAAAGCGCAGCCAGTCACGCAGGGCAATCTCCGGGGTGTCCGGGATCTTCATGCGCGCCTGCAGGGGTGTGCCCACCAGGGCCATGCCGCCGAAGGCCCACAGGGCCAGGCCGCCGAAACGCCCGGGGTTGTCGCGATCGACCAGGATCACGCGCTTGCCCGCGCGCAGGGCCTCGAGCGCGGTGACGATGCCGGCAAGGCCGCCACCTGCCACCAACACATCCGCTTGCGGAAATGGAATATGCGCCATGGATACCCGGCTTTATTATTGGTGAAACCAAGGGTGGAATATACGCCACCAGCCCCGACAGGGCTATATCCCTGCCTTGACCCGGCATCAACATCGGCAGCGACGTCATTGCAAGGTGATATGGACTCCATTGCGCGCGGCCTCGCGCCCGCCTGGCGTGACGGTTAATGTCAATCACCGCGCCCGAATCGGTACTTTGATCCCCCCGCCGCGCTGCTAAGCTGGCACCCGGGACAATGAGGATCGACCAATGCGCTTTACCCTGATGACAGGCCTGGGTGGGATCGAGGATTACCCTGATATCGCCCGCGCTGCCGAGGACTGTGGCTGGACCTCGCTGGCGGTCCCGGACAGCCTCTTTTATCCCGAGGTGACAGCGTCGGAGTATCCCTACCTGAGCACCGAGGCCGTGCGGGAGGCCCTCGAGGGTGTGCCGGTACTGGACCCGGTGGTGGCCATGGCCATGCTGGTGGGCGCAACCCAAACCCTGCGCTTTTACCCGGCGGTGCTGAAAGTGCCTGTGCGCCAGCCCCTGGTGCTGGCCAAGGCCCTGTCCTCGCTGGCGGTAATCAGCGGCAACCGCATAGCCCTGGGGGCGGGCCTGAGTCCCTGGCAGGAAGACTTCACCTACAACGGCATTGCGTTCGAGGAGCGGGGCGCGCGCATGGACGATTGCATCGCCATTATCCGCGGCGCACTGTCCGGCGACTATTTTGAGTTCCACTCGCAGTACTACGATATCGGCAGGATGAAGCTCTCCCCGGTGCCAACCGCGGCCCTGCCCATCCTGGTTGGCGGTCACGCCGTGCCCGCCCTGCGGCGTGCCGCCCGCAGCGGCGACGGCTGGATATCCGCCAACAGCGACTACGACTCCCTGCGGCAGATGATCGGCAAATTGAATGAATTGCGGCGGGAGTTCGGTACCGACACGCGCCGCGATTTTGAAATACACGCCATGGATGTGCAGGCGCGCACGCTGGACGATTTCCGGCGACTGGCACAGCTGGGCGTGACCGATATCTGCGTCACGCCCTGGAATCCCTATGATCCCTTGCTGGACCTGGCGCGCAAGCTCGCCGGCATAGAGAAATTCGCCGAGGCCATCATCCGGCCCTGGTAGGCTAGCGCGCTAGCGCACAGCCCCGCCGCCATCGACCGACAGTATCTGCCCGGTGATGAAGGAGGCCCGGTCGCTGGAGAGGAAGCTTACCGCTTCGGCGATTTCCTCGGGCTCGCCGAGGCGGTTCATGACGGCGGCTTTCTTCAGCCCCTCCGCCAGCTTCGGCTGTTCCGCAAAATACTTCTCCACACCCGGGGTGCGGATCACGCCGGGTGAGACCGCATTGATGCGAATACCCTGGGCGCCGTATTCCGCTGCGGAACTCATGGTGAGTATATTGACGCCCCCCTTGGCGGCGGCGTAGGCGGTATTGTAGGCCTGGCCGCGCAGCGATGAGTTCGAGGATATATTGACGATCGCGCCGCCGCCGTTTTTCAGCATGGCGGCAATCTCGTATTTCATGCACAGCCAGGTGTTGGTGAGGCACATCTCGATGGTCTGGTCGAATACGCTGCGTTCATATTCGTGAATGGGGCCGGCGCCGCGGCTCAGCGCCGCGCTGTTGCAGGCGATATCCAGTCTGCCGTAGGTTGCCAGGGCGAAGTCCACCATGGCCCTGACCGAGTCTTCCTTGCTCACGTCGCCAAAGCTGAAGGCGGCCTTGCCCCCGGCAGCCTCGATGAGGCGGACAGTTTCCCTGCCCATCTCTTCATTGAAATCCGCGACCACGACCTGCGCGCCTTCCCGCGCATAGGACAGGGCGATCGCCCGGCCTATGCCCTGGCCGGCGCCGGTGACGATGCCAGTTTTGTTTTGCAGCAGTCCCATAAAAGTACTCCTCATTTAACTGAAGCGGATGACGGGCCGGGGCCCCGCAGTGCGATCAGCACCATGGGTACCACCAGTGCCGCGGCGACCAGCCCCGCCCAGACACCCTTGAAAATGGCGTAGCCGAGCGGCGCAACCTGCTCCACGCCTGCCAGGCGGAAACCCAACAGGGTCGCCGGTGCAATCACACACATACCGAACAGGCCGAACAGGAGTGCGCTCTTCCAGGTGCCGGCCGGCATGCGGTTGGCGATTGACTGGATGCTTGAAGACGGCCCTAGGTCAATGGCCTGAAGCTTGCCCTTGCGGAGTTTTGCGCGCTGCAGGGGTATGACAATCAGGGCGACGATCAATGGCAGCAGCAGCCCGGTGGCTATGATGTCCACTGCGAAACTGTGTTTGCCTCCCCACTGCAGGTCGGGGCCGTTGCGGAGCAGCAGCCAGGCGATCAGGCCATTGAAAACGGCATTGGAGATGCCGCCCACCAGGATCTCGTGCCTGAGGTGATCCCTGCCGTATGCCGCGGATCCGGTCATATCGCCCCTTGAACGTGGTTGGTTTTGGCCGGCGATTATGGCACGCCCGCCAGGTCGGGGGCATAGGACCCAAGCCACCACATTGCTGGACATATTCGGTCAGTATTGAATAACAGGTAGAGCCCGGCCCGGGCCTGGTGCCGGCCCCGGCGGCGAACTCAAATGTTCATAAATCTGGTTGGCCAAGTGCTGTGCGGGACCCGCTTGCCCGTTGACAATGGTTATGCTCGGTAGAGGACCGCAGTGCCGATTACAGGAGGGTTTTGCCCAAACGGCAGGCATACACGACTGTTCGCCGTCTGCGCTACCCGCAAATCAACCTTATAAATACATGGGAGTTGCCCCGATGATGATACCCTTCAAGAGAACCGCCCTGTTGTCCGCCCTGGTGCTGGCCGGCGCGGCCAACTCGCCGCTGTCCCTGGCCCAGCCCGAGTCCCGGGTCACTACCCTGGCCCTGGAGGAGGTAGTAGTCACCGCCCAGAAGCGGGAGGAGGACACCCAGGACGTGCCAATTTCCATCACGGCCCTGAGTGAAACCGACCTGGAGCGCCGCGGCGTATTGAACGCCGGGGACCTGATAGGCACCCTGCCCAATATGAGCGGTTTCGAATCACCCGGCGCCAGGGGTAACCTGGGCATCTCCATGCGCGGCATCGGCGCCGGCAGCCCGAGCAACCTGTCTGTCGACCCTGCGACCGCCATGTACCTGGACGGGGTCTACATCGGCAAGCAGATCGGCTCCTCCCTGGACGTGGCGGAGCTGCGCCGGGTGGAGGTGTTGCGCGGGCCTCAGGGTACCTTGTACGGCCGCAACTCCACCGCTGGTGCCGTCAACTTCATCACCGTGAAACCCACCGGGGAGTTCGGTGGCAAATTCACCGGTGAGATGGGCAGCGACAGCCTGTGGGGCGTCAAGGGCACCGTATATACCGATACCCTTGGCACGGTAGGCGAGGGCGCGGGTGCCCTGTCCGCCGCGTTCGGCGCAATGACCCGGCAGCGGGATACCCTGTACGACAATACCAACTCCAACTTCGACGACTTCGAGGATCTGGACCGGCAGGCCTACCGTTTCGATGTGCGCTGGGAGCTGAATGATGCCCTGACGGTAGACTACGCCTACGACCACTCCGAGCTGGACGAGAAGGGTACACCCCAGTTCCTGGAGGGCTACACCCCGCTGGCGGTAAACCCCGTGACCGGCGCGCAGACCAGCCGCACCCAGATACTCCAGGACGTCAACATCAACCAGATAGGGGCCGGCCTGGCACAGATGAACCAGTTCGCCCCGCAATTCGGCCTGACGCCGGACCTAACCGCCTCGCGCTACGTGGATTCCAGCCAGGCCATGCTGGACGTATACAACAACCCCAACGATGGCAAGCGACCGGGCCGCGCCAGCAGCGATACCGATATCAGGTCCGATAACAAGACCGACGGCCACAACCTCACCGCAGCGCTGGCGTTTGACGACCTGGGTCTGTTGCAGAGCGTGGAGTTCAAGTCCATCACCGCTTACCGGGAGCTGGAGAACTCCAACTTCGGCGACCTCGACGGCGTCGACAACTCGGTGGTTCCGGGGGGCGCCGGGGCGGTCAACGACAGCACCCTTGGTGCGATGACGCGCATGTATGGCGAGCAGCTGGGCCTGTTCGGCCAGATGGCCCGCAACCCCGCCCTGATCCCGGCACTGACGCCGTTTTACAACAGCGCGCAGCAGAGCATCGCGCAGCTGTGGGAGTACGTGGATGAATTCGGCGGTGCCTTCTTTGTCCAGGACGCGTCGGTCGACTACAACCAGTTCTCCCAGGAACTGCAGATGGTGGGCACCGCGGACAACATTGATTACGCCCTTGGCGTGTACTACTTCAGCGACGAGGGTGAAAACCGCAGTGTGCGCAGCGCGGCCCAGCCGGTGGGCGGCAAGACGGCGATAAACTACGACAACGAGACCGAAGCCTGGGCCCTGTATGGCCAGACCACGATCCGCCCCGAAATGTTCGAGGATAAACTGGGCCTCACCCTGGGTTATCGCTACACCGAGGAGGAGAAAGACGTCAAATACCTGTACCAGAACGCGGGCTCTGTCCTGCTGCCGGGTCCCTTCGCCAACACCTTGCGCACCAACTTCGATTACACCGGCGAGCTGCAACCGACCCAGGGCCAGTACGATGTTGAGGACGACGCGAGCTTCAGCAATGACAGCGGCTCGGTCACAGTGGACTACGACGTGGCCGAGGCGACCAATGTGTTCCTGCGCTGGGCGACGGGCTATCGCAGTGGCGGCTTCAACGGCGAGGTCTTCGGCGACCAGTTTGAAGAGGAGACCATCGAGCAGTGGGAACTGGGGTTCAAGTCGGATGTGATTCCCGCGGTGCTGCGCGTCAATGGC
>Ga0105097_10000928_pt1 | contig 13750 bp, 7 predicted proteins | sample PPLLak12cMay2015_FD_87035 | JGI IMG/M metagenome (GOLD analysis project Ga0105097, IMG submission 87035) | Freshwater sediment microbial communities from Prairie Pothole Lake near Jamestown, North Dakota, USA - PPLs Lake P7 Core (1) Depth... | ecosystem: Environmental > Aquatic > Freshwater >... | reverse complement strand
TGGATGCTGTCCCCGTGAGCCGACGTATTCTGGCCCGGCACGGCTTCCGAGTGATCACTTATGCTACTTCGTTTGATTGGAAAATCGACCCCGAATGAGGGAGGTGCAGCATGTCAGCAAACTGGACAGGCAGCATCCACCGCGCCTACGCCCTGATCCGAGAAAATCGAGGCGCTGGGCTGGTCAGCATCGTAACCGGCAGCCCTTCCGACCAGGTGTTTTGGGAGGATAAATTCAACAGCACACGCCGGGATGTTTTCCGCCAGGATGGCGGGACAACCGTCTGGTCGACCCTGGAAGGTGTACGCAAAGGCAATTTTCTGGGTACATTTAACGCCTGGCAAGAAGTCCGCAACCGGCTGCCCAGTAATCCAATTATCTGGCCGGCAGTGATGCTGATGAACATGGTGTTTGGGCAGGGAAAGCGCCTGAGCCCGTTTACCCAAGCGCTGGGAAACCGCAAGCCGGCCTTTCCCACCCCCCTGCTGGGTTCGGGCGGCGAATATCTGACCACCGCCGACCTGGCCTGTGTGTCTTCCATGCTGATCATGGACCATTTGCAAGAAAACGGTTTTCGGGGCGTGCTGGTCAAGTGGGGCGACGAGGCGATCTTCCCGGGAGTAATATGGCAGCCGGGGCGAGAGATATTCCAGCAGGCGGATGCGGTGCGCTTTGTTTGGGTCACCGAGCCTACCGAAAGCCTGGCAAGAGAAAAAGACTGGGTCGAAATCGACCCGCACTCCGGACAGATGACCTTCCAGTTTGCCCGCCAGAAGCTGGACTTGCTGCAGCACAGGCTGGAGGACCGCGCCCACGCCAACCACCGGGTAGGCGTGAACCTGGGCAGCCTGGCGATCAGCTACCGGCTGCTGGAGCTGGCCAGCGAGGTATTTCAAGCTGATGTAGCTAACGACCGGCTGTGGCTCGATTGGGATCCCTATGCCTGGATGGCGCTGGCCTGCGATGACAGCGAGGCCTGGCGCGCAGAACAAGCCTACGAACAGAGCGTGGGCCTGGGCGGGATTGCCGATATCGAGCGCCGCTATCCCCACTTTTACCAGCGGATTGAGACGCTTAAACAGAAGTTCGTTGAAAAATACGGGCGTCGCATCCAGGTCAACGCCCTGGATTTTGGGCAGCCCTTCTGGATGGATTGGGGTCTGCATCTGACCCTGCGCAAAAGCCTGGAGTCGCTGACCACCGATACTTACCAGGGGGCTGCGATGCGCGAGCTGCTCAAGATCCCGCAGGAACGCGATCGCAGCGAGAACACCCTGCTGCGCAGCACCATCCCGGAGGGGGCAGATATCTACAACTCGGTACTGATCGACACAACCATCACCGACCCGCAGACCGTTATCCGGGATGCGGTGATCGTGGGCGGGCAGTTTCAACGGGTCATCATGCCTTTTGGAGGAATCGCTCTGTTCTGCACGCTCGAAGAGCTGGCGTTCAACGGCCCAAGCTGCATCGCCTTCCGCTCGAGCGGCAAAGTGCTCAGCCTGGAGGAAGGCGACCGCCACACAACCCTGGCGCTATCGGGCGGGCGGGTGGAAGACCTGCGCTCTAACGAGCACCTGGTAGATTACTCGGGAGATAATTACAGCCGGCCGATTAAGGGCAACCGCATCTCGTTCGAAGAAGCGGCCGCGCTGGCGGCGGGCTGAGCTGGCTTCAAGATGCCTGTTGCTCTCGGAGCAGCTCATCACGGCGCTTGCGATACTCGATTATCGGCCCGTCACTCGGCACCAGGATTTCTCCACCGCGCAGCTCGGATCGCCTGGGGCGCTGGGTGACGACCACCCAGCGATCCTGACGCTCGATGAGCAGGTTGCTCAGGCTGCCAAAGGCGCAAAACAGGTTGCGAAGGACCGGCGTCAGGACGATCTTCTGGTAAAAGCGCAGGTACAGGCGCGTGTGCTCGTCGTCGATGGGGGCAAACACCAGCAAAGCGCGCAAATTGTCAGCGATCCAATTCTGCCACAGGTTGGGGAAGTGGAACTGCAGGGATGGCTTGCCGGTAGGTGCCGGCAGCTCGGAAGCCCTTTTTGCCACCTGACCCATATCTTCTTCGTTGTTCACCCACATATTTAACAAGCCGCCCGCTTCCAGGGTGCAAATCGGGCCATTGACGACGGTGCGCTGGCCGCGTCCGATAGTGGTGCGATGGATAAATGGCACATGCGCCGCATCCAATTGGTTTTCTATGACCCGCGAGTAGTGCGCTGCCCAGGTATCTTTGACGGTGGCATAGGCAAAATCATCGTCGATCGACTCGAACCAGGGGAGGGGAGGGTAGTCAGCCTGATGATCGCCCCACCAGAGGTAAATAAAGCCATGAGCTTCTCGGGCCGGATAGGTATGCGCCCGCATAGCTTTAGGCAGGCGCGCGGCGCGGCCGTTAGCCGGCACCAGACGCACTTCCCCCAGGCAATCAAATTCGAAGGCATGAAACGGGCACTGCAGGTGGTCCCCAACCAGCTTGCCCGTGCTGAGAGCCACGCCGCGATGCGGGCAAAGATCGCGCATGCAGCTCAGGTTTCCCGCCTGGTCGCGCCACAATACCAGCGGCTCTCCCATGCGCAGCACCCCAACCGGTTTTCCCCGGAGCACCTCTTTCGACTCCAGGATGATATACCATTGATTGCGGATCATTTCTTCCCTCCAATAGCATAGTGTGTATAATGGCGCGTGGTAATCCTACTGCCGACGCCCGGCGGCGTCAACACAAATTCCGGTCGATATTGACCGGGAAGCAGTCTGTTTTGTAAGCTCAAGGATTTTATGGATCCGACAACGATCTCAAAACAAACCGCCCGACGGCTGGTCATGGGACTGCAAGGCCTGTGGCCCGGGCGCCGCTGGGCCGGACCGGTGGGGGCAGAAGCCGCCCTGCATAGCGTCGAAGCCATCCAGATGGACCCGCTCAACGTCACCGGTCGCAGCCACGACATCGCCCTGTGGGGACGCGTCCTGGATTACACACCCGAGGTACTCAACCGACTGATGTACCAAGAGCGAGGCGCCTTCGATTATGGAGGCGGTTTGTTCATTTACCCGATGCGGGAATTGCCCTACTGGCGGCTGCATATGAAGCGCAAGATCCTGCAACCTCGCTGGGCGGATTTTGCCGCCGGGCATGCTGCGGTGCTCGACCAGGTACGGGCGGAACTGCACCAGCGCGGCCCGTTGGGGAACCGTGACTTCGCCGGTAATACCCGCGTGAACAGCTACCGCGGGAGCAAGGATACCGCCCTGGCGCTGTACTATCTGTGGCTGGCGGGCGAGGTGATGATCTCCAGCCGCAAGGGCTTCGAGCGGATTTACGATTTTCGCGAGCGCGTGGCGCCTCGAGAGCTGGACTACGCGGCAGCAGATCGTGATGCGGAAGAATTTTTAGCCAGGAAGGCGATTGCTTTCCTGGGGTTGATGCGCGAGAAACGCTGGGCGGTCAGTGTGGGCGATACGATCCAGAGGCGCATCCCTCCCGTGGAGGCAAAAGCCTGGCTCGAGCGGTTGGTCGAGCAGAGCCAGGTCGTTCCTATACAAGTAGAGGGCTCAAAAGAGCGCTGGCTGACCCTGCATACCAGCCTGCCTATGCTGGAAAGCCTGGAGTCCGGCCAAATCCCGGCTGCCTGGCAGCCCCGCCTGACCACCAGCGAGGAGGTCGTTTTCCTGGCGCCGCTGGATATTGTCAGCGCACGCGGGCGGGCCGCGACGCTTTTCGAGTTCGAGTACCTGTGGGAGGTTTATAAGCCCGCCGCGCAACGCCGCTGGGGATACTACACCCTGCCGATACTTTACGGTGACCGCCTGGTCGGGCGACTGGATCCTCGCCTGGAGCGCGACACCGCCAGTCTGGTGATCAATGGCTTCTGGCTGGAGGAACATGCACCGCAGGAAAACCCGGAATTTGCCGAGGCGTTGGCCAGGGGATTGGCACGTTTCGCCATATTTTTGAAGGCGCAGCGTGTCCAAATCGCGGCGATCGCACCCCAGGCCCTGCGAGAGAGGGTGCAGGCTGCTGCCAGGCAGGATATCGAGTTCCGGGCTTGAACCCCGGATGACCTCAAGCTGGAGAAAAACTATGAATCTGCCAACCAAGATCGCTGTGATCGGCGCGGGCAGCGCCTCCTTTGGCGAAAATACGCTGGCTGCTATCCTGAGATCGCCAAAGCTACGCGGCAGCCACCTGGCGCTGGTCGACCAAAACCCGCAAACCCTGGAAGTCGTCGGCAGGCTGGCGGATAGGCTGAACCAGGAGTGGGAGGCCGGGCTGACAATCAGCCTGCACAGCCACCACCGCGAGGCATTGCCGGGGACTGCATTCGTCGTTTCGGCCATCGAGGTCGGTCCACGAGAAGCCCTGTGGCGCATGGATTATGAAATCCCGTTGAAATATGGGGTGCGCCAGCCCTATGCAGAAAACGGCGGACCCGGCGGGTTTGCGCATGCTGCCCGCAACATCGGGCCAATCCTTGAAATCGCCCGCGATATGGAACAGGTCTGCCCGGATGCGTGGCTGATCAATTTCACCAATCCAATGGTGCGCATCTGCGACGCTGTTCATCGCTACAGCAGGATAAAAATAGTGGGCCTGTGCCACCAAATCTTGATCGGTTATTGCATGGTCGGGATGGCACTCAGCCAGGAACTGGTGCTGGAAGTCCCCGACGGGATCCACAGCATGGATGCCGACCCGCAGCAGATGCCGCTGCGCAGAGCTTTCGTGCGCCAGCTCTTGCCGCGCCTGGAAATCGAGGCGGCTGGTTTGAATCACTTTACCTGGGTGCTGAGCATCCGGGATCGCCAGACCGGCGCCGACCTGTACCCGCTCTTCCGCCAGTGCTGGGCAGCGATGGATCCGCAGTTTGAGCCGCTCACCCGCCGGGTGTTCGAAGATTTCGGCCTATTCCCGGTGCCGGGCGATTCGCATCTGTGCGAATACCTGCCGTGGGTGAGCGACCCGCTGACCCGGCCCTGGGAGAAATACCACCTGCACCTGTATGATTGGGATGCGTGGGCCCGGCGGCGCGAAGCCGGGATTGCCCGGCTGGCGGCGATGGCGAGTGGCGAGCTGGGGTTGGCTGGCCTGCTGGAGGCCGATTCGGAAGGCGCACTGGAGGTCATTGAACATGTTGCCAGAGGAGAGCCCCACACTCACCTGGCTGCCAATCTACCCAATGCCGGGCAGATTGCCAACCTGCCGGCCGGGGCGATTGTGGAAACGCCGGTAAGCATAGACAGCACCGGTGTGCATGCGCAGCCCGTCGGGCCGCTGCCGGAAGGCATCGCCGAGCTGCTGCGCCGCGAAATTGCCGTCGGGCAGCTAAATGTGGATGCCGCCGCGACCGGCGACCGGCAGACAGCCCTGCAGTGCCTGCTGTTAGACCCGGTGATACGCGACCTGGACACCGCCCGCCTGATCCTGGACGATTACCTGGAAACCTATAAGGCGTACCTACCTCAGTTCAAATGATATCGTAGCCCTGGTCAGAAGGAGGCAATTTATGTTGAGCCACCAAACCCGCTTGACGGTTGAAAAAATCACGCAGCGTCTAGAACTGATCAAGACGATGGTGCATTGCCGCAAAGAGCCGATCGCCGGATTCCGCTACCTGCCCATCGATCGCTCTCCAGCCGGGGACGGCCCGGTAGCGCCAGAACTGGTTCAGCCCGGCCTGGACGACTCCGGTTGGGAAAGGCTCACACCGCCTGCACAGTGGGGTACCTGGCAGACGAATTTCGTGATGCGAGCGGATTTCTCTGTGCCGCAGGATTGGCCAGAGGAGGGGCTGGCTGCCCTTTACCTTCCAATAGGTGCAGCGGGAGATTTTGAACACCCCGAGGCTCTGGCCTACCTAGATGGCCGGCCTTACGCGGCCATTGACCGCAACCACCAGGAAATCTTGCTGCCGGACGATTGGACTCGCGACCTTGAGGCTGCCGGCAGGCCGCACCTCCTGGCCCTGCACGGCTGGACTGGACTGGGCGGCGAGCAGTGGGGCAACCCCGAACGGATGCTCTACATGCGGGAATGCGCTGTGGTGCAGATCGACCTGCCTACACGTGCGTTCATTGCCCTGACCAGAGTAGCCCTGGGCGTGGCGCAATACCTGGACAAGAATCACCCAAGCCGCAGCAGGCTGCTCAATACCCTGGACCGGGCCTTCAACCTGCTGGATACCCGCCATCCATTGGGAGAGGCGTTTTATGCCAGCTTACCCGCCGCGGCGGCTGCCTTACAGGCCGGGATTGGCGAGGCCGGCCCGCCAATGGATGTGGAGATCGTTGCCGCCGGGCATGCTCACATCGACGTGGCCTGGTTGTGGACTTTAGACCAGACCCGGCGTAAAGCCGGGCGAACTTTCCACAATGTCATGCGCCTGATGGAGCAGTACCCGGCCTATTATTTTTCCCAGAGCCAGCCTCAGCTCTACGATTTTGTCCGCCAGGATTATCCAGAGCTGTTTTCCGCCATCCGCCAAAGAGTCGCGGAGGGCCGCTGGGAGCCGATCGGAGGGATGTGGGTTGAGGCGGACTGCAACCTGAGTGGAGCTGAGGCGCTGGTGCGCCAGTTGCTGCTGGGAAGGGGCTTCTTCCGCCAATATTTTGGCCTGCAGGCCGAATCACCGGTGCTGTGGCTGCCGGATGTGTTTGGCTACGCCTGGAACCTGCCGCAACTCATCCGCCAGGCAGGGCTGAAGTACTTCTTTACCATCAAGATTGGCTGGAACCAGTACAACCGGATGCCATACGACTCATTCTGGTGGCAGGGACTGGACGGAACGCGCGTCTTGACTCACTACAGCACCACGCCAGAGGACGGCAGTGCATCCATCAGCACGTATAATGCCGAGATGACTCCTCGCCAGGCGCTGCGCACCTGGGAGAATTTCCAACAAAAAGAGCTGCAGCGCACCCTGTTGATGTCCTATGGATTTGGCGATGGCGGCGGCGGGCCCACTCCTCAAATGCTGGAAAATGCCGGCGTGCTGGAGCGCTTTCCAGCCGCGGCACAGATCAGGACCGGGAAAGTAGGCGATTTCTTCCGCCGTCTGGAGGCCGAGAGCGGGGCAAACTTACCCACCTGGGACGGCGAGCTATACCTGGAGTACCACCGAGGGACATACACCACACAGGCTCGCAACAAGCTTTTGAACCGGCAAAGCGAGTTCTTGCTGCACGACGCAGAGTTCCTATCGGCTGCAGCAGCCCAGAATGACCCGGGGTTCTCCTATCCGTATGCCGAGCTGCTCCATGCCTGGGAGCTGGTCTGCCTGAACCAGTTTCACGATATCATCCCCGGTTCCAGCATTGGGGAGGTCTACACCGAATCCAGCCGACAGTACGCCGAGGTGCGCCAGACAGGGGAGGCGATACGTCAGTCCGCCCTGTCTTCGTTGGCCCGGTCCAGCGGGGTGGAGTGGCTGGTGATTAACCCCACATCCTTTGCACGCCAAGACCTGGCCTTTTACTCCGGCGATCCGAGCAACCTACCCGCAGACATCCGTTGGCAAGCAGTAGATAATGATCCGCAGGGCAGCCGAGGCGCCTGGCTGGAGGTAGGCGTCGTACCGCCTTACAGTGCAACAGGGCTGAGGGCAAATCCTGCGCCGCCCGGGTCGGGCAGCCTGGAGGTGAAACCGCATCACCTGGAGAATGCCTGGCTGCGGGTAGAACTAGATGATGGCGGCGATATCACCCGTATTTACGACAAAACCAACCAGCGCGAAGTCCTACCGCCCGGCCAGCTGGCCATCCAGTGGCTGGCATTCGAAGACCGCCCACTGAACTGGGACGCCTGGGATGTGGATATTTTCTACGAAGACCGGCACTGGCTGGCAGAAGCGGCGGAATCCATCCGGGTGATCGAGGCCGGGCCGTTGCGCGCCACACTGGAGGTCAGGCGCCGCATCCTGAACAGCCCCTATACGCAGCGCATCACGCTGGCCTGCAACAGCCCGCGGCTGGATTTCGCCACCCAGATAGACTGGCGCGAGCGGCATATCCTGCTCAAAGCCGCTTTTCCGGTGGATGTACTTGCGACCAGCGCCACATACGAAATCCAATGGGGTAATGTCGAGCGCCCTACCCATCGTAATACAAGCTGGGATTGGGCGCGCTTTGAAACTTGCGCCCACAAGTGGGTGGATTTGAGCGAGGGCGGTTACGGAGCCAGCCTGTTGAATGATTGCAAATACGGCCACGATATCCAGAGGAACACCATCCGCCTGACCTTGCTGCGCTCACCCAGCATGCCGGACCCGCAGGCCGACCTGGGGAAGCATGAATTCCGCTACAGCTTGCTGCCGCACGCCGGCGGCTGGGGAATCGATACCCTGCGCGAAGCCTATGCCCTGAACGACCCATTGATCATCTACCAGTCTGCCCACAACCCGAGGAGACCAATGCAAGAATCAGAATACCTCCCCGGCGAATCATTCCTGACGGTAGACGCAGACAATGTGGTAATCGAAACAATCAAGCAGTCGGAAGACGGACAGGGGATCATCGTACGTTTGTACGAGTGTATGCGACGGCGGCAACTAATCACACTGCGAGCCGGGTTTTCTCTACAAGCGGTACAGCGAGTTAACCTGCTGGAGGAAACGCTGGAGAACCTGGGGGTGAAAAACCGGGAAGTAAGCTTTACGATCAAGCCCTACGAGATCATCTCACTTCGCCTGCTGCCGGCATAATGGCGCGCAACCTGTTTTATACCCGGATATATACCTTCACATCGATCGGGGCAGGTGGCTTCATCCTACCCTTCATTACCCTGTTCTACCAGGAGCGAGGGCTGAGCGGCCAGCAGATGGGGCTGCTGGTGGCTACCAGTGGAATTGCTGCCCTGCTGGCAGCGCCCGTCTGGGGGCGATGGAGCGACGCATCCCACCGCCCGCTGCGCCTGTTGCAGCTGGCTCTGGTAGGCTCGGGGGTATGCATGTTGCTGCTCGGGATGCAGACCGCATTCCTGTGGATGGCTTTGTTCGTCGCTGCCGACGCGCTGGTGGGCGGAGGTGCAGAGCCGCTTTCCACTACCCTGACTCTGACCGTGACTAACGGGGAAAAGGCCGGCTATGGCAGCGTCCGGTTATGGGGGTCGCTGGGCTGGGCAGTGATCGCCCCCATCTCCGGCTGGCTGATCGAACGCAGCGGCCTGTTTACGCCATTCATCGGATACCTGGGCGGGATGCTGGTCAGCGCCGCGATACTCGCGTTAATTGTCCTGCCGTCGTCGCGGCGCAGCTCCACACAGGATGCCCATCCACCACGGGCTGGCGAACCCGGTAACAAAACCGGTGTTGGGATCAGGAGCCTGGTGACAGACCTGGCGCATAATCGCGCCATGGTCGGGCTGGCGTTGACCTTGACCATCCTGTGGATCAGCACTGCCGGCCGGGTGCAGTTTGAAGCGATCTATATGAAGCAACTGGGCGCCAGTGAGACAATCATCGGGCTGGCGAGCACGATCGGCGCACTGCTCGAACTGCCTGGGATGTTGATCGCCGACCGGCTGGTTCGCCGCCTGGGAGCCAGCCGGCTGCTGGGAGGCTCGTTGTTGATGCAGGCTGCCGGCATGCTGCTGGTGCTGATCTTCCCATCTGTGACTGCAATTTTGATTCTGCGCGCCCTGAGCGGCTTTTATTTCAGCTTCTACCTGGTCTCGTCGATTACTTACCTGGCCCAGGGAGCACCGGAGCGGCAGGCCAGCACAGTGATGGCGCTGTACATGGTCACATTGCGTGGCCTGGTAGGGCTGGTCGGCGCGCCGCTGGCAGGGGCGCTGTTCGACACGGTAGGTGCTTACTGGCTGTACGCCCTTGCGCTGGTCGGGAGCCTTGCCGGTTTGTTGATTCTGCGCATAACTGCCCGGCCTGAGCCCGGATTAACCGGCAAATTAACAGGATAATAAGAGTGTTTTAGTTGTATATTCTTCTGATTTTTAAGAATCTCGTGTAAAATTGTGAGGGGATTTTTTACTTTCTATTCTGTATGGCACAAAGGGAATTGGAAGATGTCCAGTACAACTCACCCGTTATCTCGCAGTGATTTCCTGCGATTGGCCGGCCTGACCGGTGTGGGGGCAGCGCTGGCTTCCTGCGGACTCAAGCCGCCTGCCTCACAGTCTAGCGGCGGACCGGTTCAGCTGGTGTACCAGGATTGGCGCACAGAATGGTTCCCGGCCATGGCCCAGGAAATGCTGGCGAAGTTCAATGCCGCAAACCCGGGCATCCAGGTGTTTTATACACCCGACCCCGAGAACAAGGAAGCGCAGATGCTGGAGGATTTCACCGCCGGGACGGCACCGGATGTATTCTCCGGCTGCTGCGATTTCTTCCCGGCCTGGGCGGATGCCGGATACCTGCTCGACCTGCGACCATTCGTCGAAGCGGACCTGGATCAGGACACCATCTCAGACTGGTCGGAAGCGCAGTACCGCGCCCTGTTTACCCGCGACGGACTGCAATACGCCCTGCCGATGTACCACGGCGGATTAGCGTTGTATTACAACAAGGACCTCTTTGATGCTGCAGGCGTCGAATATCCAACTGGGGACTGGACTCATGACGAATACCTGGAAGCGATGCGCAAGCTGACCGTGCGACAGGGTTCGCAGGTTACTCAATGGGGCAGCATGTTCGACGTATCCTGGGACCGCATCCAAATGCATGTCAATGGCTGGAACGGACATTATGTCGATCCGCAAAACCCAAAGCATTGCGTTATGGCTGCACCCGACGCCCTGGAAGCGCAGGAATGGCTGCGCCAACGCATCTGGGATGACAGGGTGATGGCTAACTTCCTGGATGTGCAGAACCTTACCACCAGCCAGGCTTTCATAGCCCAAAAAGTTACCATGGTGGAGGACGGTTCCTGGGCATTGAAAAACATCCTGGACGGAGCCGGCTTCCGCATTGGGGTAGCGCCATTCCCGCGTGGCCCGGTGAAGCAGGTCACTCTGGGCACTACCGACGGGTTCGGCATCTTTGCCGGCACCAAACACCCAGAAGAAGCCTGGGAATTCTTAAAATTCCTGATCAGTAAAGATTACGGACGGGCGATGGCGCAAGCTCGCTTCCTACAGCCGGCACGCACATCGTTAGTGCCGGAATGGGCCGGGTACATCCGCCAGGAGTACCCGGAGGCAACCAAAGACCTCAACCTGGAAGCTTTTGCCGACGGTCAAATTAAAGAGTATTCGGTGACCGTCGAGCATTTCCCCAACATGGTTGGAGTCGGGCAAATCGCCAAAGATGCCTGGGACCAGATTTATACTTTTGGTAAAGCACCGGTCTCCGAGATGGCGAATGTGTGCGGAGAGATCGAAGCGCTCCAACAGCAGGCCAGTAGGTTGGCGCCTGCATCCTGCAGCTGTGAGGCAAAGAGTTAAGAGCCAGAGGCGTGTCCTTACAGCGACCCAAGTTTAAGCTGCGCACCAAGATCATCGCCTGGTCTTTCATCCCCACGGCGATCATCTTGCTGTTGGTCGCCACCATGATCTACATCGCTTACCAGGATGAAACCGAGCGTGTGGTCATCTCGCGCGACCGGGAGTTGACGCGCCTGACGGCCGGGGAAGTCACTACCAGCATGGAGGAGTTTATCGACCGGCTGAACGACCTGGCAAGCGACCCGGATGTTTACCTGGGCAGTCCCGCTGACCAGCAAGCGGCCTTGAGTGATGCCCGTAACCAGCTGGTTTTCTTCGATGGCGGTGTTTACCTGATCAACAACCTGGGTACCCTGATTGCTGCCGAGCCCAATGAACCATCCCTGGTAGGAGCAGACTGGTCTGGCTATTCTTTTTTTCAGAAAATTGTGCGCTCACCGGCCCTGTATATCTCCAATATTGAGCCCGAAGGCCCCAACCAGGAACATGTGATCACCATTGCCGTGCCTGTTTTGGGCGAAAGCGGTGAGTTTAATGGCCTTGTGGCGGGTATGTTCCGCCTGGATCCGACGGCGATCAATGCCCTCTACGGCAATTTGATCAAGCTGCGCATCGGCCAGGGAGGCAGCGCGTACCTGGTGGATGGAAATGCTAAGGTGCTGTTTGCTTCGGACACAAACGAGATTGGCGAGTCGTTTGTCAATCACCCGGTCGCAAGGGAAGCACTGAGCGGAGAAGTCGGGGCGCTACGAGCTCTTTCGCAAAAAGGGCAAAACATTGTGGCCGGATACGCACCCGTGCCAAGGACCGAATGGACACTGGTGGTAGAGCAGGATTGGGGAGAACTGGTACGCCAGGGCCAGGGCTCTCGACGGTTCCTGTGGCTGCTGCTGGCATTAGGCGCGGTCATCCCGGCGATCTTTGTGATGGTTGGCGTGCGGCGCATCACTGGCCCAATTGCAGATTTTTCCACTGCTGCCCAGCGGATTGCCGACGGAGATTTTAACCAACGCATCACTGTGAACAGTAATGACGAGCTGGAAGAACTTGCCGACCAGTTCAATATTATGGCGGTCCACCTGCAGGAATCCTACGAAACATTAGAGCAGCGCGTCGCCCAGCGGACCCAGGAACTGACAGCCCTGTATTCGGTCGCCGCTGTCGTAAGCCGCTCATTGGACCTGGAGCAAATTCTTCCCGACGCGCTGGAGGAAACCATCAAGGTGATGGGGATGGATGCCGGAGCCGTGTTTCGCCTGGATGAAGAGTCTCAGACGTTGATGCTGGCGGCAGGCCAGGGCCTGAGCGAGGAGTTAATCAAGCTGTCCAGGCGCATGCCGCTGGAGCTGAGCATCGTGCGGGAGGTGATATCGATCAATCATCCACTCTCCAGGCTGGTAGCGGATTACCCAAGCAACCAGGTGCGCCAGCTGTTGGAAAAAGACGACTGGAAGACCGTGGTCAGCATCCCACTATTGGCCCAGGATAAAGCCCTGGGTGCGATCAATGTGCTGAGCCGCTCGCACGCCGAATTGACGGATGAAGAGCTGGTAGTGCCGTCTGCTATTGGTCAGCAAATCGGGGTGGCGATGGATAACGCCCGGCTGTACAATCAATCCCTGGAATATGCCCGTCAGATGGAAGCCGCCCGCCGCCAGGCGGAGAATGCCAACAACGCCAAGAGCGACTTCCTGGCAAATGTCAGCCACGAGCTGCGTACACCGCTGGTTTCGATCTTGGGTTTCACACGCATTGTCCAGAAACGACTGGAAGAGCGCATCTTCCCATTCCTGCCAGATGATGAGAAATCCGACAAGACTGCCCACCAGGTATTAGAGAACCTGGAAATAATTACCACCGAAGGGCAGCGCCTGACCGTAATGATCAACAACCTGCTAGACCTGGAAAAAATCGAGTCTGGCAAAATGGAATGGCACTTCCAGGCAGTCGACAGTCCCGGCATTGTCCAGCAAGCTGTGGCGAGTACGGCTTCTTTATTCGATGGGAAGCCTTTAAGGCTTGAAATCGACCTGGCGGACGGGCTACCTCTCGTGCTTGGCGATCGCGATAAACTTATCCAGGTAATGATTAACCTGATCGCAAATGCAGTAAAATTTACGTCCCAGGGCACGGTAACGATCCGAGCACGGCAGGACGAACAGCAAGTCGTGTTCAGCGTCATCGATCAGGGCATCGGTATTACTGTGGAAGACCAGGCGCTGGTTTTTGAAAAATTCAGGCAGGTGGGCGACAGCCTGACCGGGAAACCGCAAGGCACCGGGTTAGGGTTGGCGATCAGCAAAGAAATTGTTGAGCACCACCAGGGGAAAATCTGGTTGGTGAGCGAGCCGG